>Ga0164318_10008086_pt1 | contig 10215 bp, 23 predicted proteins | sample GuaBasSedimGuay9_FD_113734 | JGI IMG/M metagenome (GOLD analysis project Ga0164318, IMG submission 113734) | Subseafloor sediment microbial communities from Guaymas Basin, Gulf of California, Mexico - Guay9, Core 4571-4, 0-3 cm | ecosystem: Environmental > Aquatic > Marine > Hydrothermal vents...
AGCCTCATAAGCTAACAGTTGTGGGTTCAAATTTTGAAACAAGGAAAAGATGGAATATTCTAAAGAACAAAAAAAGGAAATTGTTAAATGTAATGTGGATCAAGCCAAAAATATTTTAGTAAAAGCACAATTAATGAATAAAGGAATGTATTCACATCCAATTAACAAAATGATACATCAATTATCTGATCTTCTCTCAAAAAAATCTATGTATAACTATGATGATGAGGAAGATATATTTTGGAAAATTGTGAAATTAAAACACTCGTTGGCTGGATATATGTTTTATGTAGATAATGAAATTTGATTTTTTGGAGTTATTTAGTGGTGATTGGATTATGGCTAAACATATTAGTCATTAGAGATAATTACCAAAAGATCCTAATAATACAGCGGGGTGATGCAGTGGTTAGCAGGTTAGCCTCATAAGCTAACAGTCGTGGGTTCAAATCCCACCCCCGCTACCAAAATATTTAATTAAATAGTGTAAAAACCTTGACATTATCTTTTCTTTATGTTATTATGTGTTTATATAATTAACTTAAAGATGGAGGAAATAAAAAGTTAAATGAAAGTTTTTTTAGGTGGAACTTGTAATGAAAGTAATTGGCGAAATCGTATGATGATTTATTTAACCAATTATGGGATTGATTATTTTAATCCAGTTGTTGATGATTGGGATGAAAAAGCACAAAAAAATGAATTAAAAGAACGTGAAAAATGTGATGTTTGTCTTTATACAATTACACCAAAAATGTTAGGTTTTTATTCAATTGCTGAAGTAGTTGATGATAGTAACAAAAAACCAGAAAAAACTATTTTAATTCTTTTAAAAGAAGATGAATTTTATAAATTTAGTAAAGAGAAATGGAAATCTCTAAAAGCTGTAGCAAATTTAGTGAAAAGAAATGGTGGAAAAGTTTTTTATAATCTACATAATGCTGCAGTAGAAATTTCTAAAATATAATTTGGGTGCGTAATTCAATAGTAGAATAGTGGACTTTTAATCCATCAACGAAGGGGCAGTACCTTCCGCACTCACCAAAAAATATTTACCCTTGTAGCTGAAATGGAACAGCAAGAGGTTTCTACCCTCTGTTAATGCAGGTTCGAGTCCTGTCAAGGGTTCCAAAATAATGTATTGGATTAATGTAAAAGTAACAACAGAAGATAAACTTTTTGATGAATTTACTTTTATTATTAGTAAAGTATGTGGTTATTCAGATTATAATTAAATATATTTTAAATGTTTCATACTCCGGTAGCTTAGTTGGTTAAAGCACTCAACTTATAATTGAGAGATTGATGGTTCGATCCCATCTCGGGGTACCAAAAATATTATTCCCACCGACCGAGCAAGCGAACGGGCCTGACTGTTAATCAGAGATTGCCAGGGGCGGTACCTGGGGTGGGAGCCAAAATTTTAATGCTTCTGTAGTTAAACTGGCTATAACACTAGACCGATAATCTAGAATTCCCTGTTCGAGTCAGGGTGGAAGCACCAATTTTTAGAGGATAATATGGAAAAAAAATATAAAGTTGAAGCAATTTTTAGTATTCCAATTACTGCATATTTTAATGATGATAGTGTTAATGATCTTAATGATCAAGCTAGAAAAGCTGCAGAAGAATCATTATCTGTTGAAGCGGGATTAATATCAAATTTAACACTGAATAAATTTGAACTTGATTTTATGAAGAAAATCAAAATTTCTAAATAAAATATTTTTACATTATAATTATTTTATGTTAATATTGTTTTATGATAATAAATAATTTTATACAATTAATTTGGTTACATTTCGTTGCTGATTTTTTTTTACAAACACCAAATATGTCTTTAAAAAAATCTAAAAATATTTGGTTTTTATTATATCATATCATTATATATTCAATTCCTTTTTTAATTTTCCTCCCTTTTAAATTTGTTTTAGTCAATAGTTTATCACATTTTTTAGTTGATTTTATTACTTCAAAATCAACACATTATTTGTATGAAAAAAAGAAATATCATTGGTTTTTTGTTGTAATAGGTTTTGATCAGGCTTTACATTTATCAATTTTATATCTACTATGGAGAATATTATGAGTGTTGATAATTGGGGTATTTGTCCAAAATGTATGGCAATTCAAGAAAAAAAGAAAGAAGAATTACGTAAGAAAATGGACTTATCTTATGGTAAAATTTCTGCAGAGGAATATCATGAGTTATTCCTCGAAATTACAAAACCAATTAATATAAAGTCAACTTTACGAGAAAATTATGATATTTGGATAGATGAGGAGGGAAAATTTGAAATTGTATATTTAGCCTCATGCAATTCATGTGGTTTTAAGTTTGATTTTACAGAATGTCAACAAATTTTTTAAGAAAGGAATTTTTATGGTTATAAAATTACATACACTTAAAACTGATCCAGAAGTTTTTCAAGCTGTTATTAAAAAATTGAAAACTTATGAAATACGGAAAGATGATAGAGGATTTAATGTAGGTGATTTTCTTTTGTTACAAGAAACAAAATATACTGGTAAAGAAATGTTAAAAGGAAAACCACTTCAATATACAGGAAGAGAGCTTGATGTAGAAGTTACGCATATTCTTCGTGGGCCTATTTATGGATTAGAAGATGGTTGGGTAATAATGAGTATAAAAGAATGTTAGATGGTTCTCATTATTTTGAGTGTGCTTGTGGATCACCAGAGCATACGATTAGATTTATTTTAGATAAAGGTGAAAGGGGAGATTTCCCCTTGATTTTTTGTGATTTTTATTTAGATCAATATCTTCCTTGGTATAAAAGAATATGGGTAGCTATTAAATATGTTCTAATGTTTAAACCACACAACGAACATTTTGCTTCTTGGGTGATGAAAAATGAAGATGTAGAAAGATTACAAAAATTATGCAAAGAATTTAAAAATGAATAAACAAAAAAAATATTGGTATTATTATTCACATTGGATTTGTCCGGTTTGTTTTTATGAAAAAATTTATAAAGAAAGAATTTATAATAAACCAAAACCAAAAAATTATAGTAAAAGACATGAATTTCAAGTTTTTTATTGTGGATGTTCTGGATAGAAAGGAAAGTATGAAAGTAGAAATTTATGGAAGAATAATAGTTGAAGTAATTGAATTTTCTGAAGATTTTGACAGTTGTAAAGATTGTTATTTTTCACAATTTGATTCAAAAGTATGTGAAAATATTTATTGTACTGAAAAAGAAAGAAAAGATAAAAAATCAGTTATTTTTAGACGATTATTAAAAAATGAAGCATTACAATGGGTAGAAAATATTTATGATGAATAAATAAGGAGTTTAAGATGAAAAATTCTTTGTATGATATTTTAGAAGTCGATAAAAATTCTTCAAAAGAAGAAATTAAAAAATCTTATAGAAAAAAATCAAAAAAATGTCATCCAGATATGCCTGGTGGTAATACTGAAAAATTTAAAGAATTATCTATAGCTTTTAATATTTTAATTGATGATTCAAAAAGAAAAAAATATGATGAAACAGGAAATGAAGATTTTGCTAATAGAATCGATGATTTAACTTCTGAAGCAATAAGAAGAATTTCAATGATTTTTACAAATTTTTTAGATAATTTAGCAAAAAATAATTTAAATTATAATATAATGGAATCAATAAAAAATAATGCTATTCAAGTAATACATTCAAATAAAAAAGATATTAGAATTCAAAAAAAATTAAAGAAAAATGTTAATAATTATAAAAAAAGAATTAAATATAAAGGAAAAGATCAAAATATATTAATTATGTTTTGTGATAATAAAATAAAAGATATAGATTCAAAAATTCCTAATTTTTATCATGAAATTGAAGTTGCTAAAAAAGTTATAGAGTTGCTAGAAGGATATGATTTAGAAACAATTATAAATAATTCATCATATTCATCTTTAAATTCAACTTCAACATCAACAACGACATTTAGTTTTTAGAGGTCAATAATGAAAATTGTAAATCAAGAAGTTAGATTAATTTGGGTTACACCTAGTGCAGAACAAATAATTGAACAAGCAGGAAGAACTTGTTATAAAAGTGAAGAATTAATTGATAAATTTTCTGCCGCACTATTTATTCAAAAATTAATTAAAATGAAACATGATGCTATGCTTGAACATGCTTCAGCTTCATTTCGTATTGTTTGTGATCGTGGAATTAGTCATGAAATTGTACGTCATAGGATTGCATCATACGCTCAGGAAAGTACAAGATACTGCAATTACAGTAAAAATAAATTTAAAAATGAAATTACAGTAATTGAACCATTAGATTTATCTAATTTACAAGAAATAGATTGGAGAATAGCTTGCTCTTTTGCTGAAAAAAAATATTTTGATATGATTAGAACTGGAACATCACCACAAATTGCTAGAAGTGTATTACCGACTTGTTTAAAAACTGAAATTGTTATGACTGCAAATTTTAGAGAATGGAGACATTTTATTAAACTTAGAAGTTCTAAATCAGCTCATCCTCAAATTAGACCAATAGCAAAAAATATTTGTAAAATTTTAATGTCTTATGCTCCAAATGTTTTCAATGATTTAATTTAGAAAATTTTTACATTTTTCTTTTTTTATGTTATTATAATTTTATAAATTTAAATAAAAAGTTAATAAAAATGAAATTCAAAACAAAAATTCCTAAAGAAATAAGTATACATGATATATCTTTTGTATTAGCACAAGACCCAGATTGTTGTGAGTCGAGTGCTAATGATTGTCAAGAATTAAAGATTAATGTTCAAAATAATGGAGTAGGTAATTTTGTAACTATTAAAACTGAACGTTGGGCATTTGATGGTGATGGAAGTGAAAAATGGTTTTTAGATTTACTCAAGGAGATTTGTGAATGAAAATTACATATGAATTTGATACACAAGCTGATAATTTTGATGATGATGAATTTTATGATATTCAACATGCTACTGACGCATTTTGTGCTTTATTAGAAATTAAAGATTATTTAAGAGAACAATGGAAATATAAGGAAATTCCGGATGATATAGATACAATTTATGATAAATTTTTTGAGATAATTAATAGCAATGGAATAGATATATGAAATTGAAATATTTTGTAATGATAGTAATTATAATTATGCTTGCTTTAAGTAATTTTACAGTTAATGTTAAACATGACGTTACTATTAATGTTTATGATTGTATTGTTCCTATTGAAATATCAGCAAAAGTTGGAAAATGAAATTACGTTGGTTACATTATAAAATTATTGAACAATTACCACATTTACCAGGATTATGTGGACCAACTCATTCAGAAAAAGTCGAACACAAAAAATTGCAATTTCAAGATGAATTTGGTGTTTGGCAAGATGTTCCTGATGTGAATAAAAAGGAGAATGATTATGTTCAAAAAAAATTTTTATAATGAATATATTCGTTATTCTAAAATTGGTTGTCTTATTTCAAATATTCGTATATTTTATTATAATTTAAAGTATGGTCTTATTAATCTTTGGGTTTGGCGAAAAGTCGTATGGCGAAATCGAGGTTGGGATCATAGTTTTATATATGATGTATTAGAACATCAATTGAAAATACAAGAAAAATATATTCGTAATGGTTACAATATTCGTGCTGAACAAGTTGCTAATGATATTAAAAAAACTAGACTTGCTCTTACTCGTTTAAAAGAAGATGAGTATATTATGCAAACTGATCTTGTATTTAATATTAAAAATAAATACTTAAAAAAATTTAGTAATAATAAACTTTTTGAACAATATATGATTCAACAGGATTTAGATTATGTTTTTAATATGATGAAAAAACATATACAAGAATGGTGGGATTAAAATGAATAATAATGAAAAACAAATATTTATAGAATGGTTACGAACTGAAATATATGATATGGGTATTTTAATTGAACAAATGGAAAAATTACCAAATATGGACTCAATGCTTTCTCATTATAGAGAAAAAGTTATGGGATATTCTATTGTTCTTATAGATTTAGAAAATCGTCATGAAGGATAAAATATATTGTAAAAATTGCAAGTATTTTACATATCCTTCAACTTTAGATATTTATTTTAGTTGTAAATGTATGGCGCCTACAGGAAAAATTATTAAAGATTATATTTTTGGGGATCGAATTCAACGAATTAACCTTTATGTAGGAGATAATTACTATCCTAATAAAAATGGTGAATGTAAATATTATAAAAGAAAATGGTGGAAATTATACTAGACAAGAGAGAATAAATGAAAAGTAAAAAAGTATACTGTAAAGATTGCAAGTATTTTTTAAAATATATACCACTTTTTGATGAATCTTTCAGGTATAAATGTATTGCTCCTACAGGAAAAATTATTACAAATTATATTTTTGGGGATTACAAAGAGCTTATTAATCTTTATGTAGGAGACAAAAATTATCCGAACAATAAAGATACTAATGGATGTAAATATTATAAAAGAAAATGGTGGAAATTATGCTTAAAATAGGAAAGTTTACAGTAGATAACTTTGAATTTGTAGAACCAGATCAATTACTTTTTGACATTGATCCAATACCAACAAAAGAAGAAGAAAAAGAAATTCAAGAAATTGTATTGACAGCATTGAAAGAAGGATTAAAATATAATAAAAAACCTTGACTTTATCTTTTCTTTATGTTATTATCTTATTATAAATAATAACAAATTGAAAGGATTTAAGATGCTTAGAAATGTAAAAGTTGTAAAAACAGAAAAATTTTTTAGAGAAGAACTTCAAGTTACTTTTCCTGAAGTTTGGGTTGTTGAAGATGAAACTGGTGAAAGATGGTTAATTGCTTCTGGAAAAGTAACTAAAAATGAAGCTATTAAAATTGCTGAAGATTATGGTTTTATTGTAGATTTAAATTAAAATATTTTTTACATTTAAATGATTTCGTGTTAATATGTTTTATAAATAATAACATATTGAAAAAGGAGTTCAAGATGGAAAATATTAAAGCATTAGTTCCCGCAGCATTTAGCACAGAAAAAGCTCCCATTCGTTCAAACAAATACAACTTCATTTCCACAAAAGAAATAATTAATGTTCTACAAGATAACAATTGGTTTCCAGATGTCGTTTCTCAAACTCGAGTTCAAAAACGACATCTAGAACGTGTCAATTTTGTAAAACATATGATTACTTTTCAAAATCCCAATGTTGAAACAATTAATAAATCCATTCCTCAGATAGTTATTGTTAATAGTCATGATGGTTCTACTCCATTTAAAATGTTTGCAGGACTGTTTCGAATTATTTGTTCAAATGGATTAATTGTTTCATCTAATGAATTTTCTTCTATTAGCATTAGACATAGTTCATTAGCTCCAGAATTGATAGAAAATGGAGTAGAAGAAATTGTTCATATCGTTCCTGAAATTGCAGCTAAAGCTAATGTTATGGAAAATATTAAAATTTCGGTAGTCGATCAATTAGATCTGTGTGGAAATATTATTAAAAGTATTTGGAAAGAACAAAAAAATTGTCCTTTTGAAGCGGCTCAGTTGTTACAACTTCGTAGAAATGAAGATAAAGAATCTACTTTGTGGAATACGTTTAATGTGATTCAAGAAAACCTTATTAAAGGTGGAATTATTGGAACTACTGCTACAAATAAAAAACGTAAATTCAAAGGAATTACAAATATTGATAAAAATATTAGTATAAATCAAAAAATTTGGAAAGAAGCAGAAAAGTTTGCATTAGCAGCTTAAAGGAAATTACAATGAAAATTATTTTTTTAGATATTGATGGTGTACTTAATACTGCAGAAAATTTTGTTGAAGGGAATCTTCCAAGTAATCCAACTATGGAAGAAATTAATCTTTCAATGTTAGATGAAAGATTAATTAAAAATTTAAATACAATTATAGAAGAAACTGGTGCAAAAGTTGTTGTTTCATCAACTTGGAGAATGGGACGTTCAATAGAAGAATTAAAATGTTTATTAGATAAAAAAGGATTTGTTGGTGAAATAATTGGTAAAACTCCGATATTGAATGATGACCGTGGTATAGAAATTCAAAAATTTATTGATGAATCATCATTCAATATAGATTCATTTACTATATTAGATGATGACAGTGATATGTGTCATCTAATGGATAAATTAATTCAAACAAATTTTATAGAAGGTTTAAATAATATAACAGTTAAAAATGCAATTAAAATGCTAAAGGAACTTTAAGATGATTTTACTTAATAAACAAAAAGTTGAATTCAAACAATTTCCTAATGGTGAACTTTATTTTAATAATGAAGATTTATATATTCGTCAAGTTAATTATATTGCATGGGAATATGAAAATAATGAAGATTTGATTAAACTCATGTTTTTAAAGAGATACTTGGATGATGATTATCGAACAGTAAATCTTTATATTAAATATTTACCGTATTCTCGAATGGATAGAAAAAATCCTTCGTATCCATTTACATTAAAATATATTTGTGAATTTATTAATAATTTGAATTTCTTTAATGTAACAATTCAAGATGTACATTCTGATGTATCTTCTGCACTATTAAATAAAAGTACTGATATATCGTGGGTTGTTCCTACTGCTAAAAAGTTAATTGAAACTTTAGATATTGATACAATATTTTATCCTGATGCTGGTGCTCAAAAAAGATTTAATATTGATTTTGATAACATTGCTGTTGGTTTTAAACAAAGAGATTTTAGATCTGGAAAAATTGTTGATTATAAAATCTCTGGAAAAATTTTTGGAAATGTAATGATTGTTGATGATATGTGTAGTCGTGGTGGAACATTTATTGAAGCAGTAAAACATTTTCCAAAAGTTGTTAATAAAATTTATCTTTTAGTTTCGTATTTGGAAGAAAATGTTTTTACAGGCAATCTTGAAGCATATATAACTAAAGTTTTTCATAATAATAAGGTGTCTGATAATTTTTTTACTGAGCAATTATAGGAGAGATTAATGAATTATTTTCCAGCAACTCTTTTGTGTGATTTTTATAAAGTTTCTCATCGGGAACAATATCCTGATGGAACTGAATATGTTTATTCTACTTGGACTCCGAGAAGTAATAGTCATCATCCTACGTCTAAATATGTTATTGCTTTTGGTTTTCAAGCATTTATTAAAAAGTATATGATTGATTATTTTAATGAAAATTTTTTCAATCATAATTTATCTGCAGTTATTGCGGAATATACTAGATATATTAAATATACACTATCAATTGAAAAACCTTATACTAAACATATTGAAGATCTTTGGCGTCTACAGTATTTGCCAATTAAAATTAAAGCATTACCAGAAGGAACAAAAGTACCATTTCGAGTTCCAATGTTAACTATTGAAAATACTCATCCTGATTTCTTTTGGCTTACTAATTATTTTGAAACTTTGATGTCTGCTGAAATGTGGATGCCATCGACTTCTGCAACTATTTCCAATGAATATCGAAAAATTATTGAAAGATATGCTGAAGAAACTGGTGCTGATAAAGAACTTATTCAATTTCAAGCACATGATTTTAGTATGCGAGGTTGTGTCGGACTTGAAGCATCTAATTTAGTTGGTGCTGGTCATTTACTTTCTTTTACTGGTACCGATAATATTCCTGCGATTGGATATTTAGAAAATTATTATTATGCAAATATTGAAAAAGAATTAGTAGGTTGTTCTATTCCAGCAACTGAGCATTCGGTAATGTGTGCAGGTGGAGCAGATAATGAATTTAAAACATATAAACGATTAATTACTGAAGTTTATCCAAATGGAATGATTTCTATTGTTAGTGATACTTGGGATCTTTGGAATACAATCACTAATATTTTACCACAATTAAAAAATGAAATTATGAATCGAGATGGAAAAGTTGTAATTCGTCCTGATAGTGGAGATCCAGTTGATATTATTTGTGGTTTAAATAGTAATTCTTATGCTGCTTGTTTTAAAAAAGATTATAATCCTGAAGATAAAGGTGTAATTCAATTGCTTTGGGAAATTTTTGGTGGAACTATTAATGAAAAAGGTTATAGAGTTCTCGATCCTCATATCGGTGCTATTTATGGTGATGCTATAACTTTAGATAGAGCTAAAGAAATTTTAAAAAGATTAAAAAATAAAGGATTTGCGAGTTCTAATATTGTATTTGGTGTCGGTTCTTATACATATCAATATAATACTCGTGATACTTTTGGTTTTGC
>Ga0164318_10008088_pt1 | contig 10214 bp, 11 predicted proteins | sample GuaBasSedimGuay9_FD_113734 | JGI IMG/M metagenome (GOLD analysis project Ga0164318, IMG submission 113734) | Subseafloor sediment microbial communities from Guaymas Basin, Gulf of California, Mexico - Guay9, Core 4571-4, 0-3 cm | ecosystem: Environmental > Aquatic > Marine > Hydrothermal vents...
AGTTGATCGCCTTTCCCCTGGCACGTACGTATTCGTGCTGACCTTGAAGGACATGGCGGGCAACTCCGCCAACGACACGGTCCTCGTCACGGTCTTGCCCCGCGAGACTACGACTACAGAAACCACCCAGACCACAACGGTCACGAGTCCGGTGCCAGGCGCGACGAATACTACGACGACAGGAGGCGGAACTCCTGCTCCAACTGAGTTCCGAATTCTTGGTCTGTCTCCCATCTCTTTTGCCATCACGGTTGCAGGACTCTGTGTGATCGTCATTGTGGCGGTCAACTACGTCCGACTGAAACGTCTGCATGGCGGTGCATAGGACACATCAGGCCTGGACTTGTATGGCATTGAATGATTGTCTTGGAACGCACGGTGACGGTGCCCACTCTAGATTGTCCGCTCTGGGCTCCCGCATGCCACTAGGAGCGGGATGGTGAACGCCACGAAGACGCCCAACGAGACGACGGTCTGAAAGGCAGGTGTTCCGATGCCCCACAGCATAAGCGCTGCCCCTGTTGCTATGCATGCTATCAGGGGGATGATGTTGAATGGGACCCGGATTCGGGACAGCCCCGCGATGAGGATGAAGAGGCCGAGGCCAACGACGGCGAAGGCCAGCGACAATGCCCACATCACTGCGATGAGTTCGAACAGACCGTAGAGCGCCCAACCTGCCACAGGAAGGAAGTAGGCCACTACCAGCCACACCAGGTCAAAGACCAGGATTATCTTGAGTCCCTGAGAGGCGTTGGCTATGTCAACATCTGACGGAGAGTTCGAGAACATGATGGTCATAGCAAGGAATGCCACGATCCAAAAGAGCGGGTTGACCACGGTCAGTCCTGCAAACGTGTAGAGGAAGAGATAGACAAAGCTGAAGATTCTGACAATGGGGTACACCGGGTCGTTGAGGAGGACCGGGTCCGATTTCAGGTTGATCAAGTCTGATAGAAGTTTTAGCGCCTCGCCGCCGATGCCAGGTGTGTCAGGCACAAGATAGGTGGCCCCGAGAGCGAAGAAGACGAGCAGAACAAGGGACACTGCAACGGGAGCAAGCCCAATGATGGCCCCTTTGATTGGGCTTGATGGGGCCCTGTGCCGAACATAGCCAAGAACTATGCCATCATCCGTGACTTGGACATCAAGAGGCTTGAACTCGACAATTTCCGTGCCGGTGAACAGGCAGCCCAGTGCATGAGACGACTCATGGAGCGCAACCCCTGGACCAACAAGAAACTTCCATGCCCTAGACCCGATGTCGCGAGTGGTCTTCAGAGCCCTGGTTGAGATGCGCTCCAAGAGCCACCCCAGACCCCAGACCACAAAGAACAGAACTATTGCAAGAAGGACTATTGTGAAATATGCATTGAGCGCCATGAGCAATCGACTCTCCCGGCTGTTGCATGCGTCCGTGCCGCAGGCGTGTCTTGTGATTGTTACTACCGGGCTATTTCTTTGTTCCTACGAAGTTGGAGCAAGCCATCACGAAAGCATCGCCTCGTAACATTGCTTGGCCGGTTTCGCGGAACCGTTCCGAACACTGATACGAGCTGTCATCGACGGAGAGCGAATCGGATAGTGAAGTCATTGTCTTTTTTGGTTTCACACTGGTAATCGGGGTTCTCGGATATTTTCCGTGGGTTCTCTCGTCGTACGGATATATTCCGCCTGAGGCCACCATTCTGCTGTATCTTGGGGGAATCTCTCCCATGGTTGCCGCGGCTGTCATAGCCAACAAGAATTACGGCTCCAGCAGTGGATTCCTGTTCGGCTCATTCAAGAAAGACCTGTGTGGGCGCTGGCTTGTATTGGCCATCGTGCATCCACTCTTGATCTTCGTTGCCAGCGTTGCTCCGCTGGCATTCTTGGGCCAACCGCTTGATCTTGCGGGTCTGGATTGGGTTCAGTCTCTCCCCCTCTTCCCCGTCATGGTGTTCATGAACGTGTGGGAGGAGATTGGATGGAGAGGTTACGCATTGCCCAAGCTTCAAGAACGTCGTGGCGGACTGGTGTCAGGAATCATCGTTGGCGTCTTTTGGTCACTCTGGCATTGGCCGCACCTTGTGGTAAAGGACAGTCCAATGTTGGCAAACAGTGGGTCGGTCTTGCTCTTTGTCATCATGACGACATTGAACCCACTCATCTTCACTGCAGTCTACAACCTTGGGCGTGGGAACCTGCTTGTACCCACGTTTCTGCATGCAGCACAGAATGCATGGGGCATTGTGGTGATGATTGGGTTGGGCGTGACCACCGTGGGTTCGTTTCTCCTGTGGGTAGATGTGGCGGTAGCAGTTGCTCTTGTGCTTGCATTCGGAACGGACTCGCTTGCGCCGGCGCGACGAGCAAGACTCTCAGATATCATTGAATGGCACGAGAGTAATGAACGATTACCTGAAGATTCCTAGAGCATTCGTGCATAGTCTGTACTCGCGGTTGGCGAGTGCAGGCTGTTCCAGGAGTGGACCACCGTGCGTGTGCCTACTCCAGTCCCAGCTCCTTCTTTTTCTCCTCCTCAACACGAGCCAGTTCCTTAGCCTTTTCCCTCTCAAGCTCGCGCTCGCGTTCTTTCTTTGCCTTCTCGACCAGCTTCTGTTTCTTCTTCTCGATCTCGCGAATGCGTTTCTGTCTGGCCTCCTCGGCCTTTCGAATCCTCTTCTTTATGGCCTCGACACGCTTTCGCAATTCTCGTATCTTTTTCTCCTTGCTCCCCCTCGCCTTTCTGTAAGCCTTCTCGGCGTCCCGCCAGCTCTTTTCGGCCTCACGGAGACGCTTCCGAAGCTCCTCGTAGGTCTGCTTCTTGGTTTCAGCGGCGCGGCGGTAGTGTTCAATCTCGCTGTCAAGACGCGCGTCGATACCGGACAGTTCGGTCTCTGCGGACTGTAGGTCGCGCTTGAACCTCGCGATGTCGGCGTCAATCTTTCGGATCTTCTTGTCGTCGCGATACTCGTCGTCAGACATTACAATCTTGTTTCTCTCGGCTGTTCCGCATTTTAGCCTTTGCAAGCACCTCTGATGCCTACAACCTACTCTGGAACTTGGGCACAATTGTTCAGTCATGGCACCGTAGCCGCAATGCCCCTGAAATCGTTGTCAAATGTTGCAATGTACACCATAGTATTGTTCTCGTTCTCTTCCCTCTTCGCGAATGCGAGTATGCATGCATCTGTGAAGCTAAGTGGTCGGTTCGGACTAGCTATTTTCAACCATGTGTCCCACGCCTGTTGCAGAATCTCCACCTCGACTCTATAGCACCTAAGAAACTCGGGTGTTGCACATATCAAGTCATAAGCCTGCTTGACTAGATTCTTATCTAGCGTACTGCTCCAGATTAGTGTCAAGACTTCGTCCAGTACGTAGTCAATTGTGACTCTGCTGCCGTAGTCGAATGTTGCCATATCGTCCAAGAAACGTAATGCACTATGGTAGTAGCTGTCCCTTTTGTTGAGCAGAGCAATCAAGAACGAGCTGTCAAAAACTATCATTGTTCCTTTGGATGGCGTTTCTTCCATAGAGCACATCATCTACACTGGTCGATAGGTCCTCGGTGCCGGGCCCCATGTCTACTGCCAACTCCAGTATCCATGCTATTACGTGCGGAGGAAGGAGCCCACTATTGTCCTTGGTTCCGACTTCTCTCTTCTTGGGCTCTGGGACCGGTGCGTGCTCCATGCTGCTACTCTCCATGTCCTGTGTGGATATGATTGTTATGAAACTTGTGTTTGTATCGCCAGAGTGCAGGCTGGGGTTCCACATGTCCGGACTTGGTTGTTTGATGCCGATATGGTCACAGTTCGACTGGCCGTGGTTATATGCTTTCTACACTTGCATATCAACATCGTGCGCAGATGTACCGTGGTCTCTCTATCGCTGCCGGCCAGCATCACAGGTATGGAACTCAGGGTCGCGTCCCAATGGCCCTGCTTGAAAGGGGGCGCAGCGGCGAAACGGCCTCTGCACGCAGCGCTCGGCTATTACATCGCGAGATTGACCTTGCTATGTTGTCTTTCCCTGAATGGGTCTTAGCATTCTAGTCTTCAGTTCAGCCATCTTCTTTGCGAACTCCTGCCTCTCCGCGCGTGACCGGAGTTTTCTCATCTCGTCTGCATACTTCTCTCTGACTATCTCACATTGGAAGTATGCGTATAGTGCGTCGTAGACTGGAAACTCGAGTTCGAGGGCTTCATGGTCTGATTCGACTATCAGAGGCGCACCTACGGCCACCAGCTCAAGAGCCCATGCGCGAGGCTCTTCGTTGATTCCGCCTGTATCAGCGGCTCTCACGATCTTGCGTAGTCTTTCCAACGCCGGGTCGTCGGTGAAACTATATTTCTCTGCTATTGCATCAAAGGTGCAGTGCTTCTCTCCGTCACACTCGTGGTGGTCAAGCTCAATGCCAGTGCCTGTATCGAACGGTATTGCGCCCGTCTTTTCGACGAACTGGTTGATCTCGTCACGTGGTAGGAAGATGAACTGCGCACGGGCATCTACAAATCGTTCTATCAACCACGGGCTGGCAACACGGTCAACATGAACGTAGTCGCGAGTCACTCATAACAAATAGGTCACCAGCCCGCATGGACGCGCGCCCCTAGATACAGTTTTCGGATTCCACTTCAGACCTGCATCCCACGTTGAAGTCTACCGGAGTGCGTTGTTCATGTTCCTGGGGCACGGTCACCTCGTACAGCCTGCACTATGATCTGTGCGAAGTCTCTGGGCTGGCACCCCACTGCAACGACGCCCTCCTCTTCGAACGTCTTCTCAACCACGGTCTGCACGGCCTTCAAGTCCACCTTGATGCCTTCGAGTTTCGCCTCGATCATCTCAAGTGCATCTTCGGGATGAAGAAAGAAGTCGCCAGTGAACCTCACATTGGTTATGTGGTCATCAGTCACCTCTACTGCCACCTTGAGGAGTTTGCCCCCGGGAACCTTGTATGCGTAGGTATACACATGGAGTCACCTCTTGAAGTTCCACTCGTCACTCGAGTATTTCTCCGCCAGCTTCTGGGCGAGTTCCCACTCCGCCTGTGAGAGGGCACCGGGTACAAGCTCGACCCGAAGGGCCTTGGAAAAGCCCTCAATGAGTGCCGTCCGGAGGTCCTGAATGCCGACATTGTCACCCTTGATGTCACGTATCGAGGTCACTCGTTCCTTCACATCGCTGATCATCTTGTCAGATATCTTCTCCTTGCTCACCTTGAGAACGGAGAACATCTCTCTGACATCGAGGTCCAACAGAGTCGTCCCGTGCTGGAGTAGGCAGGAAAATCGTCGTGTCTGCGCGCTTCCGGAGATCTTCTTCCCGTTGGCAACTATATCGTTGACAGGCCTGAACTCCGCCTTGATTCCTAGGTAGTCGAGAGCAGACACAATACCCTGACATAAGACCTTGTACGACTGCATGATGTCCTTCGGAGCGAGTCGATGATCCTTGGGCAGAATGATGCTGTAGGTAATCTCCCCCTCGTAGTCGTGATAGACCGCCCCCCCTCCAGTTATGCGACGTACGAAGTCAACACCGTGCATCTGGCAGTACGCGATGTCCACTTCCTCTTTCATGCTCTGAAACGTCCCTATCGAAACGGCAGACGGTTTCCAACGGTAGATTCGCAGTGTAGGTACAGCAGCCCCCTTCTCCATCGTTCGCATGATGGCCTCATCAATGGCCATATTCATAGCAGCCTCATGACTCTCAAGGTCGATGAAACGCATCTCGTCCATTTAGACCAACTCCGTTTCGCGTATTGCCTGCTCTATCTCTTCCTGCGTGAGAGGGCGGTGGTAGTTGTATAGCGGGCCAGACGGACGCTCGTTGTACAGGGGTCTGTTGCACCCTTTGCAGCCACTTGTCTGGAACGCCTCGCCTGTTGCCAGAATCTCTCTTAGCTTCTCAGGGGCGATGTCTACTGCGATCGTCCCTCTCTCATTGATGTAGAGTTGCTCTGGTAAAAGTATGTTGTTTGCTAAGATGTATCTTGCCACCTGAACTCTCCTGTAGACTGGCAGAGGAGGTGGCGGCATGTCCTCAAGTGCCGTCCCCTTGACCCCTGTCATGGCGAAGAGTCCCACTGTCACGCCCATTCTCCCCATCTGTTTCAGAAAACATAGTGCCTCGCTCTCAGACTCGCCAAGTCCGATGATCAAGTGTGTTGTCACATGTCCTTTGCCGAACACTCGAAGAGCGGTCCGAAGCGCAGAGATGTGCTTCTCCCATGTGTAGCTCGAACGACGCTCCCTTCCTTTCACCTTATCGAAGATCTCGGGCGTGGCAGCATCGAGTGCAATTCCTATGTTGTTAACGCCTGCGGTACGTAGTCGTTCCATCTGCTGCTCGGAGATAGGTCCGATGGCAATGGAGATTGGAAGGTCGGTTACGGACCTTATGCGCTGGACTAGATATACAACGTCCTCCACGACTCTGGGATAGTTAAGGCACTGGATGCAAACTCTCTCGAAGCCCTCTGCCTCAGGCAGAGCATCAAGGGCCGACTCGAGGTCGGTTTCGGGCCATGAGATTCGCGAGAGCAGGTCGGCCGAGCTGTTGCTCTCCCGCGCCTGCGGACAGAACGCACAGTTTGCGGTGCACTTGGCCCGTCTGTAGGTCATCAGATATGCCGTGGTGCACCTTACAGGGACATGCTCGACTCCGTCGAAGATCTGAGTCAGCGTTCCGACCGACAGCCGCACGACGCGCACAGGAAGATCTCCAGTGGAGTTTCCTACGTGGCTGTGCCTTCTTCCTCCGCTACTGTCCCCCTCTGAGGTAGCTCTCAAGTTCTTTTGGCCTCTTCGTAGATGGGCCAGAGTCGTTCCCTCCAAGCAGGGAGACCCTTCGGCGACCCGGGGTAGTCCGCGTAGACCGCCTTGATATCCTCCATAAGCTTAGCCACCTTGTTTATCCTCATCAGCAGGGGTATCTTTCCCAAACCTGCAACTAGTCGCCTGAACTTCTCTCCCTTACCTATGTCCATCTTACCGGTCATGCTGACGGCGAGCAAGTCCGAACCTTTGATGATTTCCTTCTTGAATGCAAAGTTGATGTCTTCGTTCGTCACGTTAAGCAGGAACCATCTGAAGATGTCAAGCGACGCCTGCTTGATTCCATAGCTCTGCATGTAGCGAGGGTTATAGTCCCATAGCGACTCGATTGACGTGTCGCCTCGCTCAAGAGCCTCAGACGCGACGATGCCGGCGTGGGCACCACCCAACATTGAGGAGCCAATCCCTCCACCATGAACCGGGTTCACCTGACAGGCCGCGTCGCCCACGAGCATGAAGTTATCGTCCACCATCGTATCAATGGGCCGACGGACGGGAGCAATTCCTCCGCTGCTGTCAAGTGTCACTAGGTCTGTCTTCATGAAGTCCCAGGTCGAGCGCACGAAGTCGTCGAACACTTCCTTCGGCGTCTTGTGTCCGGGTAGCATCATGTAGCCAAGGCCGACATTGACTCTGTGTGGTCCCTGCGGAAACACCCACGTGTAGCCGCCAAGCGTCTTCTCCTGATTCCAGTAAATCTCAAGGATGTCGGGGGTTTCGAATGTGTACTCCGGCGTTTCGTATACATCACGCCATGCCACCATCTGGTCAATCTTCTCGATGGTGCGTTCGACAGGGGTTCCCTCCGGAAGCTGCCTGCGGAGCATGCCCGTCGCCCCTGTGGCGTCCACGATGATGTGTGCCCTTACGACTCGGTCGGCGTCACTGTTCTCAGAGCGTATCTTTACCCCAGCGACCTTGCCCCCTTCGAGAACGAGGCCCTTGACCCGCGTCGACGCCATGACCTGAGCACCCGCCTGCTCTGCAAGTCCGACAAGCCACTGGCCGAACTTGTGGCGGTTGAAGGAATATCCATTGGTCGTGGGTCCAGCCATCCTGAACCGGTGTTCCATGTCCGGTGCGATGAGGTCTATTCCATTGACATCATACTCAATGACATCTCTCGGTACACTCGGGAGCTGGATTAGATCCGCGAGCGTTCTCAGGTGATGGGCTCCCAGAGCGTCGCCGCATGTCTTGAACCCGATCATCTCGCGACTCTTTCTGTCCACCAGAAGCACGGAATGGCCACGCTTGGCCAGAGTGTAAGCGGTGATTGAGCCTGCCGAGCCAGCACCGGCTATCACAACATCGTAGTCAACCATTGTCTTGTCCTCACAAGTTAACCTGTGCCCACGAATCTGTCAGGCGTTCGCGAACCAGAACGCGTGCCCCTCGCCTTAAAGAGTCTTCTGAAGAGCGAACCCAGCCAGAATCTCTTTCACGACATCACGAGCCGTTATCGCAGCCAGGCCGCTGTGATCAATCAACGGGTTGAGCTCGACCACATCTGCATAGCGAACCGAGCCGGTTTCGAAGCACGCTCTCAGAAACTTGAATAGTTCCTCAGGCGTCAGACCGCCGCTCTCAGGGTGAGACACCCCTGGGACGACCTCGGGTCGGAGAACATCGAGGTCGACTGTCACGTAGATGTAGTCTACACGTTGCGCCAGCTCTTGCACAGACTCTCGGAATGAGTCCAAGTCACGGACGACGGGTTCTTTCTCTTCAAAGAGCTCCTCCACTTGGTCGTGAAGCGCCGCTCTGAGGTCGTGGGCGATGATATTGTTTCGGCTGACGATTCCGTCCGTTACTATGCGGCGCAGAGATGTGGCATGAGAGAGCTTGTAGCCGCCGTAGTCTGCGTAGAAGTCGGCATGTGCATCGAACCAAACAAGGCCGTACACACCGGGGCGGCCGCGCGTGAGGCCCTTGAGGAGCGGATAAGTGATGAAGTGATCTCCCCCCAAGAACAACAGATGGGACTCATGCGGTGCGAGCCTGTAGACAGCGTCTGAGATATCATACATTGCTGCCTCGGGAAGTCTGAGGTCGACCTCCAAGTCCCCAATGTCTTCAAGGGCGAGACTCTCAGTCAGCAGCGGTCTGCGAACGTATCTTGATTCTCTGACCACCGGCGGTTGACTGTGTGACCTGACCGCTGTGGTTGCACGTCTGATTGCATCTGGCCCGAACCTGCAGCCTGGCGCATAGCCGGAGGTCAGGTCATACGGGACCCCTAACACACCGACATCTGGGTCCACATGGTCTTCCGGCTCGGGAATGCCGAAGAATCTGTCAGGCAGTCGCAAGAACCCGTTGAGCTTCTCTCGCAGCGTCATGATCTGTCGGGCGATATGTGTCAAGTGTTTCACATAAAGGTGCGCAAGAAAGAATAGAAGGAGGAGGGAGAGCCCCGCAGGGGAGCTGTCACCTCATCCGCTGAGTTTACACTTGGTAGGAGCCGCCACCCTTCATTCCTTTGGCCAGGTTTACGACTTGGACTACTCCTAGGAGGGCAATGAGACCGAGGATACCACCGGTGTATGGCCAGCCGTCGGAGATCATCTCGCCGGCAAGGCCGCCGACATCCTGCACCACCGTGTATCCATCGGCTGTGGTGGTCTTGGTGTATGTTCGACTCTGGTACTCGTACGTCACTGAGGCCTTGGGGAACGTGTACGAACCCTCGTTCTGGAAGGTCACCGTATACGTGATCGTCGCTGACTCACCCGGTCCAAGGGACGGCACCGTTGTTGAAGTCGTACCAGAGATCGTTATGGTCGTATAGATGTCACCGATACCGTCGTCCACAATTTGCACGTTGTCAATTGCCGTTTCGCCCTCATTCGTGACAGTGACAGTCACTTGGACGGAGCCACCTGGTGAAGTGGACTCTGGCGAGAAGGTTCGAGAAACGGTGACGAGAGGCGGAAACTCGTCACTCTGGAAACTGATTACATAGTCGTCCTGGGTGCCGTACCACGTGGCGTTCCAGAGCACAATGCCGTTGTCAATCATTGTGTGGTTCTCTTCGAAGGGTGTCACAGATGTGATGTTGACAAAGTCTGGAAGGTTCACAAGCACCACTGAAACTCCTTCCGTACTTGGACTGAAGGATGTTGCACCCACCAGGGATCTCACACTTAGGCTCTCTGTAGTCGACGATACGACTTGGTCACCAATGTAACCTACCGCCCCGATTGCAAGTGGTCCTTCGATGTCAGGAGCTTGGGATATCAGGAACGATGACATCGACTCCTCAGATGCCAGAGAGAAGTCTCCATCTGGCGGACCGCCAAACGTTTCGTTGACGAACTCGATGAGGAACTGCATGTCCGGTATGCCCACGAGGCCGGCTGCAGCTGCCCGTGCCTCGGTGAA
>Ga0164318_10008089_pt1 | contig 10214 bp, 10 predicted proteins | sample GuaBasSedimGuay9_FD_113734 | JGI IMG/M metagenome (GOLD analysis project Ga0164318, IMG submission 113734) | Subseafloor sediment microbial communities from Guaymas Basin, Gulf of California, Mexico - Guay9, Core 4571-4, 0-3 cm | ecosystem: Environmental > Aquatic > Marine > Hydrothermal vents...
AAAGAATGAAATCCAATTATAACTATCCTTCTCCATCCTCTACTTTCTTGAAGGTAGGTTATTAAAGTTGATAAAAGAAGGATAATTATCACAAAAGATAACGGAATAGTTTTTTGAGAGATACAGGTAAGAATAAAAGAGGTGTATGTATAAAAAATGCTAATTAACATTCCCCAGCATAGAAGAATTAGGAAAAGATCTTTATTGTTTTTCATACTTTTGATTTTCCTCAATCAAAATATCATTAAGGTAGAATGTATCAATATTATGTGTATTGTTCGTTGATAAATATTTATTATCTTTTTTTGCTAAAATAAACCAGATATGATGTTTTCTGTTATTCATAAATTCTTTTACAATGAGAGTCTGCTTCCCATGATCGTAACCGAAATATATACAGCTTGTTCCCCATGGGATATTATAACCTTTCGATAGAATGTCTAATAAGTATCCATCATTTTTTATACCTACCCTTGCAAGAGTTTCAAGTATTAAGGTCATCTGTTGAGGGCTTCTTGAGATTGGTATTATTTTTGACTTATCTCCCAGTACATGCCCATTGGTAATAAAACCTACTGGAATATTACTACGATTTATTTTAACAATCATTGATGCAATAATTTCCAGAATTCTTTCAAAATTTTCTTTTTGTCCCTCAGAGTCAAAATTTTCAACATCCAGGAGAATTAATAGTTTTGTCTGTACGGTTGGTTCATATAGCTTTTCCTGTAAGCGATTATGTCGTGCACTTGCTTTCCAATGAATGTCTCGTGCTGGATTCCCCTTTTGATAATCACGTGTACCGTAAATATAAACTGGATCTTTAACAGGACTCCATAATTCTGGAATACCAAAAAATTCTCTTTTATGAAATTTAACAGAACAAATATTAACAATACGAGGATAAACTACTATCTCAAATGTATTATTTAACAGTATATTTTTAAAGGAGAAACCGAAAATATCACCTCCTCTTAGTAATGGAGAGCCAACATTATAGACACCTCTTTTCTTTGGAATATATTCCCTTGAAAAAGAGGCTCGTTGATACCAGAAAAGAACAGTTTCCTCACTAACCCATTGACCTTCATTAGAACCAGTAATCATTCCAGGTATAAAAAGTCTTGTTTTGAATAGTACAGGCAGCAATTTTGAATTTGTAACCTGTATTTCAATTTTCAATACCTCATTCGGAAATAATCTCTTTTTATCAAATTTTATTGTAAATTTTATTTTATGGAGGCTTACACGACTCCATAGGTAAGACCCTATACCTATAACAAGGATTATTAACGAAAATACGCCTAATTCCGTTACATGATATGTAAAAGCAAGAATCAATAATAATAGCATGATTAGCTGTACAAATGGTACCATAAAAATTGAACTTGTTGATTCATTGTTTGAATGATAACCCATACATTGCTCTTTTTACTTAATCTGGAACCGGAGTTTGTGAAATAATTTCTTCAAGGATATTTTCTGGAGTTTCCCCTCTGAGTTTTTCTTCCTCATTCAGGATAATTCTATGGGCAAGAACAGGTTTTATCAGCTCTTTGACATCATCTGGAATAACATAGTTTCTGCCTTTTACCACTGCAAGCCCCTGTGCTGCACGCATTAGACCTAATGAACCCCTTGGACTTACCCCAAAACGTAGTTTTTTATTATTTCTGGTAGAAGAAATTATATCTATAATATACTTGTGGACCGGGGAAGATAGTGTGATCTTTTTACACATCTGTTGCATGGTTATGATTTGTTTTGGAGTAGCAACAGGTTTCAAACTAATTAACGGATCATCTTTTTGGAACCTTTTTAATATTGATATTTCTTCCTCCTCATTAGGATAACCAATGTTAATCTTAATCAAAAATCGGTCAAGCTGCGCTTCTGGTAAAGGAAAAGTACCTTCAAGTTCAATGGGATTCTGAGTTGCTATTAAAAAAAATGGTTTTGGAAGAGGGTAAGTTTTTCCGTCGATAGTAACCTGCCGTTCCTCCATGCTTTCGAGTAAGCTTGACTGTGTCCTAGGAATTGCTCGATTAATCTCATCAGCCAGAAGAACATTAGTTAGAACTGGACCCTGCTTGAATTCAAACTTTCCTTCTTTTTGATTATAGATATTAAATCCTGTGATATCTGATGGTAAAAGATCTGGTGTGAACTGGATTCTATTAAAGGAGCCTTTTATACTTTTTGCAAGACTCTTTGCTATCAATGTTTTGCCAACTCCCGGAACATCCTCCAATAAAGCATGCCCATCTGCAAGAAGGGTAACCAAAAGGAGTTCAATGGCTTCTTTTTTCCCTACAATTACTCTAGAAATATTTCCAATGATTTTTTTTATCAATTCAAAATTCATTTTATCCATTGAATATTTTGCAAACAATTAAAATATTGTAATAAGAATTGTTATATAACAAAATAGCTACTTTAGTTTGTCGTTAGAATAGCTATTTTTTATTTGATTTTTTTACTATTTAAAATAAATGTCGGATATAATCTAACATCCAGAATATCTCGAACCTTCTTTCGCCGGGAAGGCAGTATAAAAGGTTTTTAGATTAAAACTGTATGTGTTTTAGGATACTTCGATAGTCACGGAAAAGGCAAGTAAATTTCTTATATAAAGGGGAACTATAATCTCCAATCATGATGCATTATATTATCTTTAGAGAGCGTAGTGACCAAAAGTAAAAGGTAGGCTCAAAAAATCAAAAAACAGTTACCTTTCTCCCTCTCCTTCTTAATCTATACTATTCTCCTTTCAGGTTAAAAACCTTCGCATGGTTTAATAATCGGTCAATTAATGCCGCCGTCATTATTCCATTTCCCAGCATCTCTGCCCAGCTGTCAAAACCCTTATTCAATGTGATTATGATAGACGATTTCTCTACCCTTCGTTCAAGCAAAGGGACTCAGACCGACCTTCTGTTTTTAATAAAACATTATATTTACCATACTTACCATTTCTTAAAATTATCATCATTTTTAAACTTAACAGACATCAATAAGCTATATGGATCTTTCTAATTGTTCTAAACCGGCTATTCCGTAGAATATGTCTTTCAATCGATTATACGATTCTTTAAATAGCTCATAATATTTTTCGTACAATTCCCTATTTTTACTATCAGGTTTAACTATATCGGTAATTTTTACTATTTTTGCAGCATCCTCTATAGAATTAAAAATCCCCACTCCAACTCCTCCTGCAATAGCTGCTCCGCAAGAGGTTGCTTCTTCAATTAAATTAAGTTTGGCTACATTAATACCAATAATATCAGAAAATATAGAACGCCACAACCTGCTTTTTGCACCTCCTCCAATCATCCTTATTAAATCTGTTTCAGCTCCCTGTTCTTCAAATGCCTCAACAATAATCTTCATATTAAATGCTACACCTTCAAGCACAGCTCTAATCATATGCTCCTTGCTGTGCCTGAGCGTAAGACCAATAAATGCTCCTCTAGCCTTCGGGTCCCACAAAGGACTTCTCTCACCCATAAGATAGGGTAAAAATATCAGCCCCTCAGCTCCAGGCTTTATCTTTGAAGCCTTGCTGTTAAGAATTTCATAAACATCCTGGTTACTACTTTTTGCCTTCTCCGATTCATAATCACAGAATACATTTTTAAACCAGCCATAAGAGCCGCCCCCAGTCTGCATTGTCCCGGCAGCAAAGTACAGGTTTTTCTTAAAATGACAGAAGGTAAATGTTCTTTTTTTGGGATCTAAGATCGGCTTTGTATCAATTATACCCATCCATGTTGATGTTCCTAAATAGATATAGCTCTGGCCCTTTTCAACCACCCCGGCTCCTGCTGTAGCACATGCTCCATCACCACCTCCAATTACAACAGGTGTCCCCGAAAGAAGCCCACTCTCCCTTGACACCTCCTTTTTTACTACTCCCACTACTGTTACTGACTCAGTTATATCAGGAAGCTTCTCCCTATCTATACCCGTTGCTTTCAACATTTCTTCAGACCACTCCATCTTGTTGATATCTAAAAGATTCATACCACTGGCATCAGAGTAATCTGTGACAAACTTTCCTGTTAATCTTAGAACAATAAAATCCTTAGCATGGATAAACTTATAGGTCCTTTTATATATTCCCGGCTCATTCTCCTTAATCCAGAGTATCTTTGAGGCAGAGTAAGATGCCGACAACCTATGGCCTGTGATTTTATAAGCTCTATCCGAAGAGATTTTCTTTAAAACCCTTTCAGCCTGGCTTTCAGAACGAAGATCAGCCCAGATTATAGATCTTCTTAAAGGATTGCCCTCGCTGTCCACAGGGAGTGCTGCCATCATCTGCCCTGAAAAAGAAACAGTAGCAACCTCATCGGGAGTGACATCAGAGATTTCAAAGAGCCTTTTATTTGCTCTGCAGAAGGCTTTCCAGTAATCCCATGCATCCTGTTCTGCCCATCCATTGTTGGGATAGTAAGTAGTGTATCCCTGAAATGCTGTTGCTTTCATGTTTCCGTCAATGTCTACCAATGTTGCTTTATCGCCTGTTGTTCCCAGATCGTGCGCAAGAATGTATTTTTCCATATCTAACTCCATATAGATGTTAGTTATACAAATTTTAAGTTTATTTTACTCTAATTTTCATTATTTTTAAATACAATTTTGTCCCCAAAACAATTAATATTTGCAGGAATAACCAATAGGATAATGAAAAAGTATTTTACTTTTGAAGACCAGATTCCCCCCACTAACAGAATAGAGGCAATAGAATTTTTCAATAATCTCTTTGAAAATAATAATCCTCTTATAGTTGAGATTGGTTCAGGCAATGGGCATTTTCTTGTTGATTACGCATTTCAGAAGCCAGACTATAACTTTATCGGGACTGAACTTCTTGGAGGTAGGGCAAAAAAGTTTTATAAGAAGATATGCAAAAGAGAATTAAAAAACATTGCAGTATATAAGGGTGATGCAAGGGTTTTTATATGGGAATACCTTTATGATGAAATGGTTAACGAGTTCATTATTCTTTTTCCAGACCCCTGGCCAAAGAAGAGACATCACAAACATAGGCTCATAAAAGAGGAATTTATAAAAATGCTCTCCAGAAGATTAAAGAAAAACGGTTTAATCTCGATAGCTACGGATCATGAGGAGTACAGAAATTGGATAATTGATGAATTTAAAAAGGTTAAAGAGCTCATACAAGTCTATAAGGATGGTTATTCAAGCTATCCTGAAGAGTACCCATCCACTTTATTTCTTGAAAGATTTAAAGATTATGGGAAAGAGATCTATTTTATGAGGTACAGAAAAGCATAAACTTAAAATAGTGAATTATTTAATCGCGCATTTTATTTAGCTTGTCGCGTATTTTAGCAGCCTTTTCATACTCCTCATTTTCGACCGCTAACCTGAGCTCTTCAACGAGCCTTTGTTTTTTAGAAGGTGTATAATTTCTTACGATCTCATCAGCCCAGCTTTTAAGGAATGTTATCTCAGTCTTTTGCTTACCATAAAAACCATCGTCCATTTTATATACATCTTCTATCTTATCAATGCCGTCACGGATCTCATCCATTGCTCGCGGTGTATCCTTTGACTTTAAAGCACTCAGAACCTTTGCCCTTGTATTCATCATCATAACATATGGCCTATACTGTTCAAACTCTTCAATATATTGCTTATTAAGGGCATATTTTTTTACAAAATCAAATAAACGAAGGTTTCTCGCTGTATCCCTTTCGGCCCTTTTATAATCCCCTAATTGAAAGAAACAGAGGTATCTGTAGTAGTACTGAACACCTTCCTGTTGAAGGGCATAACAATCCTCTTTATCGAGAGTAAAATCTGTCGCAGTGCCATACTTCCTCTCCAACTCTTCAACAATACCTTCAAAGTAATCGAGCAGAGACTCTTTTCCATGAGGCCTCTTGCCATCTGGCCTTCCCTCCTGCTCCATTTGAAGGATACCAAGGTCCAATCTCATCTGTATTTTTATCTTACCATCTATGCCCCGAATCTTTCTTACCATCATATCCTGCTGGGAATCATACTCCCAGGCTTTTAGAACAGGGCTTATATCATTTTTTACCGATTTTTTCTTTTTTCTTCTAAACATTTTTACAACCCTGTTACTTTATGTTTTACTACAAATTTATTATAACCCATTATAATAGAAAAGGAAAATTAAAACCTTAATTCGAGTTATATTTTCACGCTTCGACACTGTGATTCAGAAATCCATTTCTAATTTAAAAATAAAATTAAGGTTCAAATCCAAACTCACAATCCATAAATCAATCTGACTACTATTTGCATGCAATTCTAATTATAAGTCTGCCTATCTATTCCTTAGGCAATGGTTCAATTTCCATCAATTTATCTAATTTTACTATCTTAAATATCTGCATTATGGTATCATTTACTCCAACTATTTTAACTTTTCCCCCTTTCTTATTCATCTCCTTGAAGAGCATAACAATCTTCCCTATCCCAGAGCTCGATATTGATTTTAGCTCACCCATATCAATGGTGATAGATTCTGGTTTTTTTTCTAAAACAGAATTAAATGCATCCATTAATTCATCGCCCTGTTCTACAAAAACATCCCCTATAAGCTTAACAATAATCTCTCCCTTTTCTTCCTGGATTCTTATCTCCATATATCCTCCTGAATTCCCTCTCGTAATTAAAGCATAGCAGAAAAAATTTCACATTTCAATATTTTTTTATTTCATATATATAATATTAATTTATAATTTAATTTACCTCTTTAAATATCATAAAAACTTCTATATTATAGATATAAAATAAAACAGGAAAATACTTTGATCTATAATCAAAAAATAACACTAAAAGATATTAAAGCCAACATACATATAGGTGTAACTGAAGAAGAAAGGCAGAAAAGGCAGGAGATACTCATAACATTGGAGCTGATACCGATAATTGATTCTCCGCCTAAAAATGACAGTATAGAGGAAACCGTAAACTATTCTAAAATAAGAGAAGAGGTTTTAGAAATCTCAAACAGCAGAAGTTTTAATCTACTAGAAACACTGTGCTGGGTTATAGCAGATAACATAAAAAATAACTTCAAGGTTGAACAAGTAACCGTTATTGCAAAAAAGTTTCCCTATAAAGATGTCGATTACGTTTCATACTCAATTACCATTTAAGGAGGGTATATGGAATTAATAATTCTTGGAACCAGTGCTGGTTATGCAAATAAAAATGATGGCTGCTCTTCATATCTTCTTAAATATAAGGATAAGCACTATTTGATAGATGTCGGTCCGGGCGCAGTTTCGTATCTACAAAACTTTATAAACTATACTCAGATTGAAAGTATATTCCTCTCCCACCTACATGCCGACCATGTATCGGATTTATACACGCTGAGGTATGCCGTTTATTATGCCCAGGGATTGAACATGATGAAAAAACCTTTAGAAATATATATGCCCGCAACACCTGTAGAAACAGTTAATTTTATAAAATCAAATGTGGAAGAAGAGTTTTCGATAAACTGGATTAAAGATGGTGACCAGATCAACATCGATGGCATGATAATTAGCTTTTTAAAGGTAAATCATCCGGTTGAAACCTATGCGATTAGATTTGACAGTGATGAAGGAAGTTTTGTCTATACATCGGATACATCATACTTCGACAAACTAGTACGATTCAGTCAAAATGCCAATCTCATTCTTGCGGAAGCTACACTTATGGAATCAGATAAGGATAAGGAGTCCTTCGGGCATATGACATCAAAATCAGCGGCAAAACTCGCAAAAGAAGCATCTGCAGGGAGGCTAATCCTTACACATATATGGCCCGAAAATGACAAGCTTACTCAGCTTCAGGAAGCTGAATCCATCTTTAAAGACGTAACAATTGCAGAAAGAGGCGAAAAACATATTATAGATAGAATAAAATAGGAGAAAATACATTATATGTTTGAAAATAGAGAAACAATCAGAGAGAATGATGAAAATTTAAGCGAATACAGCACACTTATTGAGAGAGTACTGGAAGAGATAAGAAAAGTAATTGTTGGCCAGGATGAAATATTGCAGAAATTACTAACATGTTTGTTATCATCTGGCCATATCCTGATTGAAGGTGTTCCCGGATTAGCAAAAACTTTGATTGCTAAAACTATTGCCTCAGTTATTGATTGCGATTTTTCCAGGATACAATTTACGCCAGATCTTTTGCCTGCGGATATTCTCGGTACAATGGTCTATAATCAGAAAACCGGTGAGTTCTATGTGAAAAAAGGTCCTATATTTTCAGCAATTGTACTTGCCGATGAAATAAACAGGGCTCCTGCCAAAACTCAATCAGCACTCCTCGAGGCAATGCAGGAAAAACAGGTAACAATAGGAGAAAACAGTTTTCCACTGGACGAAATATTTATGGTAATTGCAACCCAAAACCCAATTGAGCAGCATGGGACTTATCCACTACCAGAGGCTCAGATAGATAGGTTTATGATGAAATTAAAGATTAACTATCCTACAAAAAAAGAAGAGTTAGAAATACTATCCCTTCATGGCTCCGGGGAAAATATTAATGCCAGCAAGATTTTAGATAAGGATAAACTACTCGAAATCAGAAAGGCCGTCCATAGTATTTACATGGATAAAAAAATAGAAGAGTATATTGTGAACCTGGTACTAGCCTCGAGGGACCCTATATCTTTTAATATACCGGAGATTTCTGATATGATTTCCTATGGTGCAAGCCCCAGAGCTTCAATTTATTTAAAGGTTGCCTCAAAAAGCTATGCATTAATTAATGGCAGAAACTATGTAATACCGGATGATGTACAGGAGATTTCATACGATATTTTAAGACATAGGATCATACTTAGCTATGAAGCTCAGGCTGAGGAGATTGATACAGATAAGATTATAGAAATGATACTCAGCAAAGTGGATACTCCATGACAGATATTAAATCTATATTCAAAAAGATAAAAAAAATCGAAATCAAAACAAAAAAGACCGTTGAGGAGATAATCTCTGGTGAATACCATTCTGCATTCAAAGGAAGAGGGATTGAGTTTAGCGATGTAAGGGATTATCATTATGGAGATGACATTCGCCTTATTGATTGGAATGTAACGGCGAGGTTAAATAAACCCTACATAAAAACCTTTCAGGAGGAAAGAGAACTATCAATACTTCTTGCTATTGATGTAAGCTCATCTACAGCATTTGGATCAATATATAAAACCATAAGAGAGTTAATGACAGAGGTTGCAGCATTATTTTGTTTTGCAGCTATTCGTAACAATGATAAAGTAGGTCTGGTTATATTTAACAATCAAATAGTTCAGTACACTCCTCCGAAATCCGGAAATGTAAACCTTTTAAAGATTATTAAAAATATTATTCAGGCTGAAACAATTCAGGGGAAAACTTCATTAAAATCTACGATAGAATTCCTAAATCACCTTAAAATAAAAAAAAGCATAGTTATTCTAATGTCAGATTTTCTTGACAAAGATTTTTCCAAACCATTAAAGATGCTTTCCAAAAAACACGATTTAATCCCAATACTGTTTGAAGATCCATTTTTGAAGTATATACTTGAAAAGCCCTCCTCTACAGCTGTAAGAGATATCGAAAGTGAAAAAATGATTTTACTACCTGAATTCTCTGAACAAAAAAAATTAGAGAACAACCTGACAGGTTTTCTTAACAACCGATACCGTATCTTTTCGAATATTGGATTGGATTATATTCGATTGACAACTGAAGAATCATACGTTAAACCAATTTTAAAGTTTTTCCGTAAAAGAAATAGGCAGTTATAATCTTAATTGAAATAATGGCAAGTAAGCTATAGATCTTAATAAACTATAATTGTAAACTATCCAAAAAAATGAAAATCAAACTTATAACTAACACAATTATCGCCTTATTTCTTTCTCTGATTTTAACAAGCCCTCTTGATGGTAGAAGCTCCTCAAAATCTATTTCGACATCCAAAATACCTTTAGATAACTATTCGACAAATGTTAATTTTGTAGATGGCAAAGATAATTATAAAGTTAATATTAAACTTCTAACCATTACTCCTGTTTACGTCGGAGATCCAATAGACATTATTTTATCAATAGATACTAATAGGGATTTTAACATCGATTTCCCAAGAGATGACAGCACCTTCTACCCCTTTCACCTAAACAACTACCAGGTAAAAGAGAAAAAAAGAAA
>Ga0164318_10008090_pt1 | contig 10213 bp, 12 predicted proteins | sample GuaBasSedimGuay9_FD_113734 | JGI IMG/M metagenome (GOLD analysis project Ga0164318, IMG submission 113734) | Subseafloor sediment microbial communities from Guaymas Basin, Gulf of California, Mexico - Guay9, Core 4571-4, 0-3 cm | ecosystem: Environmental > Aquatic > Marine > Hydrothermal vents...
AACCGGTTATTTTAGATATTTTTTAACCCCTGAAGTAAAATTTTGACATTTCAAATTTTTATATCTTATTTCTTTAAATAGAACGCGAATTACCAGAATAGTCAGAATGTACTCGAATTTGTTCTGGTTAATTCGCTAAATTCTGGTGATCCGTGTTCTATTAGAACAAACACGAAAGTTCTAATATTTTTAAAATTATTTTCGCTATTTTACTTCGTGGTTAAATCTTTTTTTAACCTCATTATTTCTTTTAAATATTCTTTAATAATTGACCAAAGCGGAGTATTGTTTTGTTTTCCCCTATTTTCTTGCCAGATGATAGGGATTTTTTTTATTTTATATCCTCTTTTTTCTGCCAGCAGAACCATTTCACTGTCAAAAAACCAGGCATTATTTTGAACAAAAGGAATGATATTGTCTAGAATTTTTTTGTTTATGGCCTTAAATCCGCAGGGCAAGTCATTAATTTTAGTTTTAAAAAATATCTTTAAAATGAAGCAATATCCCCAAGAAATTATGTTTCTTTTTAAATTTCTTTTAACTTGTGAATTTTTATCAAAACGGTCGCCAATAGCAATATCATAATTTTCTTTAGCAACGGCATTGATTAAGTTCGGCAAAAAATTAATGTCAGCAGAAAGATCAGCGTCTAAAAAAACAAAAATATCAGCATCTGAATATTTTTTCCAAGCGCTCCTAATGGCAATTCCTTTCCCCTTTTTCAGAATTTTTAAATAGCTAATTTGCTGATAATCTGCGTTTAATTTTTGCCCGATTTTTTCACTTTGGTCAGTAGAAGCATTGTTAGCAATAACAACTTGCCAATTTTCAAGATTGTTATTTTGCAGAAAATTATAAAGCCGGAGAACGTTTTTCTCCAAAATTTTTTCCTCATTATAAGCTGGGATAACAATTAAAACTTTCATCTGTTTATTATAGCATAAAAGACCGTTTTTATAACGGTCTTTTTTGTATTTTTCTGTTAATTAAATTGCCACCAAGCATGGTAATGGCAATTTAATTAGGTCTCCTTTAGTTTATTTTTTAAATAATTAACCCATGGTATTTTACTTGGGTCTTCATTATTAAGCATAGCCAAGTAAAAGCTGATAAAACTACCCAAAACCAAAATTTCAAATGATTGCGCTAATTTAGTTTGAAATCGTGGCGCAAATTCGCTGTAAGAAATTTTATTTTTACTCAGCACTTCTTCAGTAATATAATATCGTGATTTAACTCGCTCATTATAAAGAGGCGATTTAATAAATAAAAAGTGAAGATTTTTATTCCCCTTGGGATGAGCCAGCCCTTCAAGCAAGTGATGGTCTAATTCAGGCAAAAGAAAATATGAGGAAAAATTTTTAGCATTTTCATTAATTTGATTAGCTAAAATATGGAGGTTACCTTCTAAAAATTCTGAGCCAACAATAATCGGAATTTTTTCTTGAATATTTTTTGCTAATTGTTTGGCTAAATTATTTTTAGTTTCAATTTCCAAACCATATTTTTTAGTTGTTTCGCGAACAGCAGAAATTATTTTTTCGATTTCCTGTTTTTCTAAATTCAAAAAACCAGCTCGCGCTAAAATGCCCAGCTGGCCCATAATTGAATAACCTAACCCCATGCGGGGCTGATTGGATGTATTGTATTTTGGATCAAAGATGTAGGCGGGAAAATTGTGGTTTTTAAGAAAGTCAGCCAATTTTCCTCCGGTAGTAATGCCTATAATTTTTAATTGTTTGTTTTTCGCTTCTTCGGCAATTTTTAAAACTTCTTCAGTATTGCCAGAATAACTTGATAAGATACAAAGAGTATGGTCGTCGACAAAATTTGGAAGTTGGTAGTTGTTAATAATTTTAATCGGCGTTCCCAATTTATCAGAAAAGAGAGCCTTAATGACATGGGTGCCTAAAGTAGAGCCGCCCATGCCGCAAACCACTATACTATTGCATTGCTTGTAATTTTCAGGTATTTCCAACCTCTGCGTCTCTTTTTCTGCCTGTTCAATTTGCTTGTCTAAAAGGTTGATTGATTCCAAAACTTTTCCGCTGTCTAATTTTTGGATTTGTTTTTTGTCGTCTAGTTTAGGCATTGTTGGGTTGTGGATAATTTTCTATATCTTATCATAGGCAATTAAAATGTCAATGTGTAGAGTGTTTGAAATTTGGATTTTGATGTAATTATATAATTATGCTATTTTAAAAAGAACAACTATTTGCACATTTTACAAAAAGGAGGGAAGAATGAGATCACTTGCTATTTGGCATATCTATGAATTTTATTCTTTTTACAAGAAGGAACGGGGGTATAGTTCCAAAAAAATCGCTGAACGTTTTTATAATCTGTTAGAATTTATTGTTATAAATTGGAAGATTATATGTCGAGATATATTTACTTTCTTGGGTGAGGAGAAGCGAGAAATTCTAGCGGAAGCCGTGAGGACAATGCTTTTTTACGGCGAAGGAGTAACCAAAATAATTTCTAACAGCAGAAAAGAATTCATGGAATTACATGATAAATTTGCTAAACTTCAAAAGACGTTTAGCGAAATTGAAGATACAATTCAGTAAATTGAACGGGCTAATTAATAGTTCGTTTTTTTATTTTTTTATAGTAAGTGCTATAATGAAGATATTAAAAATGATTTTATTTTTTTTATGAAAAAAAATTCAGTTGCCGTTATTGGCTCTGGCAATATGGGTACGGCTTTAGCCCAGGTAATTGCTGATAATAATTATGAAGTTAAAATTTGGAGTATTGAAGATAAAGTTTTAAAAGAGATAAATTCCCGCCATACTAATAAAAAGTATTTGCCAAAAATTAAACTGTCAAAAAAGATTAAGGCCGTATTTAGCATCCAAGAATGTATTCAAGGGACGGAAATTATTATTTTGGCTATTCCTTCCCAGGCGGTCAGAAAAGTAATTAAACAAATTAAACCTTCTTTAAAAAAAAATCAGATTTTAGTTAATATCGCTAAGGGCTTGGAAGAAAAGACAGGTATGACTATGCATGAAGTAATTCTCAGCGAATTAGGCAGAAGTTGGCATAATAATGTTTTGGTTTTATCCGGCCCCTCAGTGGCCACAGAATTTGTTCGCCGAAAGTTCGCAGTGGTGGATGTGGCCGGAGCCACTAAAACCAAGTTTAATAAATTACAACAAGCTTTAGGCGCTGAATATTTTAAATTAGTTTATGGCAACGATGTTTTGGGCACCGAATTGGGCGGCACTTTAAAAAATATCTATGCCATTGCTATGGGAATGTGCGATGGTATCAATTATACGAATAATACCCAAGCTGTTTTAATGGTCATAGCATTAAAAGAGATGAAAGTGTTATATAAAAAATTGGGGGCTGATCCAAATAGTGTCTATGGCTTAGCTGGCTTGGGAGATTTTTTAGTCACCAGCTTATCTGAATTTGGCCGTAACCGCACTTTGGGCGAGCGGATCTGCGCTTATAAATCTTATGCTAAGGCCGCTAAAAGCATGAATCAGGTGACCGAAGGGGTTATAGCTACAAAAATAATTTATAAAATAGCTAAAAAGAAGAAATTAGATTTGCCATTATTAAATTTAGTTTATAAAGTATTATTTAAAAAAGTTAATCCCTGCAAAGCGATTGAGAAGTTTTTGCGGGAAATAATGTAGAAAATAAAATATGAGCCGAAATCAAGTCAAAAAAAAAGAAAAAAGGATAAATCTGAGGCTAAAACAATATCAAAAATAAATTTATGCTAATATATTTTGATGAATCTTATGACCACGAACACCAATATTTAATACTTGGTGCGCTTTTTAACCCTCATCCCAAATATCTACATAGAGAACTTTTAAATGTTAAAAAGAAGTATAACTACCTTGATCAAAAGGGCAAAGCTTTGGAAATAAAATATAGTAATTGCACGAATAAAAAACGAGAAAAAATGAATTGTGCGGCTATAGATATTTTTATGAGAAGTACGAGCTATTTTAGAGCCATAGTCATTGAGCAAAAAATAATGAATTTAAATCGTTTTGGAAAAAAGAATGAGCCTAATAAAATTAAAATGGCACGAGCTTATAAAAAATTTTCTGAACTACTTTTAGCACACAACACAGAAAATATATACAACGGTGTTTTACTAACCGACGAATTAAATAGATGTAATGGCAATAGATTTATTGAAATTATAAAACAAGATTTTTGTAATATAGATGGCAGGCATTGTAACGACAAACATAGACCAACATTGAAAGAAATCACTTCTATTAAATCACATATAGAAAATTACCAAGTCAATCAAATTAATGATATATTAATGGGGTCAATTTTGAATAATATTTTTCCAACAACAAAAGAATATAAAAATAATGTAAGGAATCATCTTGTTAAATGTTTGGGTGTAAAAAGCCTACTACCAGAAAGCTGGGGCAGGTATTCTAAAACTTATGTAGAAAAATATTATCCAAAATATAATATATGGTATTGGAAGCCAAAGGATAAACCAGATAATTAAAAACAAAAAATCCCTACAAAAGTAGAGATTTTTTGTTAGGTCTAAGTGCTGGCAAGGGTATTAGCGATAGTTAAACTAAATTTAACATCTCCCCTTACTACTCTGACCTAGTTTAAGTATAACATAACTTATCCACACGTCAAGTTAAAAAAGATAAGTTTTTATCCTCCTTGAATTTTTTTATTTTTTTGTTTAGCTAAAAGTAGCTTAATTTAAAAAACGCTCCGCAAAATACGGAGCATTTTTTATTTTAAATTTTTTTATTTTTTTACGGTTCCAGTTCTTCTTTCTTTTCTTTAACAAAAGCAAACCATTGTTCGGAAACATCGATGATTAATTTAAATGGCGCTTCAATAATCATATCCATAATAAAGACAAAAAGGTTAATTTTGGAAAAATTGACCGATAGCCAGTGTCCGGCGTGAACAATTGGAGTAAAGAAAAAATCGGCCAGGGCGGTAAAGATATTTTCTTTCTTTTTGACCACAATAATTTCTTTGATGGATTTGCGAATGCGGGTGGCGAAGAAACTGACTATACTCAAGAAGAAAACGAATAAGAGCATACTTAAAATACTAAATTGCAGTTTATTTAGTATGTATATTAATATGCCAAAAGAGATTACAAAAGTGAGAGCATAAATAAGAGTAAAAACAGCTTGAAGGATTCCGCCTCTTTTTGCCGGCAGCTTGACGCGATATTTAACTTGAGTCTCGGGCTGTTCATAAATAATCATTTTTAAACTGTTGGTAACGATTTTGGTATTTTTTTCTTCAGGGATCCTTGTAGTTAATGCTATAAATAAAAGTAATAAAGGGTGGAATAAAATATTAATACCCAAGGATAAATAATGAAGTTGATGGGCGACATATAAATCAAATGGAACTTCAATGGCTAGCGCTAAGGCCATTTTAGTAATAAAAATATAAGCGATGGAACGGCCGATACTGCGCCGCAGTTTTATTTTTGTGTCTTTATAGGTTTTATTACAGACTTTATTTATTTTTTCTTCTAGTAATTTGGGGTTGCGCAGAACATTCTCAATATTATCGGGGTTGTTATTTATTACATCCCGGAGGACAATAAAGACAAAAGAGTATTTTTTAAATATTTTGTTAAGCTTATCCCTTAGTTTGTGTTTTTTCTGCGCTTCAATGGCCTGGCGAGTATTTTTTATATTGGTTGCAATTTGCTCTAAATATTTATCATCAGCTTGTGGCCATTCGGGCCAATATAGTTTTAATAGTAGATAATCTATGAGTATGGGATCGTATTTAAGCAGATTGCGATAGACGGCCAAATAAATTTGGGTATTTTTTTCTTGTTCGTCGATTGTCTCCTTACCCTCAAAAATTATAAGAGGATTCATTAATTTATACATGGTATCTGCCAAGGCCTTTTCTCTGGTAGGGGGCACTAATTTTTCCTCTATTTCACAAGCCATTAAGCTAATCAGCCATTTATGGGTTTTTTTGATTTGTTTATATCCATATTGTTTATTTAGTTTTTTCTTTAAAGCAGCATATTTAATTAGAATATTGGCCACTTCTTCTATTTTGGTTTCGGGTATAGCATTATTGGGCAGATAAACGCCGCGAATAAGTTCAAAAATCAAAGACTGAGCAATATCTATTTCTTTTTGAGGTTCAATTGCTAGTTTACCCTCAATTAACAATTTACGTTTGATAATTCTTTCCACCGCCCCTTTTCTGAGCAGATATTCTTCGCGGTAATCGACAATATTGCGTATTTTTTCATAAAAAAAAGCCACCTTGCTAATCATATCACTGACTTTTATTTTGGCAATATTAGAGTCATTTTTCCCTCTTTCAGTAAAAATTTGAATTAATTTTTGGATCGGTTTTTTGGTTTGTATTTCTTGGTTTTCTGACATAGTTTAAGTTAAAAATAAGATACTTATTTAACTTTAGCATATTAAGTAATTATTTTCCAGACATAAAAAACCGGCTCTATATTTATAGAGCAGGTTTTAAAATTTAGCTTTTATATTTACCCGCCGAACATTAACAATGATGGTTTGAAAATTAGCAATATGCCAATGATTAATATTAATAATCCCCCAACCAAATTAGAATATTTAGTATATTTTCCGGTTAAGCCGGCGATATGCAAAGTAATCATAGCAATGGCAAAAATTAAAATATCGTCAAGTAAAAATACAAGGATATAAAGCAGTAAGTAAGCGTAGTATTGCCAGTTCGGCAGATTATTTAAACTTAAAATATTAGTATAAATTGCCGGTAGGCCAACAGAGCAAACTAATTCAACCAAATTTACTACAAATGCCAAAAGTATTACACCAACAAGAGAAAATAGAAGATATTTTGATTTAAGTATTTGTTTTAATTTATTAAAGATTTTTTGCCTTTTCCCTTGATTAGTCACTTTGCATACTCCTTCTTGAAGCGTAAAATAATCTTTTAAATGAATGGCCCCAGCTACTATTGCCAAAATACCAATAGCGATTCTTACTAATTGAATATAGCCGATAAAGAGAAATAAATTAAGCCAGGCGGCTAGAAAGAGAAAATAAGTGGCGGCTGATGCTACTATAAAAGTTATTCCAATAAGCCACATTCGTCTTTTATCCTCCATTCCCAAGAGAAGAGATATTAAAAATAAAAGCACCCACATGGCGCAAGGATTAAAGCCGTCAATGGCAGCTAATACAATAGTTAGAAAGGGCAGAGAAAGCTTATTTAAATCAATATTTCTAATAATGGGATAATCTAATTTAAATTCTTCTTTAGCATATTCTTCTTTGATGATTTCTTCCTCTTTTTTTTCAACAGGAGTAATTTTACTTATAGGATCAATACATGTTCCGGACGATAAACAGTTTTTTATAGCATTTTCTATTTTTATATCTGTGTATCCTCGACCAAAACCAATAAATGTTTCTTCGCCAATAAAAATTACCGGCACTCCAGAGCTACTAATTCCATACTCTTTAGCTAGCTCAACCAAAAGATTAGCATTATTAATATTATAGTAAACTTCAAATTGATGAACCTTGATTTTATCCCTGTATTTATTTTGAGCGTAAAAATTTAAAACTTCTTGCTCTTCAGCACAGTGAGGGCAGCCATTGCCGTAGAAAAAATAAATATCTATTGGTTTAGTAGTCGCTTGAGAGGGTTGGGGCAGAAAATTAATTAGAACAAAGAAAGTTAATAAAAAAAGAAGTATTCTCTTGCGCATATTCTATTACTTAATTATTTTTATTGCCTTTCCGTTTATTATAGCATCAGACAGTTTTTTATAGCCAGAGGATAAAATTCTTTGAAAAGTGCTTTGAGAAGTGCCCATTTTTTTAGCCGCTTCTTTTTGTTCAAGATTTTCAATATTTTTTAACCTTAAAGTTTCTACTTCTTCATGTGTTAATTCAACCATTTTTAAATTAGGCATGGGTATACCTTGTGGTTTAAAATAAACTATATTGGGGTTAAATCCAATTCTTCTTCTCAGTCTTGGCCTTGGCATATTTTATACTATTTCCTTTATAATTTCTTCAATTTTTCCTGTTTTTTCTTCAAATTTTAGACCTCTTTCTTTTAGAGCTCCAATCATGTTTGGGCCAAAGTTATTGGCAATAACTATATTTATTTCTTTATCAGCTAACATTTTAGCTGCAGCAAAACCAGCTCCACCGCCCCCAACATTGAAAGGATTTTTAATAGTTTCTAAAAGTTCGCCCTTTTCGTCAAAAATTAAATAGTAAGGGGCTCGCGCGGCTTGGTCACTGACTTCTGATTGTTTATCTTCACCAAGTGAAGCAATTGCAATTTTCATAATTTTAAATTATTTATTATTTAATATTTTTTCTAACACAAATCCGTTTATTAAAGAGAAAACCATAATTAGTCCAGTTATAATTATAACAAAGGGCAAGCCAAAATAATAAATCATTAAAGGAATGAGTGCCGGCTTAATTGATCGATTATACAAAAAAGAAGTTATTAACGAATTATCCATTCCTTTTTCTTTTAAATCAGCTAATAGGGGATACCACATATAAATTGGCCCAGAAGATAAAATTCCTATAAGCATAACTATTAAATGTTCTTTCCAGCCGCTTTTTTTACTAATATATTTTTTTATTATTTTAGTATCTAAAAAATAATTAAACAAAAATATTAAAATAAATACTAAAAATAAGGTTGGCAATATTTTATATCCTAAATTACAAAAGCTATCAAATGAGTTTAGAGCGATTTTTGAATTTAATATAAAAGTTAAAATATAAATAATAATGATAATTATTAAAAATTTATATTTGTTATTAATTTTTTGCCAATAATTTTTTATCATAAAATAATTTTTAAAATTATCCAAGCTAGGAATGAAATAATTATGGCACTGATAAAACCTAAAGCATTTCTGGTCCAAGTAAATTTTTTACCAAGCATTAAACTTTCTGCCGGCAATTGGACAATACCTACTGTCACCCACGTTAATAAAAAAGCGGTAACAGCAATTAAACTAACCCCTTCTTTTAATAATTCTCCGCCAACAACATAGCTAGTAATAGGATTCCCTGCCGCAATACTGCCGAAGATGGCGCCTAAAAAAGAATCAGCCAAAACGTTTTGGCTAAAAATTTTGGCATAAAAATTTTTGCCTGCCAAATTATTTAGTAAGCCGATTAGCAAAAGCACCCCGATAAGGATAGGAATGCTTTGCCAAAAATTGTTCTTGGTTTTAATAATTGCTTGAATAAAATTTTGTTTATCAAAAATTTTCATAGTAGCTTTTTTATTCTATTCATTCGAACGGAAAAGTTAATTTTGTAATTTATAAATTAATTATAGCATTTATTGCGCCCTAATAAAAGTATCAGGGCGCAATTTTAGCTAGGCTAGTCACTGGCTATTGGAAGAATTAAGATCTTCTACCAAAACCTCTGCCAGCGCCACGGCCGGTTCCAGGGCCAAATCCTTGCCCACGGCCTCTACCATCAAACCATCTACGCCAAAAAGGCGCTTGTGGCTGGTTGTCTTGGCCAGTTTGAGGGGCACAAGGGCCCATTCCACGGCCAGTTTTTGGACCTTCTCCCATTGGGCCGGTCCCATCTCTTAAAGGCATATGTTTTATCTCCTTTTACCCTTACAATAAGGATATTATTTATTAATTTATCTCTCTATTATGAGTATATACCCATAATAAATATTTGTCAAGTCCTGCAAGATATCCACATATTAAGCGTCAATATTTGTCTATTTATTTGATTTTTAAAAGATATCATCTCACCCCGCCCTTCGCAAAGGGGCGGGGGCAAGTTTTTTAAAATGAATGCCTATTTTTAACCAAAAATTACGTTATTTTTTTATTTGCGAGAGAATATCTTGACATAAAATCATACCTATGCTATTATTTATTGTTAGTGGGTTTTGCCCCTTTAAAATAAAATATTTTACAGAAAGGAGAGATTAAGATGGATACAGAAAAAAAGTCCCAAATTAATATTGAGGATGCAATTATTGAAATAGTGGAAATTAGAAATCATTTTCCGTGGCCAAAATATCTATCATCAGCTGTTTATATTGTTGACGATAACGACAAGCGGATAATGTTATGGTCTTATCCCAAAGACGGGTTAAAATACCAATACATGGAAATTAAAAGAAATAAAGTGCTGATCGGGTTCAAGCGTTGGAATTTTTTTGAGAAAATTATTCTGTTGGAAGAATT
>Ga0164318_10008091_pt1 | contig 10212 bp, 5 predicted proteins | sample GuaBasSedimGuay9_FD_113734 | JGI IMG/M metagenome (GOLD analysis project Ga0164318, IMG submission 113734) | Subseafloor sediment microbial communities from Guaymas Basin, Gulf of California, Mexico - Guay9, Core 4571-4, 0-3 cm | ecosystem: Environmental > Aquatic > Marine > Hydrothermal vents >...
CTTGATAATCATTTCTTAGTGTTTTCTTTGTGTCTTTGTTCCGATAGCTATCGGAATAGTGGCAGAATATTTAGCCACAAAGACAGGAAGACACTAAGAACCACAAAGGAAGCTTCTTGCAAGGAACTGAATATCTAAAGTATAGACGAGGTGCCTTAAATCGAACTCAGGTTAGTAGCAAATCTGCAGCAGTTATTTTTTTTTAGAAATAATTTTATTCTTTACGTCTTCAATTAATTTCTAGGAAATTCCTTAGAATTAAATCCTATTTTTACCTTTCCTAAAAACCACAAGCTTATGTTTCGGAAATTAAACTTCACGCTATTTCTATTGGCATTCATTACATCAACTTTATTTACCCAAACAATTGACACTACCAATACAACAGTAAAGCATTCGGATGAACAGGATGCTTTTGTTGTATTTCAAGGCGATTCGCTTTTTAAAATAAATACAGGACTGGGGCCTTTTTCACCTACAAAACGAGCAGAACAAATCAGTGGACGTTTGGAATCAATTGCCAAAGACATCACCATGGTACAAGATTCATTCTTTATTTCGGAGGAGGGTGGTTACACTCTTATTTCGTATAAAGAAACAATCATCATGAGTATTTCCAATGCTGATGCAGAGGTACTTGGATTACCCAAACAGAAAATAGCTATCAACTACATCGGTACTATTAAACAATCATTTATTAATCATATTGAAAATAAATCACTTTCCGACTGGTTAATCAACATCGGATACACAATTTTGACATTAATTGGTCTGGCCATTATTCTTATGCTGATTAAAATTTCGTTTAAGTGGATCAATAAAAAACTACTGAAATATGAAAAAGGATTGAAACGAAAACGCAAAAGTTTTTTCAGATACCTTGCACCAGACGGACCACAATACTTTTTTATTTTTCTTTCTAATATTGTGAAAATAGGATTAATCATTTTAATTCTTTTCCTATACCTGCCTTTGCTCTTTAGATTCATGCCAGGAACAAAAGGATTGGTTAATCAGTTCTACTCATACATTGCCGACCCTGTTAACTTTATACTAAATGGTCTTATCAGCTTTCTGCCAAATTTATTTTATATCGCCATTATTGTAATTATTACCAGGTATGTTCTGCGTATTTTAAACTATGTTGCCCAGGAAATTGAAGAAGAAAAATTAAAATTGAAAGGGTTTCACAAAGATTGGGCACACCCTACGCTTAATATTGTGAAAATTATTATTTATGCTTTTTCAATTGTATTTATGTTTCCCTATTTGCCAGGATCCAGTTCGCCGGCTTTTCAGGGAGTTACTATCTTTCTTGGGGTATTGTTTTCATTTGGTTCTACTTCAGCAATTGCCAATATTATTGCAGGCATTGTAATTACTTATATGCGACCGTTTACAATTGGCGACAGGGTAATGATTAACGGAGTAGCTGGGGACGTGGTCGAAAAAACCCTGCTTGTTACCAGGCTCCGTACCATCAAGAACGAAGACATTACCATCCCTAACGCAACCATTATTAACACACATCTTTGGAACTACTCAAAAAATGCAAAAAAACTCGGATTAATTTTACATCCAACGGTTACCATCGGTTATGATGTCCCCTCCCAAACTGTAATAAAACTATTATTGGAAGCAGCTAAAAACACCAAAAATCTTACCCGCGAATTCAAACCCTTCGTCCTGCAAAAAAGTCTTAATGATTTTTATGTGGAATACGAATTGAATGTTTATACGAAGCAACCTTCTAAAATGGCATTTTTTATTTCTGAGCTAAACAAAAGCATACAGGAGGAATTTAACAAAGCCGGTGTCGAAATTCTTTCGCCACATTATCAAGCCATGCGCGATGGAAATTCTTCGACCATATCTGGCGAGGCGACAGATATGCGCAATCCGGTTGACAAGATTATTGATAAATTTACTGGTAAGGATCAAGAATAAATACAGATTTAAGAAAACCTTTTTTTATGAAGAAAATCAATACTTTTCTAATTGTATTTCTGATTGTCAATAGTGCCATTTTTGGACAGGAAGAATTAATGACAACAGCCGAGAGCTCAAATTATCAATCGACATCTACTTACGAGGAAGTGATGGTTTTTGTAGATGAACTTCAAAAACAATCCCCCTTTGTTAAGTTAGAAACAATTGCAACTTCTACTGAAGGACGCAATGTTCCTTTACTAATAATTGCAAATCCTTTACCTGAAAATTATCAGTCTTTAAAAAATGACGACCGCATTGTGGTTTACCTCCAGGGAAATATTCATGCCGGCGAAGTGGAAGGAAAGGAAGCTTTGCAAATGTTGGCAAGGGATCTGTTAAAAAATTTGGATTCGGAAATCTTAAAAAATGTCATCGTCCTGATTAACCCCATCCTTAACCCCGATGGCAATGAGAAATTCAGCACCAAAAATCGAACAAATCAAAATGGCCCAGCAAGTGTGGGTGTACGCTACAACGGCCAAATGCTTGATTTGAATCGCGACGCCATGAAACTGGAAACACCCGAAATAAAAGGAGTTATTCAAAATGTATTGAATAAATGGGATCCGGCCATTTCGGTCGATTGCCACACAACCAACGGCTCTTATCATGAAGAACCCACCACCTTTGTCTGGCAGATGAACCCCAATGGCGACCGCAACCTCATCAATTATATGCGCGATAAAATGATGCCGAAAGTCCACAGAACGCTTTGGGATAAATATGATGTGGAGAATATTTTTTATGGCGAATTTATCGACCGGATGGATTACAACAAAGGATGGATTTCTTATGCCGCCGAACCGCGCTACCTGGTCAATTATATTGGTGTCAGAAACCGGCTGGCCATCCTGAACGAGAACTATGTTTATGCCGATTTCAAAACGCGGGTGAATGCGAGCTACCATTTGTTGTTGACAATTTTGGAATACGCATCAGCAAACAAAAAAGAAATCAAAAGACTACTTGCCAAAGCTGATGAAGAAACAATTGCCCGTGAGATAAAACCTACTGTTGCAGATTCATTTGCCATCAAATACAAAGGTCAGCCAACACCTGAAAAGATCACTATTAAAGCCATCGAAGCAGATACAATTCCCGGAGTTAAAGGCTATTGGCGCTACAAACAAAGCAACCGGAAAGTGACGATTACTGTTCCGTACGTTGCTGATTATTTTGCAACCGAAAGCATCCAAATTCCTTATGCTTATATACTCTCCATCCAAGATGCTCAATTAATTGATCTTCTGAAAGCACACGGAATTGAAATGGAACAATTATCAGAACTGACAAAGTTGGAAGTAGAGCGTTTTAAGATTTCCGAACTAACCGCTTCCAAACGCCTTAATCAGGGGCATTATACCAACAAAATCAAGGGCGAGTTTGTTGTGGAAGAAAAAGAATTCCCCGAAGGAAGTTATGTAATCCGAACAGGCCAGAAACTGGGATGGCTCATCGCCTACCTACTCGAACCGCAAACCGATGACGGGCTATTGGTCTGGAATTATTTCGACCGCTATTTAACCCCGCAATGGGGAAGTGGTTTTTACCCCTATCCTGTTTATCGGTTGATGGAGAAGACAGACTTTAATAATTATTGACAAGAACAAATCCCATTTCAACTTTTTAATTTACGATGAAAATAGCCTTGAAAATTTCAATTTTCGTTTTTCTTTTTACGATTTCAAATACAGTAATAAGCCAGGAATCCTTAAAAATATTGACCTATAATATTCAGGGGATGAAACCTGGAACAATGCCTGGCATACGGCTGGCGTTTATTATGGAAAAGATCATCTTACTTGACCCCGATATTATTGGGCTTCAGGAAATAAATGGATCATTGGATGGGGATGACAATCAATGTACGGAGATTGCTGATGCATTGAGTGCATATTACAATTTACCCTATCGTTGCTACCAACAGTTTACCCATTTATCTTGGGACAATCAATACCGGGAATCCATCGGTATCGTCACCAAACATCCGGTGATTGACAGTGGTTTTCATCAGCTGGCGACCGGTGTTTTCCCCCGAAAAGTGGTTTGGAATTACATTGAAACGCCCTTGGGCAAAGTCAATTTTTTCAACACCCATCTCTCGTTCAATAGTTCCGCTGTCCGCTTGCAACAGGCCGGACAAATTATGGAATATACCCAAGATGTAATTGGTGAGTATCCTGCCTCGGCAACTTTCCTGACAGGTGATTTTAACGACCAACCCAATACCCCAACTATCCAACTACTCACAAATATCGAATCCGATACTACTTTTTTTGATTCATATGCAATTGCGAATCCCGGCAGCCCCGGTTATACTGTCCCTTCAAATGATCCCAACAAAAGAATCGACTACGTTTTCCTGAGCAATATTAGCAGCCTGGCAACTGATACTTCAATTGTAATACCGGATAGTGTCATTATCCTTGATCTTTACAGTTCCGATCATTTGGGCGTTATGAGTACTTTTACAGTCGATGCAAGTGGAATCGGTCAAAAATTTCATAACAGACCAAACTTCGAACTCTTTCAAAACCATCCCAACCCGGTTAAAAACATGACCAATATCCCATATATATTAAACAAATCGGGGCATGTAAAACTTTCTGTATTCAATCAATTAGGTGTTGAAGTAGCTGTTATAAAAAATGCTTTTTGTCAGTCGGGGAAATACCATCCCTCTTTTAACACAACAAAACTACCAGGTGGGATTTATTTTTATACGCTGATTAGTGACGGTTTTGCTCAAACCAAAAAAATGTTTGTTGTCAAATAAAATCTGGGAAAGGATGTAAAGCAGACTGTGGAGTATCTTTTCAATTCAATAATGTAATCTTACTGTAACAAATTAATATCTTCTATAATGGATTTTCAAGAAGTGATGACCGAACTCGAAGCCGTGGGCAACGAGCAAACAAAAAAAACACTGATAAAACACGGGGCAAGAGAACCTTTTTTTGGGGTAAAAGTTAGCGACCTGAAAAAGATCGTCAAAAAGATAAAGAAAGACCACAACCTTTCTCTTGAGTTATACAATAGCGGGAACTCTGATGCCATGTATCTGGCAGGTTTAATTTCCGATGAAAATCAAATTACCAAAGAGCAACTGAACGACTGGGCTGAAAAAGCTTACTGGTACTATATCAGCGAATTCACTGTTCCATGGGTTGCTGCTGAAAGTAATTACGGATGGGAACTGGCTTTGGAATGGATTGAATCAGATACAGAAAATATCGCCTCTTGCGGATGGGCAACCCTAAGAAGTCTCACAGAAGTTAAACCCGACGAAGATCTAAATATCGATGCATTTTCGGCTTTGCTTGATCGTGTTAAAAAAGAAATACAATCGGCACCAAACCGGGTGCGCTATACCATGAATGGTTTTGTAATTGCAGTTGGCAGCTACATTTCTGGCCTCACCCAAAAAGCCATCAAAACCGGAGAAATAATTGGAACAGTAGAAGTCGACATGGGTGGTACAGCCTGTAAAGTTCCTTCATCACCCATCTATATCGACAAAGTAAAAAAGCGCGGAAGTATCGGTAAAAAAAGAAAAACTGCCAGGTGCTAAATCTTATCTAATCGCACATTATTTTTTAAACTAAATTTGCAAGTATTCATAAAATAAACAGAAATCATAAATAATAATAGCAACTCCAATTTTCCCTTTTGGGAAGATGTCTTCCTGAGCAGAGTCGAAGGAGACAGAGGGGTCAAAAACCGAAACCCATGAAAAATTTATTCGCATTTTGTTTTCTTATTTTTAGTCTAAACGTCTTGGCACAATTACCCGGTGACACCATTGTTGTTCAAACTTTCAATTACACCCAAACCCACGGAGGCGGCATCAGGGATACGATTATTGATTTCCCGGATAATCCGGAATTAACCTATGAAAAAGTAATTATGCTATACAATATGCGCTGCAAGGATGGCTTGGTTTCTACAACCAGCGACCGGAATAAAGGTTGTGGCGAGTGGGACTATTCCTGCAACACTTATATCCACGATTCATCTATGGTTGATTCGGTACTCAGTTATATGAATTCACATACGATTTCCAATTTTTCGGGAGACACTTATTTCTATGTTGAAGATCCTACTTATGATTTTTACCAATACCGGCAAAAAGATGTTGAGATTACCGGCACGAATTCGGAATTCCTTGGGACTGTTGGAAGTGGTACTTTGTCCCTTACCCATGTTATCGATGCCCAACAAAATTCGGGGAAGTCGCAATATCTCTATACGCAATCTGAATTAATTGCTGCGGGAATAACAGCTGGTGACATTGATGCAATTTTGCTTGATGTAACATCAGGAAATGCCAATGCAGATTTTCTAAAAGTCAGGATTAAAGAAACCGACAAAACTGTTTTAAGCAGTACAGATCCTGATTTGGATGGATTTACAGAAGTTTATTTCTTCGACAATTCCTTCACCGCAGGTACTAAAAGATTGCAGTTTTACACACCCTTTACCTGGAATGGAACAGCAAATCTGATTGTGGAGTTTGTCTTCACAAATAATACAAGCAGCAATCAATTGCAAATCGAAGGCGAAAATACGGGTATTGTTTCCGGATTATACACACAAAATGGTTTCAGTCTGAATAATGTATTGGGGGAAATCGAAATACCAACCGATCCATTTACAAGTATTTCCGATGAAATCACCATTTCTTTCTGGAGTTATGGCAACGAAAAATTCCAGCCCGCTAACACTTCCTTTGTTCATGGACTTGACAGCAATGGCAACAGATCAGTAAACATTCACTTACCCTGGAGCAATGGCAGTATTTATTTTGATTGCGGAAACGAAGGTGGGTCTTACGACAGGATCAACAAAGCTGCTGCTCAGGAAGAATACAAAGGTCAGTGGAATCATTGGTCGGTAAGCAAAAATGCGAATAGTGGTGATATGAAAATTTACCTCAATGGCAACTTGTGGCATTCCGGAACAGAAAAAACACGCCTGATTGATATCCAGAATTTTATTATCGGTAGCAGGCAGGGAGGTAAATACTATTATTATGGAAAAATTGATGAGGTCAGAATTTGGGATACTGAATTAACAGAAACCCAGATTCAGGACTGGATGTACAAAACAGTCGATGCAAGCCATCCCAATTATGCAAATCTGGTGGCTTACTATAAAATTGATGAAGGCACTGGAGACATTACGCAGGACGCTTCAACTCATGCAAAAACAGGAACAATTAATGGATTTATGAATTGGTTATTTGACAGGGGTGAGCATTTGAACAGGGGTTTTATGGAGACAGATGAACGTCCAAATATTACCTTTGCGCAAGGCGATTACAACTTAAATATCACCGATGTAATTGTTACCGATTCGGTTGAAAACATCCCCAATATTGTGAAAGAATATGAGATTATTCCCCGATATGGAACGCTTCAGAATGACAGCATTAATCTTGTTGCAACCAGCGAATTTTGGGAAGCAGTTTACGAGATAACCTATGATCCGGAAGGAGTAGCAATTGATTCTGTTGAACTTGTCCCGACAGATAGCATTGAAATATCAGAACTTACTTATTACAAAAGAAGCCCCATGAAATACGAAATCATGTCCTTTGTTACACCATACGGCATCTGGCTCGATTTTGGCATGGAAGGAAAAACCTGGGCAGTTGATGTTACAGATTATACACCAATTTTTTCAGGTACCAAAAGAATGACAATCGAGCGTGGTGGCCAAAGACAGGAAGACATGGACATCAAATTTCTATTTATTGTCGGGACACCACCACAGGATGTGCTGCGCGTTCAGAATTTATGGCGGGCAGATGCAGTGGGATATACCTCAATAATTGCTGATCGGGCATTTGAAGCACGGGATGTTGCCATGCACCAGGATGGTGAACGATTTAAAATCCGTTCGGTAATTACCGGCCACGGACAGCAAGGCGAGTTTATTCGCCGCCATCATTTTCTAAACATCAATGGCAATGAAGAGTTCAACTGGATCTTGTGGACTGAATGTTCTGGCAATCCCATTTATCCTCAAGGCGGCACCTGGATTTACGACCGTGCAGGTTGGTGCCCCGGACAGGGTTCCGATTTGTATGAATATGACATCACTTCGCTTGTTACCCCCGGAGGAACAGACAATATCGATTACGGGCTGGAAAATGCCTCAGGCGATTCAAGGTATATTGTGAACAATCAGCTGGTTACTTATGGCAGCCCCAATTTTTCATTGGATGCAGCTGTTGTTCAAGTGCTCAAACCCAATAGTGCCGATGCCAAAAACGATCGTTTTAATCCGGCATGCAGCTACCCTGAAATTGTTATTCAAAATACAGGTTCCACAACACTTACAAGCCTCGATATTGAATATTACGAAGAAGGTGGTGAAAGTGAAATCTTTAATTGGACAGGAACCCTTGAGTTCATGGAAATTGACACGCTTATTTTACCCATCAATGATATAACTTTTTGGATAGCGACTTCCAATATTTTTGTAGCAGAAGTAAGCAATCCCAACGGGGGAGAAGACGAATATGCTTTCAACAATACTTATACGACACATTTTGAAGGTGTTGATGTTTATCCTGAAAACGAAATACTTAACCTTGTATGTAAAACCAATAACTACGGTTGGCAAACCAATTATGCAATTTATTACGAAAATGGAGATCTTTTTCTGGAATGGGACAATCTGGATGACAATACAATTTACGAAGCCCCATTAATTTACCAACCTGGCTGTTATCAGATCAGGATCAATGACAAAGCCAATGACGGCCTTGAATTCTGGGCCAACCCAAACCAGGGAGTCGGCTATTTCAAATTAAAAGACAATACCGGAAATACCCTCTATACTTTTGAACCTGATTTTGGTGGTTTTGCCGTTTACGAATTTGGTATTGGCGCCATTACATCAACCGATGAAATAGCCAAACCAATAGCAGTAGCCGTTTATCCAAACCCAGTTCAGGATTATTTGAACATCCGGCTGAGTGGGGATGTTTCTGAGAAAATCAACATCAGTGTGTTCAATACAATGGGAACAGTTTTATTGGAGAAGGATTATGCAGCTGACAGCGATAACTTCAATACACTTTTAAACATGAACAACTTTCCTTCCGGAGTTTATATGTTGCAGATTAGGAGTGGTGCTAAAGTAGTTACGAAGAAGATTATTAAAAAATAACTCAAAACTGGCGCGCGAATTTTCGCGCGCCATTGGAATAACCCCACCTAAATCCTCCCCCAAGGGGAGGACTCTGGAGTTGCTCAAGAATAATCCAGAAACTAATAAGAAAACCCAACTCCCTCCCTGCGGAGGAGGGCTGGGGTGGGGTCTTAATACAAATGATTACGTTTCTCCGCAAGTCTCATTTTTTATTATCTTTGGTAGCCTCGAAATCAATCATTTCTCAACGGAATGAAACCAAAGAAAAAGCTACAAAAAGTTCACAGGTCAACTGCAATAGGGACATTCTTCCTGTCGCTGCTTTTTATTGTTTGTCTACCGGCTATTTTTGCACAGGATAAATTCGCACAACTGGAGCAAAAGCTGCAAACACTAACCGACGACACATCTAAAGTAAATGTTTTGCTCACACTGGGTGAGGAATATTGCAGCAAAGAAAACGACAAAGCCCTGATGTACCTTCAGGAAGCATTTACGATTGCAACATCTTTAAACTATACAGAAGGAATTGGAAAAAGCCTGCTTTGGCAGGGACGGGTTTATTATTACAAATCCAATTTCAGTTTATCAAACAAATATCTCGACAAAGCCAAAAAGCCCCTTGAAAAATCAGGTGACATGGAGACGCTTTCCTTTTGGTATCTGGCCAAAGCGTTTAGCCTGCGTACTACCGGCGATTATGTAAATGCTATCAAAATGTTTACAAAATCCATTGACCTTTGTAAGCAAGGTGGTTACACGATAATTATGACAACCGCTTACCTGGGAATCGGGACAACTTTACTGGACAGGGGTGATGTTGATAAAGCAATGGAGTACTATCAGGAAGCCCTGGCTTTGGCAAAAGAGAATGATGACAGAATTAGGGTCGCAAACTCATTGACCTCTATTGCCAGAACATATAAATCAAAGGGGTCGTTGGACACTTCAATTTTCTATTTCCGGCAAGCGCTAAAAATACGCACAGAATTAAAAATGGATCGTCATATTGCTTCTTCCGAAAAATCAATTGGTGAAACGCTTATTGAAATAGGACAC
>Ga0164318_10008092_pt1 | contig 10212 bp, 9 predicted proteins | sample GuaBasSedimGuay9_FD_113734 | JGI IMG/M metagenome (GOLD analysis project Ga0164318, IMG submission 113734) | Subseafloor sediment microbial communities from Guaymas Basin, Gulf of California, Mexico - Guay9, Core 4571-4, 0-3 cm | ecosystem: Environmental > Aquatic > Marine > Hydrothermal vents >...
ATTGATAATACTGCATATAATTAACATTCCCCCTGTTGATGAATCAGAATCAAAGGAATTCCGCCATTATATTCCGCAAAAACCGAACCCTGCGGGAGTGCCGCTTGCAGAATTTAGGTTTTAGGAAACTGAATAAAAGAGACTGTTGCCTCTTTTATTTGAAGTTGTTTTTATGTAAAGCAACAAGTATGCCATAACAATAAATGCCAAATTAACCTATAGTTTCAAGGACTTGTTTTAAATACAAGGGTGGAATCGAATTAACGTTAATACATTAATGTAATTTTTCAATTAAATAAATTACAGGTTTGTTAATTTTCAGTGGGCCGGGATACTTACGAACGGACTAACGCTCTAACAAAAATCCAATCCCTGAATTGAACAATTTTCGCATGAACAATTGACACATCCTAAGAAACATTTTTTTTTCATAAAAATTGGACTGGCTTACTTTCAGCTTAAAATTAGCGAAAGGTAGGTTTCGTGCTGGAATCAAAGGAATTATAATAATGAATCTAATTGCTGGTATTATTGTTGTTACAATTGTTACAGATTATCTGCTTCATTTAGCGGCTGATTTATTAAACCTCAAAATACTGAAAAATGAACTTCCTGATTCTTTTAACAAATTTTACGATGCAAATCGTTATAAAAAATCCCAAAAATATCTGCGCGTACGTACCAGGTTTGACTGGATTGCATCCACTTTCAGCATGCTCGTGCTGTTTGTCTTCTGGTTCGGCAAAGGATTTCCATTTCTTGATAATTGGGCGCGTTCGTGGAACCTGTCTCCGGTTTTGACAGGCCTTATCTATATGGGCAGTCTATTATTTTTCAAAGCGCTTTTATCATTGCCGTTCAGCATTTATTCAACCTTTGTAATAGAAGAACGTTTTGGATTCAATAAAACCAGATGGTCTACTTTTATATCAGATATAATAAAAGGATTGATTCTTTTTATCATACTGGGAGGATGTCTTTTATCGGGAATACTGATTTTTTTTGAGTATGCAGGAGCCGCTGCCTGGTGGTATTGCTGGATAGCCGTCACCTTCTTTATGCTTTTTGTTCAGTTTATAGCACCAACCTGGATTATGCCTATTTTCAATAAATTCAAGCCCCTTGAAGAAGGAAAAATTAAAGATGCCATCTTGTCCTATGCTGCAAAAATAAACTATCCTGTAAAAAATATTTTTGTGATGGATGGTTCTAAACGCTCTAGTAAGTCAAATGCTTTTTTTACAGGTTTTGGCAAAAATAAACGGATTATTTTGTTTGACACTCTGATTGAGCGGCAAGGTATTTCAGAACTGGTTGCTATATTAGCTCATGAAATGGGACATTACAAGAAGAAGCATATCCTGAAAGCAATGATTGTAGGTATTGTGCAGATGGGGATCATGTTTTTTCTTTTTTCAATGTTTATTACCAGACAGGAGCTGTTTGATGCTTTTTATATGCCCCATAAATCAATTTACTCCGGCTTGGTATTTTTCGCTATGTTATATTCTACCATGGATTTTTTCATGAAAATTTTCATGCAGATGCAATCCAGAAAGAATGAATATCAGGCAGACAGGTTTGCAGTAAAGACCACCGGAGATCCTCAATCCCTTGCAAATTCTTTAAAAAAGTTAGCGTCCGATAATCTTTCCAACCTTACTCCACATCCTTTTTATGTGTTTTTGAACTATTCACATCCACCAGTATTGGATCGAATCAAGGCCATCTTAAATGCAAAAATTTAAAATTGATCTTTTTGTCGATATTTTAGAGAAAAACTATAGAGATTGGAATGCTCCGATAGTTACTTTTATCGCAAACAGGAGGGCGACTCCCTTTGAAGTTCTTGTTTCAACGATACTCTCACTAAGGACAAAAGATAAAACCACTTCAAAAGCTGCGGCAAGACTTTTTAAGTCTGCACGCACACCTCTGGAAATATTTAACCTCGATGAAAAAAAAATAGCCGGTCTGATCTATCCCGTGGGATTCTATCGCATCAAAGCAAAAAGGCTTAGAGAAATAAGCAGGATTTTAATTGAAAAATACAATATGGTTGTTCCGGATAATATTGAGCAGCTTCTTGAACTTCCGGGTGTGGGAAGAAAGACAGCAAATCTTGTTCTTATTGAGGGGTATAAAAAGGATGCAATCTGTGTAGATGTTCATGTTCATCGTATAAGTAACAGGATAGGTTATGTAAATACCAATGTTCCTGAGAAAACAGAGTTTGCCCTGAGAAAAAAACTTCCTCAAAAATATTGGACGAAATATAATGAACTTCTTGTGCCGTTTGGTCAAACTGTCTGCAAACCTGTTTCACCTTTATGCAGCAGTTGTCCTGTTTCTCACATGTGTCCAAGGCTTGGAGTTAAAAAATACAGATGATATCTTTAAATTATACAGGCTATCTATAATTAATGCTATATGTCAATTGAAGCGTATTTTACCGCTTTTCGCTGCTGATCAGTCAGATCATATCCTTCTTAAAAGGTCGTTGAATGAACAACTGCTGTTAATAAAAATTGTTACCCTGCTTCCTGGCTGGGCAAATTCCAGGCTGTTTCCGTTTTCATCAACAATATCGGAAATCTTATCTATTTTTACAGGAGCCTTGCTGGCTAAAATTTCGACCGTATCACCTTTAAATAGTTTGTTTCTAACTTCAATTTTAATACCGCGGCTGCCTGTCTTTCCCAATACTTTTCCAACAAATGGATGATCGGAAGAATTAATATCGTTATTGTAGTTCAAAGAGACCCTGTCGGCACCGCCAAAATAAAATCCAGTGCAGTATCCTCTATTACTCAACTTTGCTGCTTCATCTATCCAGCTCTTTTTTATAATGTAGCCGGCCGGATTTTCATAATATGAGTCTATTGCATCTCTATAGACTTTGACAACAGAAGCAAGGTAATTAATACCCTTCATTCGGCCTTCTATCTTAAGAGAGGTTATGCCCGATTTAATCATTTCAGGAATATGTTCTATCATACATAGATCTTTTGAATTGAAAACATAAGATCCTCTGCTGTCTTCAGTTATGGGCATATATTCTCCCGGCCTTTTTTTTTCTACTACAGAGTATTCCCATCTGCAGGGATGTGCGCAAAGACCGCGGTTGCTTTCACGATTTGTCATAAAACTGCTGAGAAGACAGCGTCCTGAATAGGAGATGCACATGGCTCCATGGACAAAGGCTTCTATTTCCACTTTGCAATGGCCGGTTATCTCTTTTATCTCTTTTAAAGTCAGCTCTCTTGCAATATTTATCCTTTTTACCCCTAAATTTTCCCAAAAAAGGGCTGTTTTATAATTGGTTGTGTTTGACTGGGTGCTGAGATGTACTGGAATCCTGGGAATGATGTTTTTAGCTTGAATGAAAATTCCAGGATCAGCAATTATAACCGCGTCCGGATTTATATCGCCAAGCTTCTCAAGGTAATGAGCGATCTCTTTCTGTTCGTTGTTTCTTGAATATATATTGCAGGCTACATAAACCTTAACACCGGATTTGTGGGCGAATTTGACTGCTTTTTGCAGTTCAGAGATGGTAAAATTTTTTGAAAGATTTCTTAAACTAAAATTTTTATCTGCCAGATAAACAGCATCTGCTCCATAATGCACGGCAATTTCAAGTTTTTCAAAATCGCCTGCCGGTGCAAGCAGTTCCACTTTTTTGGTCTTACTTGCTGTCAATTCGAGTCTCTGCAATATCTGTATTGATGAGTAAAATCTTTGTCATAAAGCTTTGATCTGTATTCAGCTCTGTTTTCAGTTAGATTTAAAATCTTGCCGACTATAATAAGAGACTGATGAGTGATCTTTTCTTTTTTTACAACTTCATTTAGTCTGCTGAGCCTGGTGAATATTATTTTTTCTTCAGGTTGACTGACACGGAAAGCCACCGCACAGACCGAATCTTCTCCGTAAGCCTTTTTAAGTATCTCTGCAACCTTGTCAATCAAGGTTATGCTGAGATAGATAACCATGGATGTTTTATGACTTGCAAGTGATTTAAGAGACTCTGTTTCAGGTACCGGGGTTCGGCCGGACATCCTTGTAAATATAAGGCTTTGTGAAATTTCAGGCAGAGTATATTCAATTCCCATGGAGGCTGCTGCTGCAAAAGCAGCAGTTACACCAGGAATGATTCGGTAAGGTATTGACAGTTCGTTAAGTCTTGCCATCTGTTCAAAGATGGCCCCGTAAAGACTCGGATCTCCTGTATGGAGCCGCAAAACTCTCTTACCTTCTCTATATCCCGCTCCTATTTCTTTGATTATTTCATCAAGATGCATTGAAGCGCTGTTTAAAACAGTTGTTTTCGGTTTTACCCATTTTAATACGGCTTCAGGCACCAAAGATCCCGCATAGATAACCAGATCGGCATTCATAAGGGCCTGCTGTCCCTTTACCGTGATCAGGTCAGGATCACCTGGACCGGCTCCGACAAATACGACCGGATATGTTCTTATCGTCATTAAACCTCTCTTTCCAAGGATTTTTTCCCTGAAATTATCCATACAGGATTTTGCGCTTCCAATCTTTTCCCCCATGGCATATCTTGGCCGCGATTTATCTGCACTTGAACAATATCGGGTTTAAATTTAAGATATGCAATGATATTGATGGCAGACTCAATGTTTTGTATTAAAACTGTGTTAATTACCATTATTCCGCCCGGTTTTAAATACCTTGCAGCAGATCTTATGATCTTTTCCAGATTTTTGCCGCCTCCTCCAATAAATATCCGGTCAGGTTCGGGAAGATTATCAAGACCGTCAGGAAGTGTTGCATCGATTACTTTAAGATTGGTTACACCAAATTTTTTTTTGTTCTTTTTAATCTGCTCTATCCTGTCCGGGTTCCGTTCTACTGCAAAGATATTTCCTTTTGTTATAAAGAGGGATGCTTCTATAGAGACAGAGCCGCTTCCTGCTCCCAGATCCCACAATATATGTCCGGAACTGAGACGGAGTTTGGAAAGTGTAACAGCTCTTACCTCTGCCTTGGTAATTAATCCATTTTGATGAAAATAGCATTCATCGGGCATTCCTGTATAAAGACTACTTGTCTGCCCCGTCTCAAAAAAGATGCGTTTTAATACCACCAGGTTCGGTTCTGAAAATTGAGAAGAGGCGGCATCTGTTAATGTATGCCAGCTGATCTTTTCGGAATCGGTTCCTAACCGTTCAAAAACACACATTTTGAAATCCGTGACGCCCTTTTTTAAAAGAAAATCTGCAATCCACGAAGGATTCTTTACAGGATCTGTAAAAAGAGCGATTTTATCATTTTGTAAAAATGCTCCTAAAAAAGTTTCTTCACAGAATCTGCCATGAATGCTTAAAATGCAAACGTCTTGCCATGATTCTTTAATGCGGGAAAATGCACCTGCAATAGTAGTGATATTTGGATATATGCAAACATTCTCCTTGCCAAGGGAATTTATCAATAAGCTGCCGATGCCGTAAAACAGGGGATCACCTGAGGCTAACACCACAATTGATTTGCCGGAATTTTCCATCCGGTCTTTGATATATTTGATGATGCCTTTGATATCTTTTGAGATATCTTTCCGGAGTGCCGGATAATCTTTGAAAAAATCAAGGTGCCGTTTCCCGCCTATAAGGATTTCCGCCTCCTTGATTAATTTTAAATGGGCAGCGGTAAGATCTTTTGGCGAAAGGCCCATTCCGATTATAGATACAGGCTTTATGTCTGTCTCTTTACATTTTTCATCCATTTTGCTTTATTCTGACCCAAGATCTGATTTTTTGAATCAAATATTATGCTTCCGTTATAGTCGAAGATAATGCCTCTTATCTCATTATCATTTTTATTGGAAAATTCTTTTGCTGTTTCAACCATACGTTTTCCTACTTCAGAAATAACTGCTGGATATTTATCTGCAATTATATCAAAAGCATGGCGGGCTGTATTGGCAGACAATATCTCTTGTGCAAAAGATCTTTTTTTTGTTATTTTATATGACCATTCGGAGAGTTTTTGCATACTTAAATTAGACCTGGCTGCATGAGTACACGGAATCCCCTGTGCCATTTTTACCGCTTTTCCAAAAAAAACAGCTAACATTATATTATTAATGCCTATCTCTTGAGCGGTTTCAATGGACATTTTAAAGAAATCGCCGATCTGTATAAATGACTCTTCTGGAAGCTGGTTCCAGATTTTTCGCGCATATCTTTCGCTTCGACGACCAGTGGTCATGACAATTTTTTCAACCCCCATGGCATGAGCTACAGAGATTGATGATTTTATCGTTGAAGTATAGGCTTCGTGGGACATGGGTTTTACAAGTCCGGTTGTTCCCAGAATCGATATTCCCCCTATGATTCCCAACCTTGTATTTAATGTCTTTTTGGATAATTTTTCTCCTTCAGGCACAAAAACTTCAACTTTAACCTGCATCCTTTTATTATGCCTGTCCAATACATCCCTTACCGCCCTGATAATCATCTCCCGAGGGACAGGATTTATTGCCGGCTCACCAGGAGGAATTTCAAGTCCTGGCTTTGTTACTTTTCCTACGCCCTTTCCTCCGGCTATAATAATGTTTAACGAGTTATTATTATCCAAACTGCAATTATCTGAAATGGTGATTCTGGCTCCAATTACCGCTTTATGAGTTATATCAGGATCATCTCCGGCATCTTTAATCACCGTGCATTCCGCTGTTTTACCTCCTTTAAGTCTGCATGTTTGAAAAGGAATATAAATAACATTTCCTGCAGGAAGTTCTATTTCAACCCCAAGAGAATACCTGCCGCTCAAAATAAGAGAGAGCGCTCCTTTTGCAGATGCAGCAGCAGCAGTTCCGGTAGTAAACCCGATCTTTAATTTTCGCCTGTTTTTTTTTACCATTTAGTTTATGACCTCAAAAATAGAGATCGCAGCGGATTATTGTGGAGATTATATTTATTAAGCATACACTAATTGCTGTTCATCATGGATTATCACACTAATCCGTGATGAACCAGAAATAGATTCTTTTGATTCTTAGAGTCTGTTTTAAAATCTTTCTTTGGTCCTTTTCCAGCTGCTGTCTTCGATACCAAGGTGCCGGCATGTCGCTTGAATGTCGAACATACTTTCTAAATCTCGTCTTTTTTTTGTTTTGCTATGATAAGGCTCCAGTAATCAGGCTTTCGGTCATTCAACTCCATAATATTTTCGACGATTTTTTCGCCGGGAAGGCTGCAATTTATCACCCCCGCGCTCTTTTCAAGCATGTCGGCATCTTTTAAAGCCAAAACAATATCTTTTACATTTCTGTATGCCTTAAGAAAAACGATATTTTCAGGTTTATCGGAATTTTTTCTGAGACGGTCTCCGCCTTTTACACCCGATGTAATCAGAAGAGCTTCTTCACCTTCTACAAGGGGCATGTTCAAAGATGCTGCCGCTGCCTGGTATGAAGTTATACCGGGTATTGTTACAATGGATAGATGGGGAGCCATACTCCGGATATGTTGCAAAATGTAACTGTAAGTGGAATAGGTCATTGGATCCCCTACTGTTAAAAAAGCGGTGTCCTTTCCCTTCTCCAGCTCTCCGATAATTGTATGAGCATTTTTTTTCCATGACTTTATTGCTTCTTCCTTATCCATTGTCATTGGGAAAGATAGTATCTTTACAGGAGTCTTTTTTGGAATATGGGATTTTGCAATGCCGACGGCTATACTGTGCTTGTTTTTCGTTGACGCTGCTGCAAAAACAACATCAACTCTGCTTAATATTTTTGCGGACTTAATTGTGATAAGTTCCGGATCGCCTGGCCCCGTACCTATTCCATACAAGGTACCTGCATTGATATTCATTCTTTTTCTGTTATTTGTCATTTAGGTTACTATCTTTTTTTCGGGCAGATTCCGTCATAGCTTTTATAATGATCTGTTATTTCATCTCCATCACCCCTTAATTACTAATCTTGTCAAAGCATTTACTACACTTGCTGCAACATTCGATCCTCCTTTGCGGCCTCTATTTGAAATATATGGATAATCCATTTTTATCAATTTTGCCTTTGATTCCGCTGCATTTACAAATCCTACTGGAAGGCCGATAATAAGGGCTGGTTTCACTTTTTTTTCATTTACAAGTTCAATAATTCTCAAAAGTGCAGTTGGAGCATTTCCCACTACATAAATTCCTCCATTCATTATCGGCACTGCAATATCAACGGCTTCTTCGGCACGGGTTGTCCTGTTTTGAATTGAATGTTTTTTTACCTCAGGATCATCTATAAAACATCGGACATTTACACCGAAAAGCTTCAATTCTTTTTTACGAATTCCCGCTTTTGCCATATTTGTATCTGTAATTATGGTTTTACCTTGCCTTATGGCGCTAAGTCCAGCCTCAACGGCTCCAGGATGGAAACATGTATTTTTCAGAAATTCAAAATCCGCTGTAGTATGAATCATTCTTTGCACAATACGCCACTGGTCAAGAGCGAAAGAGTGCGGACCCGCTTCTTTCTCAATTATTTCAAAACTGAGTGCTTCTATCTGATCAGGTTTCATAAATCAAATTCTCCTTTTCCGCCGATAATCAATGCAGGCATCTATAAATTGCCTTGCTGCTTCAGGCCGGCTGCCGAAATGAAGGTGTATGTAACTTCCAAGAGTCCGGAAAATCTGAAATCCTTTTGCGGCCATATCTAATCCTGCTCGATTTGATACCCGATAAATGGTTTCGATATTTTCATCTTTTGGACATCCGGTTATTTTTGAATAATGAAATTCATGTCCTCGGATTATTTGACCGCATTTTCCGATAATTGTATCTTTTACCAGTGTAATTTCACGGTAACCCAATGATTGGAGACCGGAAGACATACTGGCTGTAAAAGGAAAGCATCCCGTCATTGGATAGATCTCACCATCTTTATCTATTATCTCGCGGCAAAGGTACATAAATCCGCCGCATTCCCCGTAAAGAGGCATGCCTTGCATACTTTTCCTCTTTACCTCTTTGCGCAGATCTGAGTTGTCGGCAATCTGCCTTGCAAAAAGTTCAGGATAGCCGCCTCCCAAATAGATTCCATCTATATTTTGAGGAAGGTTTTTAGCTTGAACAGGAGAAAAATCAATCAGTTGCGCTCCGCAAGCTTCCAGCATATCCAGATTATCCTGGTAATAAAAACAGAAAGCATTATCTTTTGCTGCAGCGATTCGTACTTTATCTATTATTTGTGAGGAAGAGACCGGCAGGAAATATTTTTCATGGAAATCTATATCAGGAAGAATATCTAAAAGCATATTAACATTAATATTTTTATCTACTAAATCAGCAAGATTATTGATTTCTTCTGCGGACAGGGAGTGATCGTGCCGGGTAACCAGACCGAGGTGCCTTTCAGGGATGGTGATTTCAGGGTCATGCCTTATTCCGCCAAGACACGGCATCTTTACATTTCCTTCCAAAGCCTCTTTTAAGTAAACAAGATGCCTGCTGCTGCCGATATTGTTAAATATAAGGCCCGCAAATTTAAGCTCTTTATCAAAGAGTTCAAATCCTTTAACAAGAGCGGCTGCACTTCGAGCCATACTTTTTGCATTAACGACCAGTATAATCGGCAAATCCGTCCATTTAGCCATCTGGGCTGTGGAACCGGCTTCGCTTTTGCCGTCGTAACCGTCAAAAAGGCCCATTACACCTTCTACAACGGCTATGTCGGCGGTTTCGGCAGCTTTGTTGATGCCGGCCAGATTATATGCTTTGGAAAGCATCCATCCGTCTAAATTTCTGCTGACTGCCCCGGTAACTTTAAAATGGTGGCCTGGGTCAATAAAATCAGGTCCTACCTTGAATGGAGCGACTTTAAAACCGCGCCTGACAAATGAAGCCATCAAGCCGAGAGCAACTGTTGTTTTGCCGCAACCACTGTTTGTACCTGCTATAATGATCCCTTTAATTTCAATCACCTGTTTTTTTTATAAAGTTTGGTTTAAAAACAAAAACCAAGCTTCCTATATCACACAGATTTTTTGTTGTCATCAGAAAAGAGATTATTAAGGATATGATTTTAATTTTGTACCTAAATCATGCAAGCGCCGGGTTTGCCGAAGACCTGCCCGCGGCAGACAGGTGCAGGGCGGCAGGGGCGCAGACGTACTGCGATACTTCAAGTCCCTGCCGGCACCGCAGATTCGGTAAAACCGGCGCTCCCGGAGGGTAAAC
>Ga0164318_10008093_pt1 | contig 10212 bp, 3 predicted proteins | sample GuaBasSedimGuay9_FD_113734 | JGI IMG/M metagenome (GOLD analysis project Ga0164318, IMG submission 113734) | Subseafloor sediment microbial communities from Guaymas Basin, Gulf of California, Mexico - Guay9, Core 4571-4, 0-3 cm | ecosystem: Environmental > Aquatic > Marine > Hydrothermal vents >...
AGTGCAATGGAGGTTTCATCGGCATCATAATCACCACTATTCAGGAACTCAAGTTCGAAACTTGAAATAGCGTCTTGCAGCAAGTTTCCATTTGGTTCATCTACAATAAAATTTGAAATTGTAAATTGTGGAGAAATGATTTCAATTGGCATATAAAAAGTATTTTCACCAAGATCAGAGGAGATGCTTAAGAATATTTCACCTTGAATTCCATCTCGCCACAAATTATCAAGCTCAATTTCAAAATCGCAAGTTGTGAAATTGCCTGCATCCAACGTGGATAGACTGTTTAATCCTGTTAATATTGTGATAAAATCATCATCTGTAGAGATTTCGAATTCAAGATCATTTGCCTGCATACTTCCATAATTCTGGATACTGGCAGTTATGATGACAGTTTCGCCAGAAATAATATCCGAACAGCTGTATTCATCAAGTCGAACGATATCTTCATCAATTACTGATAAAGTGTTTGTAACCGGAATAAACATATATTTAGAAGCAGTTATTTCATATATGCCTGCTTCGAGTGAAAATGGAATGCTCACAATTCCAAACTCATCAGAAATAGCTGTTGCGATCAAACTATCGGAATTTGTGATGGCAACTGTAAAACCAGCTTTGTTTTCAGTATCTAATTCAATTTGCACTTCTATAAAATTTGAACCTGCAGGTATTTCTTCCTGGAATGTCATTTCAAATACTTTAGGAGTGTCAGTAAGAATCTGCAATCCCGGATCACCCAGAAGATTGTAAACATAAAAATAGAATTGATCGGAATTAAGTGCATTTCCCCAACCATGGCAATAAGGATAGTTGTTGTAAAGTGCCATCTTTCCACTAAGCATCATTTCACCACATCTGGTTATGCCTTCCTGGGTAATACCGTGATATATTCCCATATCATTTGTATTGTTGAACCAGGTCTTTGTGTCATATTCACTTGGTCCTATAAAGGCTATTGCCCCTTTTGGTGCTGCAGGTGAACCTGCAGTAAGCCATGTTTCTCCAAAACAAGAAGGATAACTACTACTTGCAAAATTTCCACCACCACATACAATACTCGTTACCATTGGCAACTTAAATCCATTACTTAGAGAGTTAATCCCATTTATGTTGAATAGATCACTATAGTTCCCATACCAATAACTCGAAGATCCATATCCACGGTAATTCAAAAATGTATAGCCGCCATTGATCATATTTACTAAGGAGCTCATATTATTTTGATATGGAGAGAAAAATGTATCTACAGCTGTAAATTCATAATCGAGCAATTTATCACGACATTCCATCACGGTTTCTCTGGCTGAATAGAAGTCCCAATATTCAACAATACAACTCATCATTAGGGCTTTATTCTGCCAATCATCTTCAATTAAAGGATCACTCTCATAATTGATTATTTTGCTGATTATTGTATTTAATTCTAATTGTGAACGAACAGAAAAGCGTCCAACAAAAATATCGGGAAAATAATCATCGCCTTCTAAAAGTGAATAACTATGATCACTTACATCCCATTGAGTATAATAACCCTGCACATAGAATGCCGGTACAATGATAGATCCATCGACATCACCTACTAATACAACATATTCAGGAGGAATTTCCCAATTATCATAAGCATTTTGGATGAAGTTTTTAATAGCATCTGCAGAATTACCTGTTTCAGATAGAGTTGCAACTCTTGTTTTATAACCCAGTTTTTCTTTCCAACGCAAGAGAGGATCTAAAAGGTATGCCATATTGTCTTGTATAATAAAGAGATATTTTCCATTTTGTTCTGTTCGAATAGTCGGATTCTCTTGAATGATTGATCCGGCAAGATTTGAAAATGAGTTGATCTTGTTCTGCTTTATCTTTGGGTTTTTCGTAATAGTTTCATCTAAATTCAGGTTAATTTCTAAATTATGTATGATTCTTAATTTATTTTGAACTGGATTATATTGTATAGGAGATACCGCAATTTGCGAGAATCTGTATGCACCCATGATGTTTGGATCACTAATTGTAACTATCTCTGAAGGCAGCCATTCATCTCTCTGATATCCAACAACATTTATTTCATCTTCATCAAGAAAACCGGAGGGTAAAATTGCATTACTTAAGTTGATGATTTTTTCATCGTATGAGATATTTTCTAAAATATAATTTCCAGTGTTTGGAAGATTAACTAGTTGTGTGTATATCGGTAATTCCGGTTCTCCAACTTTTCCCGTTGAGATACAATCCTTAATATGTAGCTGTGTAAATGTATCATTCTGCATGTTTTTTTCAACAATATCAATTGTTTCAAAATTTCCGAAGATATGTATAGAATTGCCAGAAACATCCAGATTGATTGCGCTTGAGAATGTAACAAATAACAAAAGTAATAGTGTAACAATATTTTTCATTTATAAATTCCTTATCTTTATTTGGGCATTTATTACGCAAAAATCGAGCCATAAATATCCAATGAAAGTGAAAACTTTTAATTATATATTAATTGTAAAGATTATTTTAATAAAAGGCATTTTTTTGTGTTTATAAGCTTTCCATTATATTCCATTTTGTAAAAGTAGATTCCGGTAGAGACATTTCTATTTTTTGAGTTTGTCCCATCCCAAACAACTGAATGTTGTCCGGCTGGTAGCTGACCGCTGACAAGCTGTTTCACTTTTTGTCCTTTTATGTTGTATATTGCAATATTAACTTTTCCATCTGTATCTTTTATAGCAAAACTAATTGTTGTTTGCGGATTGAACGGATTGGGATAATTAGAATTAAGAATAGCGTTTATATATTTTGGAATTTCATTTTCATCTATAGTAACATAATTCTCCTCGTATGCAGTATGTGTAAATTGAACTGATGAATTTAATGGAAGTTCATCAGTTTTTATCTGTAGATAATAATAGTCATTTGGATTAATAATCATATCCGGGAAAGGTGTTTTTTCTTGCCACTCTTCCCATTCGATCAGTCCGGTATTATCGAACCATGCGTATGAATCTCCAGATATCGGGGGGTCGTTATTCGCAACAATATCAAAGTAATTTGTACTTCCCGGGACTTCAATTTCGGCAGAGTAATATGCCCACTCAGTATCACCGTTAATTGGTTCAAAATTATCTTGTCCCAACAATGTCCCACCGGTTCTGTTATTATAGAATCGTGCCTGGATCATTACTCCTTCACAATTCTCTGTTTTTATATAGCCATGAATAGAGTATTCACCGTCAGATCTTTTCTTCATTCTATTTTCCATATTTGTAATAATATTATATCCATTGGCAGAATTTTGATGAATACACAAAGAGAGTTCCCCATCATAAAATTCAATATCATCAAGCCATTCATCATTACTATTTATATCCCAAATACTGGCTCCTTCGTCATCATAATTACCAAACCAGATAAGTTCTCGACCAACTCTAAATTCAAAGTTATTGCCGGCTGATATCATATTTATACTGGAAATATTTCCCCACTGAGGAAGATGTATTATTTGTGAGACATATTCATCTCCAGTATAAGAAAACTCTAAGTTCTCAGAATATTGTTCATTAACTACTAACATATTAAGGGTATCTAAAATTATATTTGCCTCAATTTCAGCTGGATCAACACTTAAATATGTGTTGAGATCTTTAGATTTCATCTTGATGTAATTTAAAATATGTCTGCCGAGATCACCAGTTGCGATCTGTGGAATAAAATCATCTATGAAAACCGGTTTTATGCTGAATGCACTAAAGCCATCTTCATCAATTGAAGTTTTTAGTACCATAGATGGGAAAGTTTCAAAATAGCTAAGATCAAAGGCAAAGTTACCAAGTGAATGAGCTATAAGTTTTCCATTGTATAATTCAACTCCCTGAATTATGTGTGGATGATGACAAATAACCAGATCAGCTCCGGAATCTATCATATGATGACGGATCTCAATATCCCACATATGAGGAATATCAATTCGAGGTGTATAATCCTCGTCTTCAGCAAAATCCTTTTCATCCCAACCGGCAAATACATCTAAGAAATCATAATTCGCACCGGGAGCTGTGGAGTATTCACTCCCTGAATGAGCTTCTACAATTATTAGATCAGCATTACCCTGCACTACATCTATTTGTTCCATGATGTAATACGGAGTCATATAAGCAAATCCAAATTTATTGAATCCAGCCTGTAAATAAGGTTGGTAATTATTATATTGACCTGTTCTGTCACATGATCTCAAAAAAGCCAGATTCACTCCCTTTTTGGAATAGAATAATGGTTCGTATGCTTCGTAGGAGTCAGCTCCGGCACCGGAATAGAGAATTCCATATTGGTCGAGTGTGCTCTGGGTTTCCTGCATACCTTCCAACATATAATCACTAACATGATTATTTGCCAGACAAACCAGATCTATCCCTGCATAGGCCAGACCAGCAGCATTTTCGGGGGCTCCCTTAAAATATATTGTTTTAGTTGGATGATGTACATTATGAGTTGTGAGTGGACACTCGAGATTTGCAACAGAAATATCAGCATTTTCTCCTAATATCGATAACGTCGGTTCAAATATAGCCTCAACCCCCAAATTAGGAATTATATAATTTTGATAACCTCTTGCCAGCATAATATCACCCACGAAGTTGATAGTTAACGGAAATGATGTTGGACCTTCTTCCACATCTATCTGACAGGATGAATAACCATGGTGATCTGTTTCATCTGTAACTTGCAAATGAACTGAATATGAATGATCATCTTCTATAATATATGTATGTGCTGGATTCTGTAAAGTGCTGGTAGAATCATCTCCAAATAACCAGAGAAAAGTGTGCTCGTCACTATCGGGATCGGTAACTTCGCTGTAAAATTGTACATTAACACTTCGTAGATCGTCTGAATTCCGAAATACAACACCAATTTCAAAACTAATTTCAACTTCGGGTGAAACAGGCAGATCCTCTGTGATATTGTAAATGTTGTCAAAGTAGACAACTCCGCTACCTGTATCATTGTCATTTATAAATATAAGTTCTGTGATCTCAGGCAGATATTCATACCAGGAGAACCAGTCATCAGCAATAGGAAGTTGAAAGTTATTCCATTCACCTTCTCCAAATGCACCCTGATAAACAGGTATCCATTCTTCAATGTTCAACATTTCATATCCATCCAAGGAGTAGAATAGTTCATTTGTTCCATCACTAACTCCAAATCCTTGAATCTCGCCTTTATCTTCTATAAAACAGGCAACTTGCCATACATCATTATTGTCGACCGTAACAGGTTCTATTGTTTCCACCTTCCAGGTGTTCCCATAAAGTTTAAGAGCATATTGTGAAAGTGTGTTAAAAGTATTCTCTGTTGTTAGTTCCCAAGCATCGGGTTGCATATCCTGTTCTGGATATGAAGTTAAAAAAATTGTTCCGCTTTCAAAGTCTTCGATTGAGATTTCACGATTAGTGGCAAAACTTAATGAATTTATTAATAATAAAATAATCAAAACAAATATGAATTCAAATTTCATAATACACTCCTAGTTAACAACTACAATTCCAAATATTTGAAATTGAATAAATTTTGACAAGGTTTAATCCATTATACTTGGCACATTCAATTATTGACAGAAATATTAATAATTAAAATATACCATTAATGAATAAAATAGTATTATTTTTTTTAAAGAAATATATATTGTCTCCAAAAAGGGAGTGGTTGCGGTTTGACTCTGTTTTTATGGTCACTGGCATAATCATTTCCGTAGCTACTCTTACGGTAGCGTTATCAATATTTGAAGGATATGAAACAGTACTGAAAAAAACTATTCTTGGAGTGAATTCACATATCTATGTTTTCAATGCTGGCGAAGGAAATCTTTCCAGCCAGAATGTTAAGCAAATAGAAAACGAACTGCAAAAGCATGATGGAGTAGAGAATACCTCTGCTCTTATTATTACTCAGGTAATGGCTGTAAATGGGAATAGAATAAAAGGTTCTATTGTTCGTGGGATAGACTGGGAACAGCAGGAACTTCCCAGTAAATACAAGAAATATGTATTGGAAGGTACTTGGAAACTTGATGCAGAAAATTCGGCAGTACTGGGCTATAAACTGGCTAATGAACTTAACCTGAAATTGGGGGATACCTTTAAGCTCATTAGTTCGTTAAACTCCAAGGTTACTCCAATGGGTTTAAAGCCGAAAGAAGAAACATTTACTCTAGTGGGTTTGTATAGATCTGGAATGTATGAATATGACAGTAAATTCATTTTTATAGATAGAAATGTAATGGCAGAATTCAATTCCATGGAAAATGAATTTACAATGGTAGAAGTTAAGATGAAACCGGATTGGATCGAGAGAGCTGACTATATTGCATATGTTTGGGAACATGAATTTGATTATCAATATCAGATATCTTCGTGGGTAGATTTTAACAGCAACTTATTTGCATTATTGAAAATGGAAAAGTGGGTGATATTTATTATTTTAAGTTTCCTAATACTTATAGCATCGTTTAATGTAGTAAGTTCCGTCTCTACATCTATAATAGAAAAACGTACAGAACTGGGAATACTAAAAGCATTTGGAGCTTCTGATAAAATTTTACGACAAGTATTTATTGGCAAGACATTGATCCTGGCAGTATTATCAGTTTCATTTGGCCAGATACTGGGGGTTCTACTAGCGAAATTCCTGAGCTGGCAGAAATTCTTTGTACTAAAAGGAGATGTCTATTTTCTGGAAGAAATAAATGTTCAGTTTGGTTATATCAGTTGGATTATAATTCTTGGTGTTTCAATGCTAATAGTATTTGCAGCGTCATTGATCCCTCTAAAGAATATTTCGAAATTGAATATAACAAATATAATTAGGAAAGCATAATGCTGATGCAGGGAGATTAGATTTGAGTTTAATAAGAGTTGAAAAATTAAAGAAAAGTTATAACGAAGCATCGGGTAAGTTGGAAGTCTTAAGAGGAGTAGATCTGGAAATCCAGCAGGGTGAGATGATAGCGATTACAGGAGAATCCGGCAGTGGGAAAAGTACACTTCTTCATATGATGGGAATGCTGGATAGTTATGACTCCGGTAATATTTATTATTCTGGTAAACAGATAAATCCGAAAGATAAAGATCTAAATGAATTCAGGAATAAGCGAATTGGATTTGTTTTTCAATCTCATTATCTTTTAGAAGATTTCACAGCCGAAGAAAATGTAGCAATGCCGAAATTTCTGGCTACAAAAGATTTTAAAAAAAGTGTTTTAGATTCCAGAAAATTATTAAAAGCACTTGATCTTGATGACAGGCGTAGCCATTATCCTAACCAATTAAGTGGTGGGGAACAACAAAGAGTGGCGGTTGCACGATCACTGATAAATTCTCCCGAAATCATTTTTGCCGATGAACCAACCGGGAATCTGGATTCAAAGCATAGTGATGAATTAATTAATATGCTGATGGATCTGAATAAGAAATACGGGCAAACTCTTGTAATAGCAACACATAATAAAGAAATAGCCGGCAGGATGGATAGATGTTTTATTCTGGAAAATGGAATTTTAAAAGAAATACCAAAATAAGATATTAATTTTAAATGAAAAAGAAAACCTGGTTGCTTATCATCGTAATAATTGTTTTTATTATCAATATTACTTTCTTTGTATTGGTGAGATTGGCAAAAGTAGATAAGATGGTTCAAACCAGGATATCTGATCAACTCTCTGAGGCGTTAAATGCAGAGATTAAGTTGGAAGAATTTACCTTTAATGATAAACAGGCGAATATTTCTGGAATCGAAATTAATAGTCCTGGTAAATTTAACTTGAAGGTAAGCCAGTTATATGTTGAGTATGACCTGCTAAAGCTTATATTTTCTAAATTCAAAAATCTGAAAGCTATAACACATATTAAAATTTACGATCCTGTATTTACAATAAAAATTGTTACCGAAGGAAACGAAAGAGAAAAAAGAGAATTTGTTATTCCTGATATTACAGAATATTTTAAAATGCTTGATATTTACAATGGGACAGCGGATATAGAGTTTGAAAATGAATTTATAAAAATTGAAAATAGCTGGCAGAAGATAGATCTCTCAATTAAGAATAGTAAAAGCTCTGATATTACACTTTCAGCTATTTCTGGCGAAAGATCTGCTTTGCAAGTTTTTTGCATTTTAAATGATGGTGTAGTCAAGAGAGCTGATCTGAAATTGAATGATCTCAAATTATCAAAATTTGAAATATCAAAATTGAATTCTTTAGGATTCCTACTCGAAGCTGATTTGACCTATTCTGATGAGAATCTTAAATATACAGCCAAAATAAAAAATATAGATGCAGAACTTGCTACGAGAAAAGCATCAGTCGATTCCATATTTATTTCAGGTAACAGTGAACGAACATTTATTACACTTCATGACTCATATTTGGATGGCAACAGGATTGATGGGAAGGCTGTCATAAATGATGTTCTTTCGGATAATAGAACAATAAAATCTGAAATTACAACTTCCAATGTTCCACTACAGAAATATATTAAACAAGTAAGCGGAAATGTAAATGCAAAAATTGATATTTCCGGCAAGATAACCAATCCTCTCATTACTGTTGAAGTTACATCCGAGAAACTTGTTGCTGCACAGCAAGAACTGAGTGATATAAATATTCAAGCAATAATGAGAGATGATAATATAGAATTGCAATTAAATAATTCTATTTGGGAAAATAATCTGTTGATTGGCGGGGGATATTATAAAATTGGACAAGATCTTCATCTTGATCTTTATTCTCAAAATATGCATTGGAAAAAAGATGATTTGCAATTCTCAGGTAATCTATCAACAATAATTAATTATCAGGATGCCATTGATATTTTTATAGAACTTGAGAAAATCCAGATTCAATCAAGCTCAATATCATTTGAAGATTTGGCTCTAAAAGCAAACCTTATTAATAATGATTTTACTGTAGATCTAACACATCATTCAAATGATATTGGATTTTCTTGTTTTGGGAATATCAGAAATCAAGAGTTAAAAGCAAAGTTAAAACTTCGCGGATTGGATTTGAATAATGCTTTAAATGGAACTTCTCTTCCAATTCTTACCGGAGATATTGAGATTGAAGCGAACAAATACAGCATTGTAGCAAACTCCAATATTATGGTGTACGATAGAGATTATGGTAAACTGGGAGGAAGACTTAGGACAGATATTGTACTGGATCTCTCTAATAACCATTCACTAATAAATTTACGATCTTATAATGCCAGATATAATTATGAACCTATAAAAATAGATCTTTTAGCAGAAGGTTCGCTAGATAGTCTTCATATTAAACATTTCCAATTGAATAAGATCATTGATATAAAGGGTTGGATAAAACGGTCACCAAGATTTATATACGAATTATCTTTGCATGGAGGAAACCTTAAGGTTAAAGAAATTTCCGAATATTTTGTAGATTATGATACTTCCCAGCGATTAGGTGGAGATCTTAATATTGATATAAGTATCGATAATTTGAAAGAAGGGAATGTAAATGGTCAGATCACTCTTGATGACCTTAAAATAGGTGACATGAATGAACTTGATGCTACATTAAACTTTTTTGGAAACAGCTCTATGATAAGCTTACGGGAAGGATCAATAAAAGCAAACAAGCATAAAATTATTGGTATAGAAGGTGCATTGATCTTAAAACCGGATATTATTGTTACAGCAAGCGGCATTATTGATTCCCTCCAATTAGCCGATATTCTTCCCCAAGAAAATTTGAATGGAATTATTAAGGGTGGAATCGAATTCTCCAGATCTAACAACAAAAATGAGCTTCAATTAGATATCGAAGTTACAGATTTTAAATTCAATAGATTCAAAGCTGATCTTTTAAAGTTTGATATACTACAGAAAGATTGTTTACTTTATATAAACGATATCAGTGGTTTTAGAGAGGGTGAATTTAATTTAAGATCTAACGGTGCAATTGGTTACAATGTGCTTAACAGTAAAGCATTCTCGGATACTAATAATATTTCTATCAGATTTGAGGGTGATCTGCTTAATATGTTATCTGATCAGACAAGAGCAATTACTAATGCCGGTTCAAATTCTGAGTTTGAATTTGTAGTTGGAACAAGAGAAGGTAAAATATTTATTGAACAGGGAAATTTTTCTCTTACCCAAGGATATTTAAAAATTAAAGGTCAACCGGAAGATATTGAT
>Ga0164318_10008094_pt1 | contig 10211 bp, 10 predicted proteins | sample GuaBasSedimGuay9_FD_113734 | JGI IMG/M metagenome (GOLD analysis project Ga0164318, IMG submission 113734) | Subseafloor sediment microbial communities from Guaymas Basin, Gulf of California, Mexico - Guay9, Core 4571-4, 0-3 cm | ecosystem: Environmental > Aquatic > Marine > Hydrothermal vents...
AGAGCCTCCAAAACCACTTCCTACAATTATATAATCATACTTTTTCATCTGCTAACTATTTTAAAAACTACAAAAAGAAACACTTTTAAAAGAAACACATAAGACACATAAGGTCACATACGTGCTTTTTAATGGTAATCAGTATTCGGTATTCGACAATCGAGAAACTACATCATTGATAACTATACAATGAATTAATTATACAATGTACTAATGTTGAAATTACATAATTAAATCATTGTACCATTATATCATTATTTCATTATACCATTATTTCATTATACCATTATTTCATTATACCATTATTTCATTATATCATTATTTCATTATATCATTGTACCATTATATCATTGTACCATTATTTCATTATACCATTATTTCATTATACCATTATTTCATTATATCATTATATCATTATACCATTATATCATTGTACCATTATATCATTATTTCATTATACCATTATTTCATTATACCATTATTTCATTATACCATTATTTCATTATACCATTATATCATTATACCATTATATCATTATACCATTATATCATTATTTCATTATACCATTATTTCATTATACCATTATTTCATTATACCATTATTTCATTATACCATTATTTCATTATATCACTGTACCATTAATAATTATACAATTACCTACTCCCACTCAAGCAACCTCTTATCTCCTTTTAGTTCTTGAATTTCGCTAATCTCTTGAGAAACTTCCAATGTGCCTCTAAATTTACCATATGCATCGCGAACAGCAAAATATCTTATTAGAACAAATTTTGGCCCCATATGAATCCAGAATGAGGCTTCATCTTTCTTTCCTTCGCGAAAAGCATCAACTATATTCTCTACCACATGAACACTCTCTGGCGGATGGCAATTGCTTACCTGACGACCAATAATAGCAGTAGTGCGTGGAAAGATCCTATGATTAGGTGTGGAAAAGTATTTTACAGTATTATTTTCATCAACATAAGTAATATCAACAGGTAAGTGATTAAAAACCATACTTATTTGCTCAGGGCTCATAGCCCCTGTTCCAAGATTTACATTTCCATTTTTAAAAAATTCTTGATTATTAATATCATCACTTTTTACAACCTCTGGCTTGAAAAACGGAAATTCCAAATCATCGCTAGCCACTAAAATTGACTCCATATCTTTTTTAGGAATAGTAATTAGCATTTGCGGAAATAGAACTTTATTATCACGAAATACTATTGCTCCCAAGTCGAAATACATTTTGCTAGAAACTACATTAAATTCTTTTAAATCAAATTCCTTAGCTGATAACAGCTCCGGAAGGCGCTTCAAATATCCACGAATATCATCATGAATTGACCACATTATATGTACGCATTTATAATCGTCCCACTGTTTCTCTATTAGAGGAAATAATAGATTTTCTTTTACCGTAAAATAGTGAGAATAAACACTCATACCACTAAAACCATCTCTCAGAGCTACAATTCTATCAGCAGTAACACCTTCCAAATTTAATGCTTTAATAATTGGTTTTAGAGCTTTCAAATCAGCCATCATTTTCTCTGAATTCTTTTGAAGATAGAAAAGTAAATCATCATCAGAAGGTTTTGCCGTAGGGTAATTATTTAATGCTTTATAGAATAGATTTAATAATTTAGAAATGTGCTTTTTCAAGTCCACCATTTCATAACCTTTCTCCACTAGCAAATGCACCAACCGAATGACATCAGAAGGCATTATTGCCTCTATCATATCCATATTTGCCTTTACATATTCTGCTGGCCTATTCTTATTAATTATGATTTCCGAAAGCTCCAATAGCTTACTAATCTTTGTATCGTTATGGTTCGTAAATTCAGACATTGGTTAAATGTTAAAATATTAAATTATTAAATATATAATGTATTATTGCCCTAATTAACAATTAAACATTAACAATTATCTCATTCATTGCCTTAGTGGCTTTTTCTTGAATGAATATATCGGTAATAGCATCGGTGAATTTTGATTTCTCTATGTTTATTTCGATAATTGTAGCATTATTCTGTTTTGCAAGATATGGAATTTGGCTTGCAGGCATTATCTCGCCAGTAGTTCCAATAATAAGAAATATATCAGCAGTTTGTGCTGCCAACAGAGATTTGCTCATTGCATCTTCAGGAATTCCCTCTCCAAAGAAAATGAAATCTGGTTTTAATAAACCACCGCATTTACTACATAATGGATAATCATTTGTAAGTTCCAAATCATTGCGCTTAAACATAGTCCCACATTTAGTACAAACAAACTGCACCGAATTTCCATGATATTCATAAACTTCTTTATTTCCTGCTTCCTGATGAAGGTTGTCAATATTCTGGGTAATTATCGACTTCAAAATCCCCATTTGCTCTAATTTAGCAAGTCCATAATGTGCAGCATTAGGCTTTGCATTACCAAAAAAATCAAAGAATAGCTCCTTTATAATAGGCCAGGATTTATCAGGGTTTCTTTTATAAAAATCTAAATCCAAAATCATTGGATCATATTTTGCCCAAAGTCCATCTACACCGCGAAATGGAGGAATTCCACTTTCTACAGAAATTCCTGCACCGGTAAATGCAACCAAATTCTTGGCATTAGAAATAATCTTGGCAGCCTCTTTAATATTACTCATTAATTACCTCCTGCCATTTCAAACTCTCCACCAATTGCCATATATCTTTTTCAATACCATTAATTACTGGCGCCAAAGAATCATTTTGAGGTGCAAAATTAAAGTATAAGGCACCCCTTACAAAATGTGAAACACTATCGGTAACATAAAAATTTATAGGACTTGCAACTTTTGCCCCCTTTATGCTATAATACAATCCATAAACTTTATTTTCTGGTATTAAAATTAGCTTTTGCTGAATATCATTAGCCACTGCTATATGCTTAAAAGCCAAATCGTGAGCATCATTAAGCATTTGCGAAACATTACCCTGTATATCACTATAAGATAAGTATATACGCGCATTAAACTTTGGGTAATCTAGAAATAACCAATAAGGATGAGCAGCATTATTAGCATTAGAAACTACTGCATAATCAGCATAATCGAAAGAAAATGGACTACTGCTATCATAATGAATAAAATTGTGCTCCGGAATATCAATACGAAAATAAGCTCGAGGTTTTGGCGTTACATCATCATTGCAAGAAGCTACAAAAAGCACAAAAACAACTATGGCAAACACAAAACTTAGCCTACTATTTACATAAAACATATTACGATAATTTTTTAATTCTAATTTTAATAATCTTCCTCTTATCCATTTCAATAATCTGAAATTCAAAATTAAGAATACCTATTTTTTCATTTAACTTCGGAAAATCACTTTTAACTTCAAGTACAAGGCCTGCCAAAGATTCAGATTCCCCTTTCAGTTCATCTAACTCTTCATTATCAATATCTACAACCTTACAAAAATCTAGTATACTTACTTTGGCCTCAAACTCCCAAGTATTATCATCAATAATAACAAAATGCTCATCCTCGGCATCTTTATCAAACTCATCGCTAATCTCTCCAACAATCTCCTCTATCACATCCTCAAAAGTTACAATTCCTGAAGTACCACCATACTCATCAGCCACAATAGCAATATGGATTTTCTTAGCTCTAAACTCTTGCAAAAGATCATTAATTTTTTTGCCCTCAGGCACAAATACTGCTGGCCTTAGCATCTTATTCCACTCATAGTTCTCTTTATCAAGATAATCTAACAAATCTTTTACATAAAGAATTCCAACAATATTATCGAGGCTATCTTCATAAACAGGAATTCTAGAATAACCCCAATCACGAACATTATTAAGGACTTCAGCAAATGACGTATCCACCTCAATGGCAAAAACATCTACCCTAGCCTTCATAATTTCCTTTACATCCGTTTCGCCAAAAGTGGCAATTCCCTTTAGTATTTTCTGGTCTTCGGCATCTACCTCCATATTATCAAGCTCATTCACAAGATCCACCGCATCCGATAAATCCTCCATACTAACCTGTGTTTTTCGTTTAGCCAATCGCTTATCAATAACACTAGTAGTTCTGTTAAGAATAAGAATAAATGGTTTAAATATCTTTATTATTATTGTTAGTGTATCTGCCATTAAATTTACGAAAATCATTGCCTTTTGCTTAGCATATATTTTTGGCAGGATTTCGCCAAATAGCAATAATAAAGAAGTTACAGCTCCTATTTGGATAATAATTCCTAGGGTTTTATTCTCACTAAAATTAAATGTCTCTTTCATAAAGAAAGTAGAAAGAAGAATAATAGCAATATTTATAAAATTATTGCTTATAAGTATTCCTGCCAAAAGGTTTTTTGGATTTTGAAGTAGATTAATTACTTTGGAAGAATTATTATTTTTATTCTCAAAAATGTCCTCTCTTTGGCTTGGATTTAGAGAAAAGAAAGCAATCTCAGAACCTGAGATAAGTCCCGAAAGCATAAGTAATATAACCATTACAACAATGGCAATAATTGATTCTATTGAAAATGTGATAAATATAGATAAGAAACTATAGTTTGCACTGTTCAATAAATTGGCAATAATAAATTGACTGGGTTCAGGATCTGTCATTAATTTTATAAGATTGATTTACTAATGCGAAAATACAAAAAAAGCTAAGAATAATTAAATTATTTGTTACTAAAAAAACCCACTTCTTTTTATATGATAAAATAGTATTCTTATAATCCAGAATTAACACCATCTATAGTATACTTGTTACAATATTTAGATATTTAACCAATAATACTGCTACAGTTTTAATTCCCTCTATTCAAAAATGCCGTAACCTTCATACTCACAGAATCGGTAAATAAGAAGCTATCATCGGTTTGTTCAAAGTTTTTGGAGTAGATTGTTACTCCCCATTTTGTTCTATCAATATAAAAGCGATCTGTTAGTACAAGAATTGTAGTATCATTTTGAATTATTTTAGTTCGGAAACTTATTTTATTGGTTATTCCATTTATTTGTAAATCTCCTCCCAAAAGATATTCATTTAAACCCAATTCTTTTAGATGTGTTAACTTTATTATAGAGACTGGAAATGCATTAACATTGAAAAAACTATCTGATTTTAGCGTATTTTCCAAAACAACACGCATTAAATAATAATCAATATCGGTATCTCTAATGCTATCCATGGCTATTTCAAATTCCCCACTAATAATCTTATTATCAAGCATTTTAAGTTTACCCCCTTTGAACTTTACATAGCCTGTGTGAGTAACACAAAACCAAGTAACTAGGCTCTTTTCATTATCCAATTTAAAAGACTCAATACCTTCTCTATTATTTTCATCAGTACCTAGTTCAAATTCCTTTACAAATAATGAATTGGGTTTTGCTACATCAGCAACGGTATTTTGCTCTCTTACTTGAGGCTTAACACTCTTATTTCCTTTACTTTCTGGCGCACTACAGTTTACCATAAGTATAATTAAAACTATGGCAATACTTATCAGTTTTGAATAACTTGTTTTCATATGTTTATAGTTTATTAATTCGGAAATACCTGCCTACCGTAGGCAGGTGCAGTCACATAACAAAATTTTAATCATTGCACTGTGGGTCAAAATAAGATTAAAATTTGTAATGCTCATTCATATAACAAAGTTAGAGTATTTTATATAATATATGACAATTATTATAAGAATATATTAACTACATAGTACATCTTGTAGTTTTACTTAAAGAGATTATATTGAATTTGTGTTCAAACTACAAACACCTGTGGCCTTCCCATCAACAATAAGCTCTTTCACTCCTTTAGGAATGTTTTTGGCATCAGTAAAGTCGGTATCTACAAATTCCGCAGCAAAAAAGTTAGAACCTTTCAAATCGGCTCCCCTAAAACTTGCTCCTTGCAGATGTGCACCTCTAAATTGAGCTTTATAAATTCTTGCATTAGTAAAGGTAGCTTCTTCAAGGCCTGCACCCGTAAAATCCGCATAGCATAAGTCAGTGGAATCCATCTTTGCACCTGTAAGTACAGTAATAATAAATCTCACATTTACAGCTTTACTACCAGTAAAATCTGCATCAAGGAACTCAGATTCTTTCATTAATGCATTAGTGAAATCACAATTTCTGAAATTAGCTCTATGCCCTTTTACACCAAACATATTTGCTCCTCTAAAGTCTGAATTCTCCAGATTACTTTCTGTGACATAAGTCCGAAACATAATTGAACGTGAACAATCACAATTACTTAAATTTGAGTTCATAAAATAGGACCAACGAATATCGCAAAATCTAAAATCAGAACCTGAGAAGTCACTATTCTGGCATTTTGCAGCACGGAATTTTACTCCTCTAAAATCTCCACCTTTTACATGAACAGCTTTCCAATATATTTCATCGAGATTCTCGCCTCTGAAATCATCAAAATCTTGTGGAATGGCAATTAAGCCTTTATTGCGCTCTTTTCCATTTGGAAGTAATTCTTTCTTATTTATTATTGATTTTATCAGATTTTTATTCGTGAAGTTAGCAAGATAATACATTCCAGAAGTATCGCAAGGGTCGGGAAATAATGCAGATACCTCTACTTCCTTATTAATATTGTTACAGCTTTGAAACAATAAGGTTGTTATAATGAAGGCCAATAATTTAATAATTCTAATATTCATTGTTTCTAATTCCCTAAAATTCCTGATATTTTATCATCTACTAATTTCGCCTTCACACTTTCAGGGATATTAATAGCATTCTTAAAATTTGTATTTCTAAAATTTGCTCCATTAAAGTTACAATTTTTTAGATCAGCACCATAAAAATTAGCACTATCAAGATTTGTTTCACTAAAATCAGCCCCCCACAATCTTGAATTAACAAAAGAAGCACCTTTAAAAGTAGAGAGTGAACCTACCACATAGCTCAAATCCATAGAATCCATTTTAGCATCAATAAATATTGAGTGAGTTAAAATTGCTTTTACAGCAATACTTCCAGTAAAGTCGGTATTAATAAAATCTGCATCTCGCAACATTGCATTAGAAATATTGCAATAACGCATTGAAGCATCATTGGCATGCATTCCAAACAAATTGGCACTTATGAATAATGAACTATCCATTGTTGCACTATCTGCAAAAAAATAGAACATTACTGCTTGAGTAAAGTTACACGCAAATAGTTTAGAAGCATAAAACCGTGCTGATTCTAGATTAGCCCATCGAAAATCAGAATAAGAAAAATCAGTATGCATTGCTTTAGCAGATCTAAAATATGCACCTCTAAAATCTGCATCACGAATATACTTTCTATTTAATAAGCCACCATCGAAACCAAAATTTCTAAAATCGTCTTTATTTTGTGGCACTTCTTGAATTCCTATTTTTCGTAATTCTCCTTCTCTAGTATATGTAGTATCGGCAACTAACCAAGCTTTTTCATTTGCTGTAAGCTTATTTGCAAATTTCCCAAAATTACAAGTATCAGGAGGATTAGGAAACAACTGAGCTGATATATTCTCCTGCTGTTGACAAGAAAACAATATTACTAATGATCCTAATAAAATAATAAGAATGAAATGTTTTATCATAATCTAAATAATATCATTACGTTTGAAATATCTGCTACCAAGAAAAGCAGAGCCTATGCCAATAAGAATGGGGTAAGCTATTGCAAATACAATAAACCAAAACCTTGACATAGTATCTAAAATATAGTAAGAAGCAGGGCCCATTACAGTAAGTTTAGGATCAAATAAGGCAAGAGTTGCCGTTCTGAATACCTGTAAAGGATTTATCATACCAACAAATATTATAGCATGTGGATCCATTCTAGTTTTAAGCATTAGCCCCATTAATATAAGATCGAGAAATGCTACTAAAACTAACCATAGAATAAATACTGTACTAACAGCCATATTTTGAGTTTTTGCTCTTGTAGAAATATACATTGCAATACCCACAAAACAGACTACCATTGACACTAACAACATGCTATAAAAAGCAAATAATTCCCAGGGAACATCAATATTAGTGACTGCTCCCCAAATAGAAGCTCCAAGTAAAGCAATGAAAACAGGAATAAATATTTCTATAAACCTACTCCAAAACTTTGCCCAATAATAGCCAGAAAATGAGATTGGTAGAGAAAGTATATATTCCATAACATTGGATTCTCTATCTCCAACCACAGCTCTAACTGTTGAAATAAGGATATATATTGGTAGAATCACCATAGTAACTTGCATAAAAGTTACCATTAGTCTGCTTAAACCGACAAAGCCTATTATCTGTGACTCAGTAATACCAAAAGCAAACATCAAAGCAACAAAACTACCAAAGAGCAAACTATATCCCCAAAATGCAGGTGAACGCAAACTCTGTCGTAATTCAAGAGTTGCTAGGCTAATCATTCCTTTCTTCATATTATTCTTTTTCTTCTTTGTTCATTCCACCACATTTACCTTCTCCACACTTCATTTTACCCATTTTCTTCTTTTTCATAAACTTATCACGCAAAGTTTTACCATCTTTAATACGCTGAACAACTGTATTATAATCAAAAGTAGAATCATTAGCCTCCGCTAAAGCACCAAAGCCATATCCCATTGGAGTATCATCACCAAAACGATAATTTGCTTTCTCTGCATCAATCCATTTTCCTGTTTCACAATCTCCTATCCACGACTTATACTCTCCATCTCTAACAAATTTCTTCCAATCATCAGAACCTTTATAGTTTACATAACATCCAATATCGTCAAACCAAACAGTTTTTCCCTCACTATTAATAAGTTGAACGGAATATTCTTGATCTGCTAGTCCCATCAAACATAGCACACAAATATCTCTATCCCAGTTTATTTCTTTTGGTTGAAAATCTGCTGGTGGTTTACAAGCAACAACAAATAATAATAATACAATTGCTAATTTTTTCATAATAATTTTATATTTTGAGTTATTTTTCTATCGACTACAATTTTACCTAAATCCATTTCAATTTCTCTTGTTACTAATTTGGATATTTCACTAATTCTATGACTACTAAGTATCATTAAAGAATCCTTATTAAAATTCTCAAGAAAACCAAAGAACACTTTTCTAGCCTCAGGGTCGAGGTTAGCAGAAGGCTCATCTAAAAGTAAAATTTTAGGATTACGCCCCAGCGCAAAAGCAATTAACAATTTCTGCTTCATTCCTCCTGATAGTTTATAGAATGGTTTATTCAAATGCTGCCTAATATCCAAACCAAGTTCAGTAACTATATTGATGAATACATCCTGTGAGGTTTCTGTAAGTTGCGAAAAGAAATTAAGCATTTCATTTATTGTCATCTTCAATGGAGGTGGTATTTGCGGAACAAAGCCAATCTCTTTCATAATATTTTCGTGCTGCAAACGAGGATTCCCTCCCATAACAAGCAACTCTCCATCATAAGTGTATTGTCCTAAAATACAACGTATTAATGTAGTTTTTCCAGCTCCATTTGAACCACTTAAACTAATTCGTTCTCCTTTAAAAAAATCAGCAGATAAATTATCTATTACAAGCTGACTTTTAAATGTTTTTGATAATGCTTTTGCACTAATAAACACTGTTTCTTCTGCATTTATCATAAATTATTATAATATTTTATCAATTCCTTTAATAGTGAATGAAAGTGCATCACCACTACATATATCTACACAAAGCCCACAGCGCGTACAATCTGAATTTGTAAAATGAACATCTTGAGTTGCTTTACCTTTCTCAACAAACCAAAGTTCGTGAGGTACAAGGCATACATCTTGACAATCGCGACAATAGGCACATTTATCAAGTTCAAATTTAATATCCAATAATGCTGCTTGACCTGTTATTGCCCAAGTTGCACCAACTGGACAGGCATAACGACACCAAAAGCGTTTACTATATGCTATTTCAAATAATAAAAGAGCAAGAATCCAAAGTAAAGCTATACTTGGTCCATAAATTAATGAACGAGAAATAATTCCGACAGGATTAATATCTTCAAAAACAATATTCTTAGTGAATAAAGCTATTAGAAGAAATCCTATCCAAAATACAAAGCGTAAATAAATACTGTATGTATGCTCCTTTATCTTTTTCTTTTTCACTAAATAATTGTGCAATTTCTCTCCTAATTCTGCCAATAAATGATAAGGACAAACCCATGAACAATATGTTCTGCCTCCTATAGTATAAAGAATAAGAATTGTA
>Ga0164318_10008095_pt1 | contig 10211 bp, 10 predicted proteins | sample GuaBasSedimGuay9_FD_113734 | JGI IMG/M metagenome (GOLD analysis project Ga0164318, IMG submission 113734) | Subseafloor sediment microbial communities from Guaymas Basin, Gulf of California, Mexico - Guay9, Core 4571-4, 0-3 cm | ecosystem: Environmental > Aquatic > Marine > Hydrothermal vents...
AAAAACATCTCTACTCGACTACCCAGATAAAATAAGTGCTATAATATGGACAGTTGGATGTAACTTTCGCTGTCCATTCTGCTATAATAAAGACATAGTAGAGGGTAAAACAGAAATAATACCCGAGGAAGAAGTGTTATCATTCCTTAAAAAACGCAAAGGATTTCTTGAAGGACTAGTAATAACTGGGGGGGAGCCATTACTACATGATGATATTACAGATTTCTTAGAAAAAGTCAAAAAACTAGGCTACCCCATAAAGATTGATACAAACGGCTCATTTCCAGACAAGCTTAAAGAGTTAATTGACAAAAAATTGGTTGACTATATCTCCATGGATGTCAAAGCACCAAAAAACAAATACACTCAGTTAACAGGGAAAAAAATAGATATCAAAAAAATACAGAAATCAATAAAACTAATACAAAACTCAGAGGTTGATTATGAGTTCAAAACAACATTTGTACCAACTCTTCTAACAAAAGAAGATATAATAAAAATCGGTGAATGGTTAAAAGGATCAAAAAAATATTTCCTTCAGCAATTCAAAAATGATGCATCTTTGATTTCTCAACAGTTAAAAAAAGCCTCTCCCTATCCAAAAGAAGAGATACTTGATGTACTTGAAAAAATAAAACCTTTTTTCCAGGAATGTCATATTAGAGGTATATAATTTTGCCAAATGATGTACAAATAAATGAAAATGATCTTAACATAGCTCGTAAAACGCTTTCTACAACTAATAATTCAGTTGTAGTTGTTAAAAACGGTGAGATTCTTTTAACAAAAAAAGGAGAGGGGGTTAGACCGCTTCTTGAAGCTATTGAAGAACTTAAGGAGGATATGGGGGGAACTGTTGTTGGTGATAGAATTCTCGGTAAAGCATCTGCTCTATTACTGCGTTATTCCAAAGTCAGAGGTGTTTATGCACTTCAAGCTACTAAAACAGCATTAGCATTGCTTATAATAGGCGGTATCCCTGTGCAAATTGATGAATTAATCCCTTTTATTCAAAATAGAGCTAAGGATGGTCCTTGTCCTTTTGAGAGAATGTTGGAAGGGGTAGAATCACCTGAAACTGCTTATAATATTTTAAAGGAAAATGTTTTGAAGAAAAATTAGTTTCAGGTTTTTGTTTATTGAGGGTTTTTAATGAACTATGAATTAGCAATCATTGGAGCAGGACCAGCAGGGTACTCTGCTGCTATTTATGCTGTTAGAGCTGGTATCAAAACTATTGTATTTGACAAAGGAATCGGTGGAGGATTAGCTGCTATTTCACCAAATATTGAAAATTATCCAGGTTTCGAATCAATACCTGGTATGGAACTAGCAGAAAAAATGAAACAACATGCGAGTAAGTATACAGTCATTAATTTCAGCGAAGAGGTGAAAAATATCACAAAAATAGATGATGATGGTGATGGGTTTATAGTTGAAACAATTAATGATTCCTACAACGTCAAAGCAGTATTATTATGCACTGGAACAGAATATCGTAAGCTGAATGTTCCTGGTGAAGCAGAGCTAACTGGTAGAGGTGTTTCATATTGTGCAACTTGTGATGGTTTCTTTTTCAAGGGTAAAAAAGTAGCGGTAATCGGTGGTGGTAACACTGCTGTTGTAGAAGCAATTTATTTGAAACAGATAGGTTGCAAGGAAGTAAATCTTATTCATCGTAGAGATCAACTTCGGGCTGAGAAAGCATATGAAGTTGAAGCACGAGAAAAAAAAATTAAAATTCATTTTAATAAAGTGGTTGAGAAGATAATGGGTAGTGGAAAAGTTGAATCTCTACTTTTGAAGGATACTAAAACTGGTGAAAAAACAGAGTTGAATGTTGATGGTGTTTTTATTTCAATTGGTGAAGTTCCACAAAATAATCTGGCAAAGAAACTCGGTGTTAAACTTGATGAAAATGGATATATTGTTGTTGATAGAGAAGGGAGAACAAATGTGAACGGTGTTTATGCTGCGGGTGATATCACTGATGGATTGCGGCAGGTTGTAACTGCTTGTGCAGAGGGTGCTATAGCTGCTCTTACATCAACAGAGGCAGTAGGGAAAAAGTATCCTTATTGAAAATCTTCTAAAAATGGTAATGCTTTCTGTAGAAAGATTTCAAATAGGGTTACATCTCTGTGTCTATTTTTTGAAACATCTACTTCGATGCATCCCCAATCAGTTTTCCATCCTTCAGAGGGATCGCCATCATGGTTTGGATCATCGATTGCTCGGACGCATACAAGCTTTATTCCAGAGTCCTCCCATGAGTGTGATATACTAATTGTTTCTCCGGAGTTGTATGGCCCAAGCCATTTGGTTTGTTTTTCAAACCAGTCGAATTGATAATATATTGGGTCGTCATCTGGATCTGTTGAGGTGGCATAAAAAGTTGCTGTTTCTCCTATTTTTAGCTTATTTGCACCATTTATCGATGGCTTATGTGGTGGAAAATTGGGCTTAATTTTTATGTTAAATCCGTCACTTGTGGATTTCATGGTGGGGTTGTATGTATCATGATAATCATTGTCTCTTACCTCTACTTTTATTGTGTAGTCTCCTTTTTTTGAATATGAATGAGACATTGTTACAGGTGTGCCACTTGGAACAAAATCACTCCAACTGCTTTCTGTTCCGTCTCCCCATATGAATTTGTATTTTATGTCGTCATCATTTTTATCCTCTGCTAATGCTGTGAAGTTATGTATTATGTTAATTTTTCCGTTATGAGGGCCTGTTATTGTTGCAGGGTTTGGTGGGTCCATACCATATATTGAAATTTTTACAACTTGTCCTATAGCAACTGCGGCAGCGTAAGATGCAGCTGAGGCAGCGCAGGATTTTACCCCAACCTTAATTGGAATAAAACCAGGTGAAACCGTTTTTGTTCTATTCATATAAATGGTATCGGCTTGTCCTTCTTTTTCTAGTGTCTTCATGACATTGTATAAGTCGATCATGTCCTCTATTTTTCCCATATAATCTATCACATCTATTATTGTTTTAATTTCGGCATATGGAAAAATTGTTTTTATAACGGTTAAGAGTGCATCAAAAAACATTTGATAATTCCAGAATTTATCAAGTTCAACATTCCACCATTTAGAACCAACACTCATTGTTTTACTAGTTGAAACACCAGATGGGAGAAAACCAAATTTCCCTACGTTATGTGCACATTTTATTTCAGCTGAGACAGTTATCTCCTTTTTTTTACCAATATATATTTTTTGGATTATGTAGGCTCCGCCTTCAGCCCATCCTGCTATGTATGATTCGGAATAAGTTGATACAAGACCTGTTTCATGTTTGGACTTAAGTTTTAAATTTTTTACTAGATAGTTGTCTTTGCTTTTCCAAGTGTCTTCACTTGTGTATGGTGGTTCAAAAATTACGCCAGGACCATTTTTTACTATATTTTTTTCTGGTTTTATTTTTTGTAATTTGCTATTTTTTATTATCATTGAGAATGCAGGATTTGCTGTTGTTAATAGTAGAATTATAACAAATGAAATAGCAAGTATTCTCTTTGAAATCCTTTCACCCCAATTTTTTAAAATAAAAATATTATATTTATATTAAAATTTTTCGATGTAGATTATTATAATTCGTCGATAATACCGAGTCTATTCTCTATAATAAGCTCGGTCAACCTGTCTGCACTATCCTTAACTATATCACTCATAAAACCAGACATGTTCTTTGGTTGAATACCTAATAAAACAACTTTTTTAACAAATCTATTAAAATACTCTATTAAAATAGAAAGAGGTATTCCATGTGTACTGACATGCATAACACCAATTTTTTCTTTTGGAATGATACGGATATCCCCAGGATCAATCCCCATCTCGACAGCATCAATGATTATCAAAATACTTGGTTTTAGTCTTTTAACAACAGAAGTAAAATTCTCAGGAGCAATACCACAGTCGATAACCTCAAAATCTACTTTTCTCTCTTTAAACTGATCAGCGATATATGGTCCAACAGCATCATCACCACCCTCTCTGTTTCCAACACACATTACAACAAGATTCATTGTTTAATTCACTCACAAACATCTATAAACTTGAAATGTTCAGAATCAAAAAGGCCCATATCACTAAGCTTAATTTTTGGTATAACTGTAAGACCCATAAATGAAAGAGTCATAAATGGCGATTTCAAAGATGTTCCAAGTTTTCTTGCTTTCTCATTTAGCTCAACATAACGTTCTGCAACCCACTCATACTCGCGATTGCTAATGATACCCGCTATCGGAAGTGGTAAAATCAGTTCTTCCCTTTTGTCAACTACGCAGATACCCCCCTTATTTTTGATAATAAGATTCACTGCATTACATATGTCTTCATCAGTTACACCAACGCAGATAATATTATGGGAATCATGAGCGATGCTAGATGCAATAGCACCAGATTTAAGACCAAAATTTTTTATAAAACTAACAGACGGATTGGTATTTTTATACCGGTTGACAACAACTATTTTTAAAATATCACGATCAACATCAGACACAGCAAAACCCTCAACAATCTTTGGTTCAACACTTATTTTTTCTGTTATAAGCTGTCCGTCAATGGCTACTATAACATTGATAAAATCTTTTTTACATTTCAAACCAAAGTCCATTGTTTTCTTTAAATGAGTATTAAAATTATTAATTAAAGCAGGTTTAATATACTCAATGTTAGAACCTTCATCAGTTGCTACTTCAACACCATCAATAACTGTTTTTAGAATTCTCAAATCATTTAGATTGTTTACAACAAGAAAATCAGCAGGATCCCCTTCCCTCAGGAGACCAATATCTAGTTTGTAATGAGCAATAGGGTTATAAGAAGCAGCTGTTAAAACCTTAATTGGATCAATACCACTGTTTATAGCCTTTTTAACAAGCAGATTTATATGCCCTTTAATTAGATCATCAGGATGCTTATCATCACTACACAACATACAACTCTTATAATTTTCTTCTAATAACGGTAACAGATCATCGAAATTATGAGCAGCAGACCCATCACGTATAAGAATCTTCATCCCCATTCTAATTTTCTCTTTAGCTTCTTTTATTGTGAAACATTCATGATCAGTTGAAATACCAGCTTTAATATATTTTTTCAACTTTTCTCCAGTAAGACCTGGCGCATGGCCATCAACTGGTTTACCATACCTCTTCGCAGCTTTTATCTTGTTTATGATCTCAGGATCCTGATTAATCACGCCAGGGTAATTCATAACCTCAGCGAGGAAATACAAATCCTTTCTGCTTAGAAGTTTCTCAACATCTTCTGAACCTAGAGTATATCCTGTGTTTTCAAAAGGAGAAGCAGGTACACAAGAAGGAACACCAAAAAAGAATTTCATAGGTGATGTCTTCTTAGAATTCTTAATCATATATTTAATCCCAGAAATACCAAGAACATTTGCGATCTCATGCGGATCAGAAACAACACCAACAGTTCCATGAATCACAGCGATCCTAGCGAATTCAGATGGAACAAGCATAGAACTCTCTATATGAATATGAGCATCAACAAAACCAGGAATAATATATCTATCATACTCAGCATCTTCACGTTCGATATGGGTTATCTTATTTTTCTCAACATTTACAGTACCCGGGAAGATATCTCCCCTTTCAAGATCAACAATATTACCAGATATCCTCATAATGCTTTTAACTCCATCAAATAATATTTTAATGTAATCAAAAAGCTTTTTTAGTAATTTCCATTCAAAGAATTCTATGCCAAAAATAGGAATCATCGGCGGAAGTGGCTTCTATAAGATGGGGATCATCAAAAACACAGAAGAAATAGAAATCGACACGCCATTTGGAAGACCATCAGATAAACTAACAATAGGAACCATTGGAGACACAGAAGTAGTTTTTTTACCAAGACACGGGAAATATCATCAGTATCCTCCGCATAGAGTAAACTATAGAGCAAATGTTTTTGCAATGAAACAAAGTGGGGTTGAATATCTGATATCAACAGCGGCGGTGGGTAGTCTGAAAAAAAAGATTAAACCATGTGATTTTGTAATAGCAGATCAACTCATAGACCGTACAAACAAACGAATGAACACTTTTTTTGATGAAGGGATAACAGTTCATGTAGGATTTGCTGATCCATTTTGTAAAAAACTATCAAATATAGCATATGAAACAATAAAAAAAGAGAATCTTGATGTCCACCATGGAACATACATCTGCATGGAGGGTCCACAGTTTTCAACGCGCGCTGAATCAAACTTGTATCGTAGCTGGGATGTTGACGTTATTGGTATGACTCTTGGGCCAGAGGCAAAACTAGCACGTGAGGCTGAAATGTGTCTCTGCGGGATTCTTACTGTTACTGATTATGATTGCTGGTACGAAGGAGAGGAAGATGTATCTGTATCCTCTGTTGTAGAAAACCTTAAGAAAAATGATAAAAACATGGCAAATATCCTCAAAAAACTTGTGCCAAAGATAAATTATGAGAGAGACTGCGAATGTCATAATGCACTGGACTATGCTGTTATAACATCTCCAGATCTAATAAAAAAGAACGGCAATCCCGATGTGAACAGAGTGCTTCTAAAAAGATTTCTTAGATAGATTTTTTCCTTTTATTTTTAATAGATAACACAAAGAGCAGTAGCCATACGGTTCCGGAGATTATCTCTGATGTAACTGATACCCAGTATCCCATAGTAGAAAATGTAAAAGCAAGAATATAAAGACCTACCGTAGTAAATCCTGCTGTGTATATATTAAGAATTGTTTTTCCATGCCAGACATCTCTTAATTGTGGAAGTAATATAAAACCAAAAAGTACACTGACAACTCCTATCACAACATCTTGCCAGTGATATCCTTCTCCAAATAACTGCACAAATATATCAAGTAACATCTTCTACTGGTGAACCATAGATTATAAATAAAACTTATGTATCCAGAAATCAGATTGGGGGTTGTTAAGCATGGCTGACAAAATAAAACTGGCACATGGTGCCGGTGGAGAGCAAATGGATACACTTATAAAAGAAAAAATTTTAAAATATTTTAAAACAGCATCTAAAGATGTTGAGATTCCATTATCCTTTCTTGATGATTCTGCAGTTGTTGATGATATTGTTTTTACAACTGATTCACACACGGTTCAACCGCTTATTTTTCCAGGTGGAGATCTGGGCTCACTCGCAGTTGCAGGTACTATTAATGATATTTCTGTTATGGGCGCAAAGCCTATAGCTCTGTCAACTGGTTTTATAATAGAAGAAGGATTATCTATTGATATTTTTGAAAAAATAGTTCGGAGCATTGGTGAAACAGCACAAAATGCTAATGTACCAATTGTAACCGGTGATACCAAGGTTGTAGAAAAAGGAGCTATTCAGGAGTTTATGGTTAATACGAGTGGTATTGGAAAAAGAACTTCTCTACTTGATGAAAACATCAAAGAGGTGAAAAGATATAGGGATTTTAATGCACGATGGCTTCTTGATTCTAATATCGAATCTGGAGATAAAATAATTTTATCAGGCAACATTGGTGAACATGGTGTTGCTTTGATATCCTTCCGCGAGGGTTATGGTTTTGAAACCGAAATAAAATCTGATGTTGCTCCTGTGAATAATCTCATGGAAAAAATACTTTCTGTTGGTGGTGTCGTATCTGCAAAGGATCCAACGAGAGGTGGTCTTTCAAATACTGTCAATGATTTCAGTGAAAAATCAAAAATTGGTATAATATTAGATGAGGATAGTATTCCTATTCCCAAAGGTGTCCGCTCTGCTTGTGATATGCTGGGTATAGATCCATTGGAGATTGGCAATGAAGGAAAAGTTGTTATTGGTGTTGTTAGAGAGAAAGCAGATGAAGTTTTATCTGTTATGAGAAGGCATCCTCTGGGTAGAAATGCTGTGATTATTGGTGAGGCAACAGATAAGATTAGAGGAGTAATTCTTGAAACCTCTGTTGGTGGTAAACGTAATTTGCATAAACCTGTCGGAGATCCAGTACCAAGAATTTGCTAATGTTTATTTTATATAAATACAGATTTTGATTTGAACAATTTAAACGGAAATTATATATAATATTATATTAATAGATATATACTAATGAAGATAAATAATATAATAAAAGTTACAAGCATGGTTTTAATTATACTTCTGTCAATCTATTCAACGACTGCATTTGGAATCAGAATAACAAACTGGACATCAAGTGGTAGTAACTACAAGACGTTATATGGGAAAACCATTTATGTCGATGATAATGCAGATGCAGAATGGTATGATGAAACACATGTTAAAACAATAACAGAAGGCGTAAATAAAGCCGAGGATGGTGACACAGTCTACGTTTATAATGGTAAATATAAAGAAAATATAGAGATAACAAAATCTATAGAATTAATCGGACAAAATAGAGATAAAACGTTTATTAAAGATTCTAATGATAAAAACTATGGCTTGTTAGTTTTGGCATCAGATGTTACCATCAAAAAATTTACTTTTGAGGGTTTTGTCGGTAGCATGTTCTCCCGTGCGATTCAAATTGGAATGGCAGATGGCTCATCACCACAAGAGGATATACATCTTTCAAACTGCCAAATTAGATATTGCGATGGTGGAATATTTGTTTATCATGTTGCTAACAGCATGATAAACGATTGTAAAATTTTTGGAAACCATGGAAGTGGGCTTGTTATAGAAGATAGTTCATCCGTAACCATAAAAAACTGCTTACTGGGAGGAAACGGAGGTAAAACGGAAGACGGACTAACAAGATCTGGGGGTATTACAATTGTTAGTGAGGCTTCAACTGTTTCTAATATCGAGATTTCGAGATGTACGATTGAAGAAAATATAGGCATAGGTATTGAGCTTTTTGTTTTCGGAACTTCAAATTCTGTTAAAAATGTTAAAATTCATAATAACTATCTTATTAAAAACTCTTGGTATGGTATTGACATACAAGAAGTCGGAGATACTGAAATCTACGACAACGAGATATGCAAAAATAAAAAATGTGGAATATATGCAAACATGTTGAAATCGGATTGTGTTATAATAAACAATAAGATATCAGATAACGGTGGAGCAAATAATATTGATTGCGGCATATATATAATGGACTGTTCAGAAACTATTACCATAAAAAATAATGAAATACAAAACAATGTAAAGGCAGGTTTCATATTGTTAAGATCCATGTCTCATAAAATTATAAATAATATAATATCACAAAATGGTATTGGAATAAGCCTTAGTTTTTCCTCGGGTAACAACATCGAGGGCAATACTATATCAAGTAATGATATTGGGATTAAGATAAACCAATGTCTATATGACACGAATCTTCTTAAAAAAGAAAACACTTTTAAGGATAATGGTCAAGATATAGTTGTAAAACAACGCAATCGGATTAAAATGAGATTATATGATCTTTTTCCTTTTAAGATTTTGATACAATTTATCCAACAGTTGAAAAATTTAAGGACTATAGACAAAGAAAAAAACTTAAACTGCATTGTATAGACAATATAACACAGACTAATCCTAGGTTAATAAATTATAGATTTGTTAATATTTCTTATATTACTTTTTTTATCTTTTTAAATAAGTAGTAAATTTTTAAATAGTATATAGGATTACCACACTACAGTCGTTCAGATAATATCGCTACATGGAGGTTGTTTTATGGCTAAAGGTCTTCCTAAGTCATTTAAAAAAGCATTGTGGGTGTATCATTGTAACTCTGGATCATGTAATGGTTGTGATATAGAAATCATAGCAGCGCTTTGTCCACGTTACGATGTAGAGCGTTTTGGAATAAAACTTGTTGGTACACCACGTCATGCAGATGTGCTATTAGTGACAGGTCCTGTAACACGTCAGATGGCTGATAAAGTAAAAAGAATTTATGAACAGATGCCAGATCCTAAGGCGGTTATATGTGTTGGCAACTGTGGTAACACTGGTGATGTTTTTTATGAATCATATAACCTTGTTGGACCAATAAGTGAAATTATACCAGTTGATGTACATGTTGTTGGTTGCCCACCTAGGCCAGAAGCCATTATTAACGCAGTTGCAAAAGCATGGACTAAACTTGAAACATTGGAGGCTAAAAAATGAGTAAAAAATTATCACCTGAGGAAATAGTGAAATATTTCAAAGATGAGTTTAAAACTAAGATTAAAGATGTTCAG
>Ga0164318_10008096_pt1 | contig 10210 bp, 8 predicted proteins | sample GuaBasSedimGuay9_FD_113734 | JGI IMG/M metagenome (GOLD analysis project Ga0164318, IMG submission 113734) | Subseafloor sediment microbial communities from Guaymas Basin, Gulf of California, Mexico - Guay9, Core 4571-4, 0-3 cm | ecosystem: Environmental > Aquatic > Marine > Hydrothermal vents >...
CTGAAAAACATAGGGCTATTATAAGGCCAAGGCAGAGGGGTTGCCGAGGGATTTAGTGCATTTTAATGGCACTATACTGTGGGGAAAATGTAGGAAAATACCCTGTAACCTATTGAAATCAGTAGGGCCAACTTTCAACATGGCCGCTCAACTGTCGAATTTCAGTGTGAAGATCTCTGGGCGGTTTCGCGCCAATATAGCAACTCGGTCTCCCTTCCTCATATTCATCGACCTGAGGCCCCCCGCAAGACAGTTAACCTTTGAGAGTAGACTCTGAAAAGTATCTACCATCTTTTCAAATACAATGGCCCTCCTATGGGAAAAGATGAGCGCATTTCTATTATAAATATCGTAGAGGTTGAAACTATGAACAGACACTGCTGTCGCTCCTAATCCTTGAAAAATAGATTCAACCTGTTACCCCTCATCTCAAGATGATTCGCGCATCGACGATGTGACCACCATGGGGATAAAGGATTAAAGGATTTATATCCAGTTCTGCTATCTTCTCCTGGGTCATGATTAGATCGGACACCTTTAGGAGGCACTCCTCAATCAACTTAAAATCTACTCTTCCTTTCTTGTCAGTTCCAGTAAACGCTGGAATAGATTTGACTTGTTTAATCATTTCTCTCGCTCGGAGTTCATCGAGCGGTGCGAGCCGAATGGCAACATCCTTGAAAACCTCCGCAAAAATACCTCCTAGGCCAAAGACCACAACCGGGCCAAAGTTGGGATCTCTTCGCGCACCCAAAATAACCTCCTGTCCGGCGGGAACCATCTTCTGGATAACCAGACCCCATTCTTGATCCTCCAGCCCTTGATCGACCATCTTTCTTTTCATTTCAAGAAATGCTCTGCGAATCCCTGAAAATGTGTTTATGTCCAGTCTTACTCCATCATGTTTGCTTTTATGTAAAATCTCTCTTGAAACCATTTTCAAGACTACCGGAAAGCCAAAGTCGCGAGCGAAATTGACAGCCTGAGTAACATTTTGAACAAATTTATAAGGAGCTACAGGGAAACCATTGATGACCAAGACCTCTAGGGATTCATGAAGAAGCAAGTTCCTCTGCCTTCTGGATGGCTTTTTCAAAGTTTCCTCAATATGGGAAGAAGGGTAAACTTGAAACCCTGTAGATACCACCTTTCGAATCTTCTTCAAACGATGGTGGTGATAAGAAATTGCCAAAGCCTCCACTGCTTCTTCAGAGGAAGAAAAAATAGGAAGACTGAACTCTTCCCTGAGTTTTTTCAGCTCTCCAGGAGACGAAATGAATGTTGCGGCTATGGGTTTTTGATAACGCCTCATAAATTGCTCCAGATAGGGGATCATCCTCCTGACATGTTGGGCATTGACAAATTCTGGATAAACAAGGACGAAAAGTACGCCATGAATTGATTCCTGCTCCAAAGCCTCTTCAATGGCCATAAGGAAGACATCGAAATCATAGACATCTCCCATATCCAGGGGATTTTGAAGGCGTATTACATTTGCCCTAAGATGCTTTTTAAGCTTGCCCTTAAGCTCAGATGCGAGAGGGGGTAGACAAAGCCCTTCCATTTCGCAGGCATCGGCAGCAACGACCGCATGTCCCCCACTCCGGCTTATGACTATGAGATTTGGCCCCTTCAAGGCTGGCATGTGGAAGGCCTTCAGCGCCTTCCCCAGTTCATAAGTCTTCCTAATCCGGATAGTGCCGGCCTCATCGAGAGCCGCCTCCACCACGTGGTCGTCCGTGGCCAGTGCCTTTGTGTGAGAAAGAGCTATGGAAGAGCCCATTCGGCCTCTGTTAGCCTTGTAAACAAGTATGGGTTTATCTGAATTGTATGCAGCCGCCAGGAAATCCCGACCCTCCCGGAGATCCTCAAGATAAAGAAAAACGATACCAGTTGCAGAGTCGGCCAAGAAATACCGGAGAAGCTCCGCTTCTCCCACATCCAATTTATTCCCCACGCTAACGAATTTATTCAGCCCAATTCCTTCGCTTTCCAAAATAGAAAAAAAGGTCCTTCCCATTCCCCCGCTCTGGCTGATAATAGAGACCCCTCCAGTACGCATGTCGCGACGATAAGGAGCAAATGGGGTGCAAAGTCCGGTTTCCATATTTATTACGCCCAGACAGTTGGGCCCTATCAGACGTTGATTATAGCGGCGAGCCACCTTGAGAATCTCAGCTTCCAATTTCTGTCGTCTGGGATCGAATTCGCTGAATCCCCCTGTCTCAATGATGATCCATTGTACGCCTATTTTGCCTAGTTCTGTCATTATGCCAGCAATAGTCTCTGCTGGGGTCAGAATAACCGCTAAATCTATACCTTGTGGGAGCGACTCAATAGAAGTGAAGATCGGAATGCCAAGTATCCGGCCTGCTTTCTTACCTACTCCGAAGATATCTCCCTTAAAACCAAATTCCAGGCAGTTCTTGACAATATTCCTCGCCAGGTTGCTTTCTTTTTCTGAGACACCGATTACAGCCACCGAGCGGGGATAAAAAAAGTGCTTCATAACAGATTTCTCCCTTTTCTAATTGGACTGCGGTAAGATTCTTTTAAGAGATTCCGGGAAGGAAAGTATGGCACCCTCTGGGCTTTTGAAAAGCTCACAGTCAAAGACAGGTAAGCGAACCTGGGATTGAGATCACTTACCCGGTATAAATCAGCATGACCGCAAATACTTATATACTCTTTTTCTTTAAGTATGACCCTATTGCGTTCCTCAAGACATCAACAGTACCACCCACATATAACATCCCCTTGGCCTCTCTCAAATAGCGTTCTACCCGAAATTCTTTAGAATAACCATAGCCACCGAACATGTCCATCGCCATATTGGTGATCTTCACGGCTCCTTCACTGGCCGCTATCCTCGCAACCGACGAAGTAAACTGATCCGGGAACCCGTTTAATTTAGTATCATGTGCAGCGGAATAGACCAAACTTTTCATTGCTTCAATATTGATAGCCATTTCAGCCAGTCTCCATTGAAGCCCCTGGTAAGCTATCAACGGTTTACCGGAGACTGTTCTCAATTTCGAATATCTCAGTGCCTCTTCAAATGCTGCTTCAGCAATCCCTAATGAAATGCTGGCAAGTCCCACTCTGGTGCCATTGAATAATGTCAGCATTTTTCTCAATGATCCAGGGCCCTTTATCAATACATTTTCCCTCGGAACCCTGCAATCCTGGAAAATAAGTTCAGCGGATCCCAGGCCACGTAAACCCAAAAAATCCTCCCCTTTTCCCACTGAAAAGCCTTCTGTATCTTTTTCCAAGACCAAACATCCAATGGAGTTATCGTCTTCAAATCGTAGATAAATGAGGTGTACATCTGCATTTGCCCCCATTGTGATCATCGTCTTAGTCCCGTTAACCACGTAATATGATCCCTCGGGTCTGGCCAAGGTCCTTAATCCGGTCAAATCAGATCCTACTTCAGGCTCTGTTTGGGCCATTGAAAAAAGCGCTTTTCCCGAGACCAATGCGGGCAAGAATTTTCTTTTGAGGCTTTCTCCCCCATAAGCAACAATGTAAAGAGGAGAAGCATTGAGTTGAATATGAAGATTTACGGCGGTACTTGCATCCGCCTTTGCAATCTCCTCTAAAATAATAACTGCATCAAACAACCCTCTTTCAGAGCCCCCGTATTCCTTGGGTATCCTGAGTCCCAACAGCCCAAGCTCGGCGAACTTCTTCATATTCTCAAGAGGATATCGCCTATTTTCGTCCCAATTTCTAGCTAGGGGCATAATTTGACTTTTTACTAGCCTCGCAGTACATTTCCTTATCAACTCTTCAACATTCGAGCGCAGCATCATCTTGGCCTCAACCCTTTTCTAATTTGACGTCTCGGAAATTGCCTAACTTATTGAATTTGATAATCTTTTATTGGCATCCAGTTTATGCCGCCCATATGGGGTAATGGAATGGTGGAATATTGGGACAAAAACAGAAAGAGACCATCAATCTTAAGGAAATTCCTTCAAACCCATTATTCCATTATTCCGTTATTCCATCATTCCAGTTGCGGAGCGAAATGAAGCCAAGTTCATCAATTTTTCCGTCAACAGTGGAACGACCTCATGAAGATCACCCACAATACCCCAGTCCGCTATTTGAAAGATAGGTGCAGTGGGATCCTTGTTGATAGCAATTATATATCTGGAATTGAGCATTCCGACCCTGTGCTGGATAGCCCCCGATACACCACATGCAAAGTAAAGCTCTGGGTGGACTGTTCGGCCTGTTTGGCCAATCTGCCGCTCAGGAGGTATCCAACCCTCTTCCACTGCCACCCTACTGCCAGCCACTTCTCCCCCCAATGCGCTAGCTAAGGCCTCCAACTTTTTCATCCCTTCAAGCGAACCTGCTCCCCTGCCACCTGCTACAATCACTCTAGCTTCATTAAGATTCACTCCCTGCCGTTTTTCCTTTACAACTTCGAGGATACGGGTCAATAGATCTTTTTCAGTGATGTGAACCCTTTTCACTATTGTCCGAGGTTTGCCAGCATCCCGGACCCTTTTTGGCCTCATGACGCCTGGCCGTACCGTCGCCATCTGGGGTCTGGAATACCTATTGACAATAGTGGCCATAAGATTTCCGCCAAATGCCGGTCTGGTCTGCAAGAGGCTTCCATCTTCAGGGTCTATGGTCAGCTTAGTACAATCAGCAGTCAAACCTACTCCCAGACGGCGAGAGAGGCGGGGAGCCAAGTCACGGCCTATATGTGTTGCACCAATCAGAAAAATATTTGGCCTGTACTCCATTACCAGCTCACTTAGAGCAGAAGTATAAGTATCAGTCCTATAATTCTTAAGAGCAGGGTGTAACGCAGCATAAATACTTTCCGCTCCGAACTCTGCCAGTTGACTGATCAAGTCATCTATTTTGCTGCCTAGGACAACCGCTGACAATTCTTGACCCAATTGCCCAGCCAAAACCTGCCCGATCCCCAACAGCTCGAAGGTTACAGGATTGATAATACTATCCCTCTGTTCAACGAAAACCCACACCCCTTTTCTGTCGCTGAAATCAGGGACTACTCTCTCTTCAGTGTCGGCCAGAATGGCCTTCAGTTTACATGACGCCAGACATATACCACATTCGGTGCAACGCTCGTTCATGACGGCCTTGCCGTCCATGACTTCCACTGCAGCATATGGGCATGCCTTCACACAAAGGCCACAACCGGTGCAAAGTTCATGGTCGATCCATATGGACATTGCTTTCTCCTGCGAAGCGTGGCGATTTCACATCTCATGTACGACCCAATTTGAGAGTTGACCAACCCGATACCCTTCAAAAAATGCTTTCTAGATCAGGTTGTTCTCTTTCAGCTTCATCAACAAAGTCTCAACAACTTCTTGGGGTGCGCCCTCCAAAATCTCCCCCTTTCTTTTGAATTTCGGTGCGAAAGTCTCAACCACATTGGTCAATGAGCCCTGAAGACCGACCTGGTACGCCTTGACGCCAAGGTCCGCAGCGTTCCATATTTCAATCGGCGCTGTTTCCTGACAGGCATCGATTAATCTGTCGAATCTTGCAAACCGCGGCTGGTTTAGTTCCTTCATTACGGTAATAAGCACGGGTAATGGGCACTCAATCCTTTCGTAGCCATGTTCAACTAGGCGTCTGGCCACAATTAGATCTTCGGTTATTTTTTCAATACCCGTTACATAGGTAATCTGGGGAAGGTCCAAATATTCCGCCAGTTGTGGTCCCACCTGGGCCGTGTCTCCATCTATGGCCTGGTGTCCACAGATTATGAGATCGTAATCATTAATCTTCTCCACGGCTTTACCCAGGGTAAAAGAGGTCGCCCATGTATCAGCTCCAGCGAAACATCTGTCTGAAAGCAAAATCCCCCTATCAGCCCCCAAAGCCAAGGCCTCTGTTATGGCGTCAATGGCCTGGGGTGGGCCCATGGAAACTACTGTAACACTTCCTCCAAGACTTTCCTTTATTTGAACAGCCGCCTCTATTGCGTTGCGGTCGTCTGGGTTAATAATGCTTTCAACCCCTTCCCTGATGAGGTTCCCGGTTTTAGGATCAATCTTCACCTCAGTTGTATCTGGTACTTGTTTTACCATTACAATAATATCCATCAGAGGCTCTCCATCAACAACTTACTATGGCCTTGGAAATAATCTCCCCTTACGGATTGTTCAAAAACACTCATCAGGGATTTCTATGATTTCCCTACCCTCACGCGCACACATATCTAAACGAGACAGGGTCTGCCGTAGGATCGTATCCACAAAATAGGTTGCTTGAAATATTTTCCCTTGATAGAAAGATTTTTTAGCACTCTTGTTCGAACCTCCCGTTTTTGAAAGGGCTTCATCCGCGATGATTCCCATATCCAACAGCCTCCAGGCCAGAATTATGTCTCCGTAACAGCGCAACAGTGGGTAGGAGTAAGAAGCTGCTTGAAGGGGGTCAAGATCCATTCTTCGAATCATTACATCAGAGACATGCTTCAACCGCTCAACTGCACCCTTTAGGATATCCAACTCACGAGTGAATCGATGGGAACCATTATTCTCTCTTAGAAAGAGGTTGAGTTCTTCAATAAAGGCCTTATATCCCTCGCCTGAATGTATTCTCATCTTCCGTCCCAGCAGATCAAGAGACTGGATTCCGCTCGTTCCTTCAAAGATCGAGAAAATCTTGGAGTCCCTCAAATACTGTTCCAGAGGATAATCCTTGCAGTAACCATAACCGCCGAGGCACTGGATAGCGGTTTCACACACACGGAAACACATATCCGCACAATATCCCTTTACAATCGGGGTCATGAAATCCAAGAGGAGACCGTAGCGTTTTCTCTTTGATTCATCTGGATCTTCGTTGGCGATGTCAACAAAATAAGCAGTTGCATAGACCATGGACCGCATTCCATCGACCATTGCCTTCATCCATAGCAACATTCGCCGCACATCCGGGTGATCAATAATTGGGACTTCCCCTTCCTTTCTTTTCGCGAGATCCCGGCCTTGAAGCCTTGTCCTACAATATTCAAGGGCATTCAAATAGGCAGTACTGGCCACAGTGGTGCTACACACACCAATGTTGATTCGGGCCTCATTCATCATCTGAAACATGTGGGAGAGCCCCCTGTTTTCTTCCCCACACAGGTACCCTATACACTCATCATTCTCCCCGAAGCTCATTAGACATGTAGGAGATGCATGTAATCCCATCTTCTGTTCAACTCCAGCACATATCACATCATTTGGCTCGCCCAGGGTGCCATCGTCGTTCACCCGAATCTTTGGAACAACAAATAAGGAAATCCCCCTGGTTCCTTCAGGAGCTCCTTCAATCCTGGCCAGCAAAAGATGGATTATATTCTCAGCCAGATCATGTTCTGCATATGTAATGAATTGCTTGGTGCCCTTTATCTTGAAATGATCCCCTTCCCTTCTAGCAGTCGTTTTTATGTTCCCAAGGCTGCTGCCCGCACCAGGCTCGGTCAGAGCCATTGTGCCGCTCCATTTTCCCCCATACATTTGCGGGACAAAGAGCTCCTTTAGTTTTTCACTTCCAAAGCTCTCGATCAAATGTCCTGCTCCATGGGTTAGACTGGACAAAAAATTCATACACAAGCATGCCCCGTAAAAGATATCATTTATCACGATCCTCATCATATGCGGGAAACCCATGCCCCCGTACGTGGTATCTCTTGCTGCTGCAATCCAACCGTTTTCTCCACAAAGCCTGAATGCCTCTCTGAACCCCGGAGCAAGGTAGACTTTGCCGTTTTCGAATCTGACCCCATGTTTTTCCCCCTCTGATTGAAGAGGTTCCAGGACTCCTTTTGCAAATCTGATCGCCTCCTTTACCAGCATATCCAGGGTCTCTGGTGAAAGCTCCTTGTACCGGTCGTAGTTGCATAAATCACCGTAGTGCAATTCCTCATTGAGAATAAACAGTAGATCTTCCTCTCTCACCTTGTAGTGCTCAGCCATAAACAAGTTCCCCCTCTCTTTCATTCCCTTCCTCATAAAGTCTTGCCATCAGGGAGCTCCTCTTCAATAAATCGAACTATCTCCGCAGTCGGTGTTCCAGCAGGGAAGACCCCCTTGACGCCTATCTTCTCCAGAACAGGAATATCTTCCGGTGGGATTATCCCTCCAGTGATTACAGGAATTCTATCAGCTCCTCTCTCTTTAAGTAAGTTAAGCAAATCTGATAGGGCATTAATATGGATACCACTCATACTGCTAATTCCGATCAGATCCACATCTTCCTGGACAGCGGTTTCCACGACTTGCTCAGGCGTAAGATTAAGACCCAGATAAACCACCTCCATGCCAGCCTCCTTCAAGGCACGGGATACAATAAGCGCTCCTATTTCGTGCCCATCCAATCCAATGCTTCCAATCAAGACCCGGCGTTTTCTCTTTAGCTCCAACTTCCTTCTCCAGTTTCAAATTTGTTTACAAACACCTTTCTGAATACATTCATTGCCTCCTCAAGAGTTACCCTGGACTTTGCTGCTTCTACCAGAGGCGGCATAACATTACCTCCATTCCTTGTAACCTCTTCCAGTTCCCCCAGGGCCTGTCTAACCATGTGGATATCCCGCTTTTTTTTGAATTCGCGCAGTTGCTCAATTTTCATCTGCGAAAGCTTCGGATCAACCCTGAATACCGGTGGGCAAATACTTTCATCTTCTCGGTATTTATTTAGGCCCACTACGGTTATTCTTCCGCTCTCTATGTCTCTCTGTCTCTTAAAAGCGCCTTCGTTGATCTCATTGAGAAGAAGTCCTTTCTTAACTCCAGCGATCAGCCCGCCAAGCACCGTACCGTCTTTACCCATAGCTCTTACGTGCTCGAGATAGGCGTAGACTTCTTCTTCTATCTTCTTTGTAAGCCATTCAATGCAATAAGATCCCCCCAGAGGGTCAACCGTGTTACATACGCCACTCTCCTCAGCAATAACTTGTTGTGTCCGTATGGACAGGGTTTGAGCCTCCTCGGTAGGAATACCTAAGGCTTCATCGTAGCACGGGATTCCGAGAGCCTGGATCCCGCCGAATACCGCAGCCAATCCTTGTATTGTGCCTCGAATTAGATTAACTAGGGGTTGTTGAGCCGTATAGTCACTAGTCAAGGTCAGGCAATAGACACGAAACAGCATTGACTTGGGGTTTTTTGCCCCAAACTTATCCTTCATTATCTTCGCCCATATCTTTCTCGCAGCCCTGAACTTGGATACTTCTTCAAGAAAATCAATGCCCCCAGACATAAAGAAGGAAATTCGTGGCGCGAACCTATCACATGCCAGGCCACGTTGTATCCCTGCCTCGATATAGGCCATTGCGGTGGCTAGCGTCAGTCCCAGCTCTTGTATGGAATTCAGCCCCGAAGGCCGGTATGAAAACCCAGATATTGAAATGGGGTTCCAGTCAGGCATATTGTTCGTGCAGTATTCCAACACATCCATACAGAGCTTAAGCTCTGCCTCGATCGGCAGTAGCTGGATTCTTTCAGCCAGGTAAGACTGAAAAGGATCATTCTTTCCGCTGCCTTTAAGTTTGGCCGGGGAGTAACCAAGTTCCTCTGCTGCAGCGATATACATGGCAAGCAAAATAGCTGGAGAGCCATGTACGACCATATTGGTGAACCCCTTATCCATCGGGAAATCCTTCATTAGATTAATCATATCTTCCACATGGTCGACAGGCACTCCAACTGTCCCCACTTGATATCTTGCCTTAGGGTTGTCCGAATCGTAACCGTAATTGGTAGGCATATCAAAAAGAAGGGTTGTAGCAGGTTCACCCTTGAATCCCACCTGCCCCCCTTTTTCCATCAGCTTCTTATATCGTTCTGCGGTAAGCTCACTTGAGCTGAACCCCATAGGCTGTCTTTTCATCCATCCAACGGCTCTATACATATTTGGATATATTCCCCTTGTGTAAGGGAATTGACCTGGCTCTCCCACCTCATCAGCATAGGAGATATCTTTGACATCCTCGGGCGTATAAACCCTTTTCAAGGAAATACCAGACCTTGTTTTAAACTCTTTTTTGTTATCTTTTGTTTCAATCTTTTTCATCGCAATATTTCCTGTCTAATGCCGGATTAGAATCTTTTATCCACTAGCTTGATTTCACACTTTCAAGCTCAGAGACTATCTTGGAGGCCCCTTCAATTACCTGCATTATTACATCCTTCGCACTCATCAATTCGCCCAG
>Ga0164318_10008097_pt1 | contig 10210 bp, 8 predicted proteins | sample GuaBasSedimGuay9_FD_113734 | JGI IMG/M metagenome (GOLD analysis project Ga0164318, IMG submission 113734) | Subseafloor sediment microbial communities from Guaymas Basin, Gulf of California, Mexico - Guay9, Core 4571-4, 0-3 cm | ecosystem: Environmental > Aquatic > Marine > Hydrothermal vents >...
CACTTTCCGAAACAATCAAATTCGCGTATTCTTTCTGTTCGTCCGGATTTTCAATCACACCGCGGGTGATTGTTTCCGCGAGAACACGTGTTGTGGCAATCGGTGTTCTGAGTTCATGGCTTACCGCGGCGATAAAATTAAGCTGCTGATTTGTTAATGAGCTTTCCGCGCGGGCGAATTTAACGGCGCGAACAGTCAAACCGATAAGCACGATCAAGAATATTGATAGCAGAACGATTTGGATCATTATTTTAGTTTTATATTTTTTCTCCCATTTTTCCGCGTCAAAAGGAATTATTGACAAAACACTTCCAAAAATATTTGTTGAAAGAAATTCTCCAATGGGGGCCGGTTCGTCCTGCGACCGAACAATAATTTTAACGAGAGCGTTGCTTGCTTTTCCGGCGGTATCAATCGCCCAATTATGTTGAATGCGATCGACAAGAATTGTTGATTGAAACCACGCATCGCAAAGCAATGATTTTGAGTCAGCGTCAAAAGAAAATTTAAAAGGTTTTTCGTTTGACGATAAAATATAATTTTTTACTCTATTATAATATGGTGTGTTATTGAAAAGAGATGCAACAGCGTTCCGCGTGTCCGGTAAATCACGAAAATCGTAATGAGAAATAACATCCGTAAAACATTCGCGCAATTTATTTTCATCGGGTCGGAGTTTTAATTGCTCAAGCTGAGCGGTAAGTTTTACCGGAAAACCGTTTATATCGACATAATTCTCAAAAACAGTTTGCATTAGTTGATAAATTTCTACCGCGCGGTTAGTTTGGGAGCGCCGAACCGCATCAGAAGCCATTTTCCAGGCAAGAGCGATTTGCACGGCGGGAATTTTAGTAAGAGCGTTTGCGAGGATTTTTTCGTTAACCACGTAAGTCGCGCAATCATTTGTAATAGAAGCCACCGGAATAGTGTTCCACTTAGTTTCCGGAAAATAGTTTTCTACAATTCGTGAATAATCGGATGTATCACATTGAATAAGTTTATACGAGAAATCCGGGAAGACGGGATTTTCATTATTATCAGTAACGCGGATTTTTTTACGAAATTTATATTAGCGGGATTTTCCTCGAATTCCGCGGTGAAATTTGCAATGCACCAGTATGATAATGAATCCGCAAAGGAATTTATCACAACAGTAATTTCATTTTCCCTGTAATTGCGGGTTTGATTGTAACTATTAATTGAAAAAATAAACGCCCACAAGGCGATAGCGAAAAGCGGCAGAACGACAGCAAAGAAGGCCGTAAGATTATTCTTTGTTTTTTTTTCGTAGGAGCGTTTTTTGTTTTTGAAAGTTTTCACGGGAACATTATACCAAAAAGAAAAAGTAAAAGTTGTCATGGAAATGTCATAGTTAAGTCAGTGATTGACCACGACACGGAATTTTTTATTTTATTTTTATATGATGCTGAATTTAGAATAATTTATCATTTCTTGCTATTTACACGTATTTTACGTATAATGTATGCATTGGAAGATAAGTTGGAACAGAGATTATAAACTCATGAATAATATACTTAAAATAATTCTTGAAACAAAGCTTGATGAAATAGCCAAACTTAAACTCAAAGGCATTCCGGCTGAAAGAATTGATATGCCGCGAGGATTTATTAGCGCTTTAACCGACAAGGAGCCGATTGGTTTAATTGCGGAAATAAAAAAAGCATCACCGTCAAAAGGGATAATTCGCGAAGATTTCAACCCGTCTCAACTTGCTTCAGACTATGAAAGAGGAGGTGCAGATTGTCTTTCTATCCTCACGGACAAGAAATATTTTTCAGGTGATAATGAAAACATCCATTTAGCGCGCGCTGTCTGCTCGCTTCCCGTTTTAAGGAAAGATTTTATTATTCATCCTATTCAAGTAGAAGAAACTTATAAGATCGGTGCTGATGCGATACTATTAATTGCGGCGATGCTTGAGCAAAGTCAGCTTAACGAGCTTTATCTTCAGGCTCATGATTTTGGATTAGATGTACTTGTGGAAACGCATAATGAAAAAGAAATGGAGATGGCGATTAACTGTGGCACGCGCCTTATTGGAATCAACAACAGAAATCTTAATACTTTTGAAGTTGATTTGGAAACAACGGATCGGCTATCCGAACTTACTCCAAAAAAATCTTTACTTGTCAGTGAAAGTGGAATTTTTACTTTTGCTGATATTGCACGGGTAAAAAGTGCGGGAGCTAAAGCTGTTTTAGTCGGTGAATCACTTATGCGGCAGGAAGATGTTTCAGACGCGGTTAGAACATTACTAAGCACAAGTTAAGCGAACTGTATGTTAGAATTGATAGATTAGTAAAAGCATCAACAATCCAATAATTCGGCCATATTTTTAGCGTGGCCATCAATCCAATTATCCAATGCTTTTTGTAAAAATATGTGGAATCACACGGCGGGAAGATGCTATATCTGCAGCTGACCTTGGTGCTCGCGCGCTTGGTTTTAATTTTTACAAAGGGTCTAAAAGGTACATAGATCCTGAAAGAGCCGCGGGAATAATCGAACAATTGCCGGGTCATATATTAAGAGTCGGTTTATTTGTTAATTCGCCTGAAGAAGAAATCGATAGAATAAATTCAGAACTTGACCTTGATTTGATACAATTTCATGGTAATGAGACCGCAAATTTTTGTAAGAAATGGGGTGATAAAGTCATTCGGGCTTTTAGAGTTGGAAACGAGAATCAACTTGATGAAATCAAACAATATGATTTCGCAAGGATGATTATTATTGATTCGTCAATTCACGGTCAATTTGGCGGAACAGGTGAATTATCGGATTGGGAGCTTGCTGTTAAGGCGAAGCGATATGGCATTCCCCTACTTCTTGCCGGTGGATTAACAGCTGAAAATGTTGGTGAAGCGATTCGAAGGGTAAGACCTTTTGGAGTTGATGTTGCAGGCGGAGTAGAAAAATCATTTGGAATAAAAGACAAGGAAAAGATTCGGGCATTTATGCATTCGGTTCGCGGAGTTTAAAACTGATAAAAGCGGTTAATAACATGATTAAGTCCCGACTTGATACATTAATTAAATATCACACGAGCTGTCAGCGCTTCAGGTAATTAACCCAATCAAAGGAAACAACGACTGATGAAAATTTCTGATGATTATAGAAATAATGATAAGTATAGAATTTTTTTTGAGAAATCAGTTGACGCAATGTTAATCATTGAAGATTACAAGTTTGTTGACTGTAACGAGGCGGCAGTAAAGATGCTTGGATATGCCAACAAATCGGAAATGATAAACATGCATCCCACGGAGTTATCTCCTGAGTATCAGCCTGACGGTAAGGAATCAAAGATAAAAGCTAAAGAGTTATTGGATATAACTTATGAAAAAGGTACCTGTATATTTGAATGGGTACACAAAACCAAAAAGGGTAAAGAAATACCTGTGGATGTGTCATTAACTGCTATATCGACACATGACAAGAGAATCATTCATACTGTCTGGAGAGATATTTCCGCGAGAAAGGACGCCGAGAATGAGCGCAATAAACTTCGAGAAAAGCTTCACCGTTCACAAAAGATAGAGGCTATTGGTTTAATGGCCGGCGGTGTAGCTCATGATTTAAATAATATTCTTTCCGGTATTATAACTTATCCGGAAGTTTTGATGTACAGTTTACCGCCTGACAGCACATTACGCAAGCCGCTTTCGATTATTATGAAGTCCGGTGAGCGTGCGGCAGCAATTGTAGCCGATTTATTAACTGTAGCGCGCGGAGTAGCGGCGTCGAAAAAGGCATGTGATTTCAATAAATTCATAGCTGACATTTTAGTTTCTCCTGAATATATGTATTTAAAGAAACAAAATCCAAATGTAACTTTAAATACTAAACTGACAAACGAAGTGCTTATGATCAACTGTTCACCGGTTCATATAAACAAATCGATTATGAATCTTCTGATAAATTCATATGAAGCGGTGAACAGCAATGGAGTTATTACCATATCGAGTTCGCGACAATTTTTAGATAAGCCCATAAGCAATTATCATAACATTAATATAGGTGATTACGCAGTTTTAACGATTACGGATAATGGTATTGGTATTACCAAGCAAGATTTAGATAGGATTTTCGAACCATTTTACACGAAAAAATTTCTTGGTCGAAGCGGAACGGGACTTGGTTTATCAATTGTATGGAACACTATTGAAGATCATAATGGTTATATTGATATATCAACCGGTAATTTTGGAACTACGTTTAATTTATATATTCCGATGGTAGCCAGGTCAGCCGACACAGAAACCGAAGAAATGCCTTACACGAATTACACGGGGAATAAAGAGAAAATTCTAATAATTGATGATGAGCCTGTTCAGCGCGAGCTTCTTTGCAATATTTTATCTTTGCTCTGTTATTTACCCGTTGCTGTTTCAAGTGGAGAAGAAGCTATTGAATATTTAAGAAGTAATTATGTTGATTTGATTATTATTGATATGATTTTAGGAAAAGGAATGAACGGCAAAGAAACTTACGAGAAAATAGTGGAAATTCATCCCGGACAAAAAGCAATAATTATAAGCGGCTATTCCAACAGCACGGATATTGAAGAGACTCAATCGTTAGGCGCGGGAGCATTTATAAGCAAGCCGTATAAGATTAATATAATTGGTAAAACGATACAGGAATCGTTATAGGGATTCAAATCGGTAATTAAATCTTCTGTTTGGCGCGCTATCGCCGCTGACGGCGAATTCGGTCACATCGTTTTTTTTCTGGATATTATCTGCCCAATGAAAATCTAATTTAATATTATTGTTTGTCATTCCAATAATATTCCGTGGGATTTTCATTTCGAGTTTATCGGCGGAATAATTATAGCATATTTCCCCTGTTTTTTTCCAATTCCACCCGTGTTTTGTTTCCATAACGGTGGTTGTTCCATCATTTATCACTTTTCCGTTTATAATAAAATCGTAACCTTCCCATCCTGTTTTTTTATTTTGATCATTATCAATAAAAAGAAGCATCCAGTTTTTATCGGTATGCGGGGTAAGTTTTTCACGTGTTCTCACGTAAAAATATATGTTACTGTCATCATAAGTAACTTTTGAAGTAATAATGTCGTTACGACCGGTTTTATTTGTATAATGTGTTTTACCATATCCGCGAAAGTCACGGTGTGCGGTATCGCCAAGCGTATCGCGGAATTCAGGTTGAACGTTTTTCCATTCATTGAATTTTCCATCTATCAATATTGACTTGGGAGGCGAAGATTTTTGCGGAGGCCGAACGCCTTTATATTTTCTTATATTTGCGATAAGCTGGTAGTAATAATTATCTGTATGTCCGCCTTTCATCGGTTCCACATCGCGACTATATTCCTGATTATACTGATCGACAAAGATTCCGTTAGTGTAGTAGCTGTCATTTTCGGCGGTATATTTATAAAACTTGTCAAATCTCCCTGCAATCCATTCATTCCATCCGGTAATAAAAATGAATTTGGGATTAATTTTCAGTGCTCTATCCCACTGTTCCTGAAAATTAAGTCCATAATTCACCGCATTTTTTCTTGTATCCTTCTTATTATTATGCCAGCTTCTTCCCATTGCGCCTTTTTTACAGCTCATACAAGCGAGGTCATTGTTCATCGCGTTTTGTGCTACGCCAACCGACATTTGTTCAGCTTCACCTTTTGAGTTATAAAAGACATGTTGAGGATAAGCATTCAACCAGCTCCACTGATTTGAAGTCCAAGGTTTTTTGAAATAGCTTGCAAGGCACCATCTGAAGGTGAAGAAATTTGAGATAGCCGGATTATTTTTAAAGTATGTTGGATTCGCGAGGATAAGCGGTTTACCTTCCCAGACAAACCATAAATCTTTATAAAGTCCTTTGCCGTAAAAATTAGTTGCGAGTTCATTAACCACAGCTGAAGGGTCACCAAAAGGGGTTAAAAAAGCGATTTGCGGAGTTTTTCCGCCTTCGTTTCTAATTTTCTCATATGTTTTGCAAAGTGCCATATATTCATCACGGAACGTAAACGGCGGATTGCTTGTGTCAAAAAAAATCACATCCACACCGGCATCAACCAGCATCGATGCGTGTTTACGGTTTACGTACGGGTCCTGATTGATGTAATAACCAAGTTCGGGTTCACTCCAGTGATGCCCGCTGTACCACGGTCCCCACTTTGGCAATTTGCCTGTTTTTTCAGCTTCCGCGATAATTTTAGTCACATCAAATGGTCCAAGATGATTAGTATGATGCCATGTCCAGTAAAAGATTCCGACAAACATATTTGATTTAGCGGCGCCGCACTGTTCATATCCGGGAAGTTTTCTACCAAGGGCGTCTGTTGCCACCCATGAATCATTAAAGAGGTCACGTCCGGCGAGATTATCATCAATTTTTTCAGTATCAATTGGAATGAATTTATTTGACAATTCAGTTTCAACTTTTTTTTCATTATCGGATTTTAGAAAGCTGCATTTCCAGACTCTAAATCCTAGTGGCCGGCCGTCAAAATTTCTACAAGTAGTTTCACCATTCACGAATTTTATATTTTTGTATTTGTTAACAAGTTTTTTATGAACATGTCCGCCGAGAACGGCGACAACGTTATTATTGTCAAACAAGCGGAGGAGTTTTTTTCTTATTTTTAGTGGTATATTATAATATTGATTTGTTTCATCAGGATTTTCCAAAAACAAAGGATAGTGCTGAAAAACAACCACCGGGCTCATTTGTTTTTTTGCCGCATTGAGAGTATTTTCCAACCATAGGTTCTGTTTTTCAGTTTCGCCTTTAACGGGAGATTTCCATAATTGAGAATTTAGAACGATAAAAGTCAAACCTTTATGTTTAAATGAATAATAATCTTTACCTATTTGTTTTCTGTAATAATTCAATGATTTTTCTGTAGGAGTATTTCCGACGTCATGATTTCCTGAAATCAAATAAGACGGCACTATAAAACCTGAATTTATTTTTTTAAAATCTGAATACGATTTATCGTCCGGAGAATTAACCAGGTCACCGCAAATAGCAACGAAATCGGGTTTTAGTCCGTTTATTTTTTCTACTGTTTGCTTAAAAGTTTCAATATCGTGTCGATAGCTTTCCCCGAAACCGAGTTGAGGATCACAAATTTGAGCAAAAGTGAATGAATTAGAGTATCCCGCTATAGCAGCACCGGAAAAGAGAATAGAGAGAAGAAGCAATCGTGCAAGACATACGCAAGGCATTAACGTGTAATTGGTAATAGGTAATCGGAGAAATAAGTTTTTCATAATTGTTGGTAATTGGTAAATGTCATTTCATTATTGTTTTGTGTATTTGTTCCCGGTGTATTTACAAAACAAAGGCGAAAAATATATTCTTTACTTTACATATTAATATTATACCAAATAACAATATATTTGTGTATCTCATACCGTTGGCTGATGGTTATTTTCCGACTTCAATGAGGTTTGCTACAGCCGGCATCCAAAAAGCCTGATATTTCCTGCGTCTTGTTTTACAAATACGTCTTTGGTATAATAAAAAAGAATATAAATGAACTTAGGAAATGATTTTAAACTTAAATTTAAGTATACATCTCTTATTGCGATACAAATGTATTTGTGCCGCATAAAGGGATTATTTATTATATTATGTCTTTGGATAAACATAATCATCATGTAATAATAGTTTCAGGTTTCTGTGATTCGGGGAAGCGCAATAAAATCATCGCCAACTCTCTCGAAGAAGCGGGTTTAGTTCCTCATGTTTTTAAATACTCCGTGAAGGAATGGACTATTGATCGCGCAGCTATGATGCTTGGAGTTTTTGTGGATACAGAAATTGTAAAAGACGAAACAAATATTGCGGTCAGTTTTCTTAGTTATGAATTCGGAAGTCTGGTCACCCGATATTACGTTAGTCACTACAAACTTCTTCCGGCAAGAAGATGCCTTATTATTTCGGACCCGTTTCACAAATCCGATAAATACAGAAATAAAAAAATCGGCTGGCTGGGACATTATCGATATGGTGTTCCTCTCACTCAACTTGCGGAAGGGCCGCATGGATTCCCGACTTTCTGTGGAATTCCACCGATACCGTTCGGGGTAATTGTTACGGGAACTAAAGCTCCACGAAAAGGCGGAATATATAACAATCAGGAAATTCACGATTCACTTTATGTTCCGCGATATATGCTTAAGGAAGCGCGGGAAGTCATTTACACTCCGCTGACCTGTAAAAAAGCATTAACGATAAAACCGGTGCTTAATCTTGCGACTTCATTTTTACAGCACGGATGGTTTAAAGGAAATTAAATAATGCTTTTTAATAAAAGAAATAAGACAAGAGTTGTTAAGATAGGAAATGTTCCGGTTGGAGGAACAAATTTAATATCGGTGCAGTCAATGACCAATACCGATACACGAAACGCGACTGGAACACTCGAACAGATCAACAGAATCCATAAGCTCGGAGGTGATATTGTTCGAGTAGCTGTGCCGGATATTAAAGCGGCAGAAGCATTACCGGAAATTGTGAATAATTCTCCCATACCGGTAGTTGCCGATATACATTTTGACTATCGGTTGGCATTAAAAGCCATTGAAGCCGGTGTAGCAAAACTAAGAATCAACCCCGGGAATATTGGTGATAGAAAAAATGTTGAAATAGTCGCTCAAGCGGCAATTGAAAAAAATGTGCCCATCAGAATCGGCGTTAACGCGGGCAGTTTGGAAAATGAGCTTGCTCAGGCGGTTCGTGAAAAAAGAATCTCGCTCGGTGAAGCAATGTGCAGAAGCGCACTTGCTCAGGCAGCGATTCTTGAAGAATGTGATTTTCACGACATTATTATCAGCGTGAAAGCAAGTTCTGTTCAGGAAACTTTTGAAGCGTATAAAAAATTAGCTGAATTGTGTGATTATCCTCTGCATATCGGAATTACCGAGGCAGGTTCGGCAAATACCGGAATAATTAAATCTTCCGTTGGAATCGGCGCGCTGCTCGCTGAAGGTATTGGGGATACAATTCGCGTTTCTCTCACCGGACCACCGGAAGAAGAAATTATTGTAGGTCGGAAAATCCTGCAATCGCTTGGATTAAGACCCTACGGTCCGGAAATTATTAGTTGTCCAACCTGTGGACGAACGGAAGTTGATGTACTGAAAATTTCCAAAGAATTGGAAGAGAAAATAAAAAATAATACGGAAATTAATAAAAAAAATTGCAAAATCGCCGTGATGGGTTGCGTGGTGAACGGACCCGGCGAAGCGAGTTCAGCAGACATCGGATTTGCGGGCGGAAAAGATTGTGGAATTATTTTCAGAAACGGCGAAAAGATATGTAAAGTTTCTGCAGAAAATGCGGTGAATAAATTAATTGAAATATTGAAAAAATGTGAAACAGACTAAACAGACTAAACAAATAAACATAAAAAATGGACATTATCAAAGTTTTCAAAGAATGTAACGCTCTGCTTGAAGGGCATTTTATTTTAAGTTCGGGATTGCACAGTAATAAATACCTGCAATGCGCTAAAGTATTGCAATATCCCGACATTGCGAGTATCATAGGTGAAGAAATTGCCGAAAATTTCGCAACAACTCAAGTTGATATTATCGTAGGTCCCGCAATGGGCGGCGTGATTATCGCGCAGGAAGTCGGGCGCGCATTATCAACAAGAACAATTTTCTCCGAACGGGAAAACGGGGAAATGACTTTTCGCCGCGGTTTCGAAGTTAAGCCTGGTGAAAAAGCAATTGTTGTTGAAGACGTAATTACAACCGGTGGTTCCGCGAAAGAAGTCGCTGAAATGTTAAAGTCGCGCGGCGTTGAAGTTATCGCGGTTGCATCAATAATTGACCGTAGCAATGGAACAGCGGATTTTGGTGTCCCCTTTCATTCGCTCGCGAAAGTGGAGGTTGAAACTTACAAACCGGAAGAATGTCCAATGTGCAAATCGGGTGATGAAGCGGTAAAACCCGGCAGCCGCGGATTAAAGTAGCCAAACATCTCATTTTGGGTCGAAGTGAGGTACTCAATCGACAATTTATGTTGACTGAATTTGATAAAACTATAAAGTATGAAAGAAAAAATATTAACAGCTCTGACTGAAACTGTTACCGAATTGCTAAACAATCCGAATGACGAGATTAAATTAGCGTTAACGGATCCTAAAGACAATTCGCACGGAGATTTTTCTACTAATGCGGCGATGATCATCGCG
>Ga0164318_10008098_pt1 | contig 10210 bp, 8 predicted proteins | sample GuaBasSedimGuay9_FD_113734 | JGI IMG/M metagenome (GOLD analysis project Ga0164318, IMG submission 113734) | Subseafloor sediment microbial communities from Guaymas Basin, Gulf of California, Mexico - Guay9, Core 4571-4, 0-3 cm | ecosystem: Environmental > Aquatic > Marine > Hydrothermal vents >...
CTTTGACTTATCAAGATCATTACCATGACTCCCTCCAACACCTAATTCAAATTTAGTAACTGTAATGTTCATGGTCTTATTATATCTAATCTCCAACCCCTTTGAATCACAACCACTTGCTGCTGTGCAATTATCTATACTACCAAAGCTATGATACCATGGCTCCATCAATGGATAATTGTCCTTATTGTTTCCTCCAGAAATACGATATGGTGTATCTCCTATTCCATCTCCATCTGTATCTGTACCATTATAATCATCCCAATAGTTTCCACCAGAAGGATAGCCATTATCCCAAATATTACTACAATCATCATAGGCATTTTGAGTATTTCCAATGAAATTATTATGATAGAATTTGTTATTGCTGGAGAAGGTCCAGCAGATGCCATAATAATTGTTTGAATAAATGTTGCAGTTTGAGATTGTATTGCTTGATGAAGAGTACGCATGGATGCCATGATTGTTTGAATAAATGTTGCAGTTTGAGATTGTATTGCTTGATGAAGAATGAGTATAGATGCCAAAATGACTGTTTGAATAAATGTTGCAGTTTGAGATTGTATTGCTTGATGAAGAATAAGCAAGCAATATGCCATCCTCATTGTTTGAATAAATGTTGCAGTTTGAGATTGTATTGTTGGGTGAAAAATCAAGCCAGACGCCATCCTCATTGTTTGAATAAATGTTGCAGTTTGAGATTGTATTGTTGGGTGAAGAGGGAGCATAAATGCCATAATAATTGTTTGAATAAATGTTGCAGTTTGAGATTGTATTGTTGGGTGACTCCTGGAGACAGATACCATAATAATTGTTTGAAATGTTGCAGTTTGAGATTGTATTGCTTGATGAAGAATACGCATAGATACCATAATTATTGTTTGAATAAATGTTGCAGTTTGAGAGTGAATTGTTGCTGGAATAATAGGCATAGATGCCATCACCATCATAATTGTTGCTTATGTTGCAATTGTAAATTGTATTGTTATAGGAATAATAAAGCCTGATGCCATGGCCATTGTTGCCTGTTATGGTGCAATTGTAGATTGAGGTATTATTTACGTGATATATTTTCACGCCAACATTTGGCCAATTGCCACTATTTCTTATTGTAAATCCTTGTATTGTTACATTGTTTGCGGTTATATTCACAACATCTCCTGTATTGCTTCCATCAATAATCGTTGTATTTCTATTCTCCCCTATCAAGCTTATTCTTTTGCTTATTGTTATGTTTTCATAATATGTTCCTTTATAAACAAAAACTGTATCTCCATCACTGGCATTATCTATTGCATCTTGAATTTTTGTATAATTGTTTGGACCAGAGCCACCGACATAAAGAGTTTTTCCAGATGCAGTAATTTCTGTTGGATTTTTTAAATTAGAAGATTTATTAGGGCTGCTACTTTTAAATTTCAATGACCCTTTACTTAAATTCGTTAGAGGCTTCAAAATTTCGTCTGTATTGGTTTGTTTTTTGAGAATATTATCTGGCTCATTATTATTAATATCATTCCCTTTGTTTCCATAAACTATGCTTCCAAAAGCTGTTCCAACTAAGACAACAACGGCAAAAACCGCCAAGATTTCTTTCTTCGCCACCGTTTTCCTCGCCTCAAAAATATAATATAATTTTTGTTTTAAAATTTTCGACAGGTCTTTTCTAAAAATTGCTCTCTATCAAAAAATTTTAATTTTGTAATGCCATCTTTTATCATGAAAATTGCATTGGCTATTGCTCTAGCCGTACTTTTTTTCATGCCAGTTAGTGGATATATTAACACATTCCATCCTGAAAAAAATAATGTTGTGGCAGAGCTTAACCGTCAGATAGAAATTCCCCCTGGAGGAGATTACTACATCCATTTTTCGCCAGAAAAAGGCATAGATGTAAAAAATGTTTCATATATCCATAATCTCACCCAAAAAGAAAAAAGGGCTGTGGCGAGAGCGCCATCCTGGTTGCAACGTGAGCTGGCAAAGCAATTTAGATTCATTGGCGAAGAATATGCAGATTTGTTGCTAAGTGTAGATAAAAAATATGTTGATGAAATTGCTTTTTCCATAGCATATTCTCCAGTTGGGGATATTCCTTCGCCAGAGATATTATATGACAATGCATACTTTATTTATGAAAATGACCGCCACCTTGATTATGTGAAGGTAGTAGATGTAAATAGTGGGAGCAATTATTATTCTACATTGCAATATAAAATCATTGAAGATGGCAAAGAAAAAGAAATTTTTTGTCCTCCTTCCATATACTACTGGTTCGTTGTTTCTCCCAGGGCAACGGTGGAGAACGCTGACTACGTATACAACAAATTTTGGAGAGAATACCTATTTTACCATAACGACATAGGATATCCTCTGTTGATGGAGAAATTGCATAATATAAAATATTTATGGGATTGTGAATCCTATTATCCCCCTGCATACAGAACATGGAATTGGAGTCTGAAAAATCATCCTACCGCTATAGAGGCAATAAATTATTGGGTTGGAAAAAGCATAACTGCCCTTGCTATAGATGGTCGACCTCTCCAGCCAAATGAAGTATATCATGGACACAACGGATTGTGTGGGGAAATTCAAGAAATTGCGGTTGCTGCCCAAAGAGCTGCCCTCATCCCGACTGCTCCCATAAATTGTTTGGGGGAGGACCATGTATGGAGGGAGTTTTATGAGCGAGGGTGGCATGAATGCGACAATTGGTGGGCAGATAAAGGAGGCAGCGTAGATAACTTTGATGAATATCGCTATAGATGGGACAAAATTATCTCTGCTTTATTTGCCTGGAAGGGAGACAGTTCTATATACGATGTTACAGACCATTACATTCATAAAGAAGATAGAGGGAATGTAAAAGTTATCGTTAAAGACTGTTTTGGAAATCCAGTGGATGGAGTAAGGATTATGGTCTTTGGTTCATGGAAAGCAAATGATTTTAAGGATAAGATGTGGGATAAGATGGTGGGGAAACTATGGTCTTTAATGCCAGAAAAAATAAAGGATAAATGGGAGGATGAATATGAAAAGGCGAAGAAATGGTATCATGAGCATATCCCAGGACTCATTCCATGGGTTTTGCCCAGCATATGGAATTATACTGATATGGAAGGCAAATGCATGTTTCACCTAGGCGAGGGGCATTCTTATTTATTTGCATTACAAAAAGATGATGTAATCTATTTCGGACCTTGGGCTGTTGGGAAAAGCAACGCTTTCCATTATATAATAACAATTTTTCCAAATGAAACAAGGGAAATTAAAATAACTTTTGTTATTCCCGATGGAATGCCATTAGTTAAAAAAGAAAATGTCCTTCCATCTCTAAGCAGTGGGGATTATGAAATAAATGTTTCCTTCGACACATCTGCATATCAAATACAGCGTAATGTATGGGACTGGAAATATGGGAGGGAAGAAGTCTCTCCTTACATAAAATTTTTTATTGTTGATAAAGAAAATTTTGAAAAATATGAACAAGGAGAAAAATTTGATTGTTATGAATATTGCTACTCGCCATCAAACAAAATTACATTTAATGCCAGCAATAAAGAATGGTATCTAATTTTCAAAAATGATGCAAGGAGAAGCATAGTTTTGGTAAATTTTTCTTTAAATGTTAAAACAAATGTTGGAGGAGATTATATTTGCATAAACAAGCCATGGAGTGATGTATTCGATGTCCCTACTTTTAATATAGGCGATGTTGTAACCATAGAAGGTGTATCAACTTGCAATGGAATCATACAAATCAATAATCAAACATTTGATGTCCATGACCATTGGAAAATTTACTGGAATACATCTTTCCTTAGACCTGGAAAGTATACTATAAAGGCAAAATGTGGAAATTTTGAAAAAGAATATGAAATTTGCCTTGTAGATGCATCTCCCCCCATTTTAAAATTAAATGCCTTGGATAAAAAAATTTTTGAAGGAAATGTATTGATTAAAGGGAGAGCATATGATAATGTTGGCGTGGATAAGGTAGAGTTGGAAATAGATGGAAAGGTTATACCTCTTGAAAAAAATTTTTCTTATAGCTGGAATGGCTCTGTTGGAGAGCATATTATAAACATAAAAGCAACAGACTGGCAAGGACTGGAGACTGTAGAAAAAGCAAGTGTAATAATTAATGAATCTGGAAGAAAATGGGGACCAGTGATAAATGAAATATTTTATTCTCCAAACGAGCCAACTAACGAGAGCAATATTATTGTATATGCCAATATAACAAAGGGAAGTCCATTTGGAATTAAAAAAGTAGAAATAGAAATTAATGGCAAAATAAAGGAAATGTTCAGATATGGAGATAACCCTGTGCAAAGTAGAGATGAAGAAGATCCACTAAAAAATGAAAGTAACTCTCCATGCTATGGGATAGAACTTGGACAGTTTGAATCTGGCAGCATAATAAAATTTTTAGTAAAGGCATTTGATAATGCTAATAATGTAGCCATATCAAAAGAAATGATCATTCATGTAAAATAATTGCATCATAGCAAAAAATTTTATGGCTATTCTTATTACCATGCTAGAATGCCTGTTGCTTCTGCCCCTGGAAAAGTTATTCTGCTTGGCGAGCATGGCGTTGTGTATGGACAGCCATGCTTATCTGTTGCAATAGATTTGAGAGTAGGGATTGAAATAGAGGAGGGGGAGGAATTTATTGTCAATGGCAAAAAAATGGACAGCAGGAGACATACATACATTAAACATGCTGTCGATAAATTGTGGAAGGGGAATCCTTTAAACATTACTACTTTTTCAAAGATTCCATCAGCAAGTGGACTGGGTTCATCTGCAGCCGTGACAGTTGCAACTGTCGCCTGTCTTCTTAAAATGAATAATGCCTTCAATCTTGAAGAAACTGCAAAGAAAAGTTTTGAAGTGGAGTATGAAGCTCAGGGTGGAGGGAGTCCAAACGATACATCTATCTGTACTTATGGCTCTGCAATTTTGCTTTCCAATAAAGAAAAAGATGGTTTTATTTGGAGTATTGCCAGAAAAGAAAAAAGATGGTTTGTTTATCCTATAGATGTTCCCGATATAAAGCTTGTAATTGGCATGACAGGAATTAAATCAAAAACAGAAAAACAGGTTAGAAAAGTCAAAAAATTTGTGAAATACTCTTCTTTTGCCAGAGAGCTTACAGAAGAGATTGGCTCTCTGGTAATGGAAGGAATGACCGCCCTTAGGAGAAAAGATTTTACACGCCTTGGAGAAATAATGAATGAAGACCAAAAGATTCTACATACCCTGGGAGCGAGTTCTTCGGAGCTCGAAAAATTAATTTCATCTGCCATCAAAGCAGGGGCATATGGCGCCAAGCTTACTGGGGCAGGAGGAGGCGGAAGCATGATTGCTTTAACTGAGGAGCATGAAAAAATTGCAATGGTGATAGAAAAAGCTGGTGGAAAGGCAATGGTTGTATCTATCTCCCATGAAGGGGTAAAGGTATGGGATTAAACTTCATGGAAAACCATACCTGTTAAAACTTTAGGATCAAACCATGTTGACTTTGGTGGCATATTTTTCTTTTCATCTGCTACTCTTTCCAATTCCTCAATGCTTGTTGGATGGAGGTAAAAGACTGCATCATTTCCTTCCTCAACATATCTCTCGTATTCCTTTCTTTCCATTTTCCCGCCAACAAAGAAGATATTGGGGTCTTTTCTTACATCTTTTATTCCAAGGATGGGCTCAAGTATCTTTTTCTGCAATATGTTGACATCCAATGCCTCTACCACTCCCTTCGGTATATCTTTAGGTATTAACTCCCACCATTTTCCCTCAAAATACATTTGTATCTCATGCTTTCTCGGCCCCCTCATTTCCCTCATTTCAGAAACAAAAAAATTTTTTTCTAAATCTTCTATAAAACGTTCGTTTTCTATCTTCCTTATTACCCTGTTATATGGTAAAATCCTCACTTCATCATCACTTGCCGCAAAAATCATGACATAACTTGCTTCCTTTCCATTATATTTTTTCATGTACTCATAGGCAGCTCTCATACGATGGTGACCATCTGCAATGTAAAGCTCCAATGGCAAAAAATATGATTTAATTTTTTTGATCATTCCTTCATCGCTTATCTTCCATAAAGTGTGAATATATCCATATTTTGGGAAAGAAATGATGGGCTCCTTTTTCATTATTTCGTCCATAATATCTTTTATTTTTTTGTTTGAGCGGAAAATTGTCCACACCAAGCCAGTATGAGCTTTTGTTGCTTCAATATGCTTTATCCTATCCTTTAAAGGTTCCTCCCTTGTTTCCTCATGCTTCTTTATTTTCCCTTTTTCATAGTCCAAAAGGGAGACTGTAAAGATGAATCCTCTCTGGCTGAATTCCTTGCTTTTCTCTTCATAAAAATAAATGGATGGCTCATCTCTAAACATATATTTTTTGCTCTCTTCAAATGCCTTCCTTGCATTTTCATATTTTTCTTCTCCCTCTCCTTTTGGGAGTATTATATGAATGGCATTTTCTTTTTCCTTTCTCAATTCATCTGCCTCTTCCTTGCTTATAATATCATATGGCTTTGTACAAAATTTTTCAGGATGGAGAGGGCGAAGACCGCTGAACTCCTTTATCTCGACCATGTTAAAAGGCATGCAAAAACGATTTAAAAATATATGGAAAATAGAAACGCTTTATAATTACAAGGGGATACAAAAGTATGAATGTCTGCCCACTTGATTTCCGTTATGGAAGAGAAGAGATAAAAAAAATTTTTAGTGAAGAAGCGAGACTTTCTTACCAACTTAAGGTGGAAGCCGCCCTCGCAAAGGCACATGCAGCAGTTGGAAACATTGCAGAAAAGCATGCAAAAAAAATTGCAGAAAAGGCAAATGTGAAGTATGTAAATGTAGAGAGAGTGAGAGAGATAGAAAAGGAGATACATCACGATGTTATGGCGATGGTGAAAGCTTTAGCAGAGGTTTGTGGAGAATCTGGAAAATATGTTCACCTTGGAGCAACTTCCTATGACATTGTTGATTCTGCCAATGCTCTACAAATGAGGGATGGTTTGGACATAATAGAAAATGGCATCGTTGCTCTCAAAAAAAGTCTTGCATCACTTGCAGAAAAATACAAAGATGCCATCATGCTTGGAAGGACTCACGGACAGCATGCATTGCCCATTACCTTTGGTCTTAAAATGGCTGTTTTTGCTTCAGAGATGGAAAGGCATAGAAAAAGAATACAACAATGTAAGGAGGAAATTTGTGTTGGAAAAATGTCAGGAGCAGTTGGAAGTGGTGCAGCAATGGGAGAAAAATTTTTTGAGATACAGGAGAAAGTAATGAATGAACTGGGATTAAAGGCAGAGATTCCATCCACACAAATTGTTGGAAGAGATAGATACATATTTGTTATCTCAACTTTATCAAATATTGCCACATCTTTAGAAAAATTTGCAACAGAAGTCAGAAATTTGCAGAGAAATGAGATTGGGGAAGTGGCAGAAGCTTTTGAAAAAAAACAGGTAGGCTCTTCAACAATGCCCCATAAAAGAAATCCAATAACATGCGAGCAAATTTGTGGATTAGCTAGGATAATAAGGAGTATGCTTTTGCCCGCGTGGGAAAACGCAATACAATGGCATGAGCGAGATTTATGCAATTCTTCTTCTGAAAGATTCATCATCCCACATGCTTTTATACTGACTGACTGGATTCTTTTCCAAATGGAAAAAGTATTTTCAAGCCTAGAGGTATATCCAGAAAAAATGAGAGAAAACGTGGAAAAAAGTAAAGGTTTGCCATTAGCGGAGGCGGTTATGATGCTTTTGGTTAAAAAAGGAATGAACAGGCAGGAAGCACATGAAATTTTGCGTATTTCTTCACTAGAGGCGATCAGGAAAGGAAAGCATCTGCGTGAAATTTTAACCAAAAATGAGAAAATTTTATCTTTACTGACAAAAAAAGAAATAGAAGATGCCCTAAATGCAGATAATTACATTGGAGAAGCAAAAAAATTAGTGGAGATGACATTAAAAAATATTAAGTAAAGCGGGCTCGGTGGGATTTTCGAGCAGGTCTGCCCTGCAATTCGAACCCACGACCGACAGGTTAAGAGCCTGCTGCTCTACCTAGCTGAGCCACGAGCCCACGAAGATAGCAATACTAATAGATATAAAACATTTGCTTTTATGCCTTATAACGGGAGAGATATTTTGCATCAATTTCATCTGCAATATATACATCCCTTCCTGCCCTGAGTATTGTTATACCATCTTCCATTGCTTTTGCAGCATCTATGCACAAAATAACTGGATTCTCTGTCCTTATTTTACCTGCTTCCATTGCTTTCTCAACACTCCCACTTAAATGAACTTTGTTTCTATCTATAGGAAAGAGCCCTTGTTCGAGCACAATTTCAACCTCTTCCTCCGTTACAGGATAAAAAAGTTCATCTACATCAGCAGGAGGAAGGTCAGAGAGATCAACATCTATGGTATGGGCATAGGTTGCCCTAATTTTTTTTCCTTCCACCTGGTATCTTCCTTTCTCATCTGTCTCTGCTATAGCCCTTATATGCTTGACCCTCAACCAATGAAAATCTTCTCTTCTTCTTTTAATGGCATCCGCCATTTCCCCCATATCAACCCATCCTTTCTCATCCATCTCCACTTCAAACTGCTCTGGGAAATGTCTCAGTATGCCAATCATCGTCCCGCTCAACTTCCTAATTTCCCAGTCATTCATCACAAATTTTCCTTCTTCTCCACAAATGGGGCATTTCTCTCCCCTATAATACCCATGCTCACTACATTCTCCTAACATGTTTTCCCTCATTTCCTTAATTCACCTATTGTTGTTTTTCTTTCAGCAAATGCATTATGTTTATGGATTGATTCTAAACTTTCACTCCTAGCAATAACCATTACATCATCATCTACATCTTTAAACCTTTCAAGAACATTTTTTAGCATATCTCTTACAACATCTTCAACAAACTTTGGATTCTCATGGGCTTGGATAACAACATCTTTCTCATCCTGTCTTTTCAAAATTTCATATGTGGGAGTGCTCATGGATTGCTCTGCTATATCTATCAACTCATCAGCATCAATATCTCCCCTTGTCTCCATAATGAGTGTAGCAATGTTCCTTTGGTTGTGGGTCATATAACCACCATGTGTTTTTCTTATGGTTTCCATTGCACAGGGACATGCAGTCATACCCATTACCTCAACACCAATAAATTTTTTTATACATTCTTCCTTTGCTATTGCTCTTGCCATTATTTTATATGGTTCCATTGTTTTTTTCTTCCCAGGTGTTATTCTCTCCAGAAAATAATCTGCCTTTGCATGCACCTCTGCCCTTGTTGCATATTCATGTTTTTTCAGCAATCTTTGTGCTATCTCCGCACACAATGCTTCAAGGCTTGGAGAAGGCTTTTTTACAGACTCATCCACTACCTCCTCTATAACTTCAACATTTCTTGATAAATCGCTCCCTTTTCTAGAAGCTGGCAAATCGACAAAAACATCCATTGTTGGTATCAAAAAAACAACCCTTGTAGGGCGCTTTATGCTAACCTGCTTTTTTATGCCTTTTATCCCAACTCTAGTGAGTTTGAAGCTTGCTTGGGGTTTCCAAGCTTGCACATCTGGTAAACCCATGTTAGGGCAATAGTTCCTCAAATATTAATCTTATCCCTCAATTTTTTTATGCATTCCTGACAAAGCTGGGAAGGCTTTTCCATTGCCTCCATCAAAGAATTTGAAAATTGCATTACGCATCCGTTTTTACAATGGGGCAAGCCAAAGACATGACCGATCTCATGGATAGCCTCTTTCTCAATCATTTCAATGTTGCCAAGACGATAGGAAGAAACAACTGCCTTTCCATCTCCAGCAAGCCCAAATATGAAATTCATTCCATTGGTATAAATATCAACATCAACAATCCATAATGATGCTTCTTCAAGCAAATTGAGAAGGGCAGGAGCATAATATTGTCTCCTTTTTTCATTAAAAGCACATGGAGGAGGTTTCATTGAGCCTTTATAAATTACTTCCACCGAAAAAGTCTCTTCTATACTTTTCGAGATTTGCTTGATATGTGGCAAAGCATAAAGGTAAAGGTGCATCAATGCAGGGGAAGGGATTCGAACCCTTGAAGGTCTACACCACAAGGCCCTGAACCTTGCGCCGTTGGCCAGGCTTGGCTACCCCTGC
>Ga0164318_10008099_pt1 | contig 10209 bp, 10 predicted proteins | sample GuaBasSedimGuay9_FD_113734 | JGI IMG/M metagenome (GOLD analysis project Ga0164318, IMG submission 113734) | Subseafloor sediment microbial communities from Guaymas Basin, Gulf of California, Mexico - Guay9, Core 4571-4, 0-3 cm | ecosystem: Environmental > Aquatic > Marine > Hydrothermal vents...
AGTGTTTTTGTAAGTAAAGAATAAAAGTGTGTCTTTGCGAGTTTGCTTCTCGCTGTTGCTTACGAAGCAATCTCTATAAATAGTAATCAACTAGCAATATGGATTGCTTCAGCAGAAACTCTCCGACAGATGCTTCGCAAAGACAAAGTTTATATTATGCAGAAGCTATCACATAATTAATATTAGGAGGATTCTATGGATATAAAGCAATTTTTTAACGAGGCTCATAACACCATTTGTAATTATGCAGATGTAAAATTTGTTTTCGGCAACCTCATCGAAGCAGAAGGCAAAGCGATAATACCTGTAAGTACCATTAAATATGCAATCGGAATTGGTGAAGGTAAGGGACCGGATCTTTCCAAAGTGAAAGGTATAGCCGGCGAAGAAGCAGAGGATAAAAATCCAACAGAAAACCGTCCAGGTGGCAAGGGAATAGGTGGAAAATTATCTAACAGCCCCCTGGGAGTTTTTGAAATCACAGAAGATAGCACTCGCTTCATTCCGGTGATTCCTGTTAAAGCTATCCTTATGATGATCACAGTGTGGATTGTAACGAGAGTGTTTAAGAGAAAGAGAAAATAAAGCAGACCATAGATCTGCCACGAAAAAACTCTTTTAATTTCTCCTTTTGCTCACTTTATTCAAAGGATAATAGTAGAGGAATTCTTAACAATCCCCAATAATTTCTCTTTTATAAAATCAAGTGCACCCTGCAGATTTTCTACAGCTTGCTCCGATAGCCCCTTATCAAAATCCAGTTCCCATTCGTAACCTTTCAGATGAACTAAATATGCGTCAGGTGCTTTATTATACATTTTATAACACAAATCTACCACGAAACTTACAGAAACTGCATGCATGGTAAATTCTACCTGGGCATCGCTGCGCTCAACTTTACTGAATTCGAAACCTTTAATCGGTTCCATAGAAGCATCGGCAAATATCACCAGGTCATAACCTGAGATCTCTTCCGCATCTTCAATATTGAGTTGATAATTTGTATCAAAATCGATATTTTCTATGTTCTGGGCTCTTACCCATCTTTCCATTTCATCTACAAAAGAAATCCCGAGAGCATCATCCTGCCTCCCGGGATTTCCATATCCGTAGAATAATATTTTCTTATTATTCTTCATTTATTTTCACTTATTATTTACAGTCAAATTCTGGTTACCAATCCCCTGATTGGTAATCAATGATTCAACGAAACCGGAGTTTCGCATCTTTTGCCATTCCCAAAGAGGACTTTGGGAACGAGATGTATAATATTTTCTTATTATTCTTCATAAATTTAACTATTCAGCCTTTGCGAAAACTCTTCTAAAGAAATTCTTGCGCAGCAATCTCTACTCTTCATTAAGCAGAAGATTGCTTCGAAAGCTACCGCATGTAAGATAACTCGCAATGACACTCTATTCACCATTCTTAAATTTTTGGTTTATTACCTTTCCGTTTTTATCTACAATTTTGAAATCCATAGGCATTTTACCCAAGGCATGCGTAGCACAGCTAAGGCATGGATCGTAAGCACGAATTGCAACTTCCACTGCATTCATCATGGGCTCTGTAATTTCAGTTTGTCCATTCATGAATTGCTTGGCAGCCAGGTTTACAGCCGTATTCATCGGAGTATTATTATTCGTTGTACTCACGATCAGGTTAGCCATTTCGATCTGGTCATCATCATTAATGCGATAGTGATGGAACAGTGTTCCGCGAGGAGCTTCGAGAAGACCAACACCTTCTTTCTGCTTGGTTCCCTTCACTGTCAGATCACCGCTGTAAAGATCAGGATCGTTGATCAGCTCTTTCATCATTTCGGCACTGTGCAGAATTTCGATGAGACGAGCCCAGTGCATGTGCATACTCATTCCGTTTGGTTTTCCACCTGTATAAGCCTGGAATATCTCAAATTCTTTTTGTGCCAGCGGAGTTGGAATGAAGTCAACAGTATTCATACGAGCCAAAGGACCCACACGATACCAACCATCTTTTTTACCAATTGAACGAAGATATGGGAATTTCATATAACTCCAACTCTTCACTTCTTCATCAATATATTCCAGGTAATCCTGATAATCAACATCATTCAGAATTTTCTTTCCATCATTATCGATACCGCGAAGAACACCGTGATAAAGATCAAGCGCGCCATCTTTCCTAACTAAACTTACATGACTGGATGGAAAAGCTGCAAATTTATCGATCAGGTCTTTATTAGCAGCATGGTATCCTTTAAAGAATTCCAAGGCACCCAAAGACCATTCGATCATTTTATCTACGTTCAATGGATCTGGTCCGTTTAAGAATTGTTCTTTTTCTTCCTGAGTAAGATGTTTATTAATTCCACCGGGAATTGCACCGGTTCCATGAACTTTTTTACCGGCAGTTGCTTTGATGATCTCTTGTCCGAACTTTCTCATCATTACTGCCTGTACTGCCAATTCTTTGTGTTCCAAAGCAATGCCTATCACATTTCTGAGCGCTGGATCTCCATCAATTCCAAACAACAGATCTGGTGAAGCAAGGTGGAAGAAATGCAATACATGAGACTGGAAGATTTGTCCATAATGCATCAGACGACGCATTTTTTCACCTGTAGGTGTAAGTCCATCTCCGGTTCCTGCACCTACAATCACATCCAGAGCTTTAGCTGCTGCCAGGTGATGACTCACAGGACATATTCCGCAAAGACGCTGAACGAGTACGGGAGCTTCCCAATATGGTCTGCCTTGGACAAAACGTTCAAAACCTCTGAATTCTACAATATGAAGCCGACTTTGTGCCACTTGATTATTATCATCAAGATGGATTGTCACTTTTCCATGACCTTCAACTCTTGTTACTGGTTCTATAGTTACTTTTTTTGCCATTATTTCACCTCATTAATCGTACTTAAGAACTTCGTACGGTAATTCCATTTCATTACCGGTAACCAGAGCTACAAGAGCATTCCAGATAAGATCTGCACGCGGAGCGCAGCCGGGAATAAAATAGTCGATTTTTACAACTTCATGACACGGATATACTTTATCCAATATCATGGGAAGTTCATCATCATTGGGAATTATTTTTTCTTCATTAGCTTGAACTGAAACACAATTGAGATATGCTTCTTCCAGACATTCCGAAATTGGAGCTACGTTATTACGCATAGCAGGAAGTCCTCCCATAATTGCGCATTCACCAATAACTACCAAAGTTTTACAATGCTTTCTGAATTCCTGCAGAACATGAACATTCTCGCTGTTACAACATCCACCTTCGATGATTCCGATATCGCATTCTTTGGTGAAGGTTTTAATATCATCAATGGGAGATTTGTTGAATTCTACTAAATCAAACAAATCCAGGATTCGTTCGTCGATGTCCAGTAAAGACATGTGACAACCAAAACATCCAGCCAGAGAAGTTGTTGCTACTATTGGTTTACTCATGATATTACTCCTTTCCTTCAATATCGCTACCAATCGGATGAAGATCATATTTTCTGCGTCCTATGGGAACGTCATAGCCTTTTTCCTTGCGGATAATGGCACCAACAGGACATGTATCCATTGCCTTCTGAGCCATTTCATCATCCATATCAGCTGTCAGTTCATGATCGAAATTAATCTTCACATGGTTCCCACGATTTTCGAAAACGAACCAGGTTGGATTTTCCGCTTCTTTCTTTCTGCGGATACAGCGTTTACATAAAATGCAGCGATTGTGATCTAAAATAAGTTTTGGATGGGTTGCATCTACATCACGATTTGGGAAGATATAATCAAATTCAGGAACCATTATTTTGTAGAGATAAGCCAAAGCTTGAAGTTCGCAATTGCCACTTCTTTCGCAAGCCGGGCAAAAATGATTACCTTCAGCGAAAAGCAGTTCTACGATCTTGGAACGCAGCTTATCCAATTCGTCAGTTTTGGTTACAACTACCATTCCGTTATTCACTGGAGTGGTACAGGCAGTCATCATTCTACCATCTATCATACAAGTACAGATCCGGCAGGAACCCTGCGGCTTGATACCTTCCAGGTTGCATAAAGTTGGAATGTAGATATGATTCTCTCTTGCTACTTCGAGAACAGTTTTTTCTGAATCTGCCAAGAAACCTTTTCCATCTATAGTAATTAACACTTTACTCATGATTGCCTCCGAGGTTCGGAATTCTTCCTGCAGTTTCACAGCTTTCTTTTATGGCTGCTGCCAGATCGAACTGGCTGACGTATTCTTCTTTTTGTAGTTTAGAATTGTATAGTTCTCTGAAATTCTGGATCGTAGAAATGACAGGATTGCAGGCTGATTGACCCAGTCCGCAACGATTCATATGCATCACTTTTTCCCAGCTCAGCATTTGATCAATGTCTTTCTTCACACCTTTTCCTGCCAGAATTTTTTCAATTTTTCTTTTGTATTGAACGGTCATAGCACGACAGGGAACGCATGAACCGCAGGATTCTTCGATGAAGAAATCAAGAAAATTCAAAACGATATCATTCAAAAGATCACGATCGTTATTTATAACTATTATTGAGCCACCTGTGGCCAGATCTTCATAAGCCAATTTTCTATTGAATTCATTGGGTGCAATACATTTACCAGAAGGTCCGCCAACTTGAACAGCCTGCACATCTTTGGCTCCAACCAAATTCAGAACATCCTGAACAGTGAACCCCCATTCAATTTCGTAAATACCCGGCCTTTGACAATCTCCTGAAACACTGACAAGTTTGGAACCGGTAGAATCGAGAGTTCCAAGTGAACGATACCATTTGGCACCTTTATGCATGATCTTGGCAACTGAGCAGAATGTTTCCACATTGTTCACAGCTGTGGGCTGCTGCATATATCCTTTTACAACTGGAAATGGTGGTCTGTCTCTAGGTTCACCACGTTTTCCTTCAGCAGATTCCAGCAAGGCAGATTCTTCACCGCAGACATAAGCACCACCACCAAATTGAATTCTGATATCAAAATCAAATCCTTCTTTACCAGTGATATTCTTACCTAACAGATTTTTATCTCTTAACTGCTGCAGAACTTCTTTCAGTTGTGCTTCCATGAACTTATATTCGTAACGAAGATAAAGAATACCCTCATCAGAACCGATGGCATAACCAGCAATCGTCATTCCTGCAAAAAGCAGTTGAGGACGTTCCGTAAGGATTACACGATCTTTAAATGTACCGGGTTCACCTTCGTCTGCATTACAGAATACATAATGTTTTTCGCCATCTGCATTTCGGCAGAATCGCCATTTAAGAGCTGTAGGGAAACCAGCTCCACCACGACCGCGAAGATTGGATTGTTTGACTTCTTCTATTACTTCTTCGGGACTCATGGAAATCGCTTTTCTTATGGCATCACCAAGTTCAGTGTCTTTAGTAAGGATCGGGCCTTGTAGGAGAATATTAGATTGAACATCTGTTCCGATCAGATCTTCAACATCGTCACCATTTTTCATCCCTTTTACTATTTTTGCCACTTTCTCTTTGGTTAATTTTGTGAAAACTCTTTGATTGATAATAGCCGATGGTTCCTGATCATTCATTCCAATACAAGAAGTACTGAAAAGACCGATATTTCCATCCTCATTAACTGAGCCAAACTTACAACCAACTTCTTCTTCAAAGGCTTTAGCAATTTCATCTCTACCCATCATTTCTGCAACTGCACTATCATTAAGATAAACAGTATATTTCCCTCTGTATTTTTGAGAGAAAAAATGATAGAATGAAAGTGTTTGAACCACATCGACTCTGGACATGTTGAAAACTTCAGCGATTTTAGCTATTGCTTCTTCACCAACACAACCTTCGCTATCCTGAAGCTCGATGAGAATGTCCATCAAACGTCCACGATCGTTGTTGTACTTGGCTAATATAGCATCGATATTGCTATTGTCGCAAGAACATCCGCAACCACAACCATCGTGTGAACGGTTTGGTGTCTGGAATTGTTTTTCTGACACAATTAACCTCCTGATTATTTATATTTTTCTGCTTCTTTTATATTTTATTTAATACGTACATTATTTTTATTATTAATCGCATTTACAATACTCTTCAAATTTGTCTCTTCCAAGTAAAATTCTGTATAGCCGGAACCAACATCCTGCAAGCTGTGTGCATCTGAATTCCTAATAAGGACAAGATCATGTAAAATCGGATATTTCTCTAAAAGTGCTTTTTCATCGCATTCTGCTGTAATTCCCACAGCAGTAATATTCAGATCTGGTGGTATAAACCCCAACTGTCCAAGAAGGCTGTATGGTGTTACATCCACATGAGCAGGAAATGCAAATCCATTAAATTCTCTTACTTTATGCATTACTGTTTCTAAAGTCCAGATGGATGAGTTTATTAAAGATTTTTTTATGGTGCGAACAATATTCTCCTTCTCATCCAATACAACTTGATTTCCATGATAAGCTGGATCATTTTTGATAGGAAGTAAAGAATCAAATAATTCTCGATTAAATTCCAATCCTTCCTTCCAATCATCGAAAAGAGCTACAATATGTATTTCCTCTGCTGACTGGACTTCTACACCATAAATAAATGCAATATCAAATTCCTGTGCAGCTTTCTCATATACAAGACAATTTGCCATGGAATTGTGATCTGTGACAGCAATGATCTCAATACCTTCAGTTTTTGCTTTTCCCATCAAAGATCGTGGAGACATCTCTAAACCACTGCAGGGAGAAAGAACTGTATGTACATGCAAATCTGTCTTGTACCAGCGCATTTTATCACACTTTGTCTTACACATTTTGTTTCTACGAAAGTTTAATATTCATCACTTCAGTAGTAGATAAAGAACAAATTAGCAAGTCGTGGATTTCAATTGTGCTGGCATAGTTATCTGAATAAATAATCTTTCGATACTTCATAACATCATTAGAAGTATTGAAAGAATCCTTTCCCTGCCCATTAATAGCCATTTTATAAACAAAATTATTATTCATAAATTTTAATCTCTCATGGTTTCAGCATGTTTTTGACCAACCAGAATCCACTTATTGCTCGTACTTTTTTTACTATTTAAGTGAGCAAGTTCTTTTTAGTCATGTTAAAGGTCAAGCAAAAATTATAATATTGAATTTGCATTCTCAAATTGCCCCAACAATCTTATTTAACCTAATATATTTTCACATGTTATGAAAATATTTATCAGGTAAAATTCAGACCTCCTTACTGAACGTAACTCAATCTTATGTGAATCAAGTATATCAATGGATTTGCTGGATATTGAACGAATCTTCTTCGCTTGAATGTATAGTAATGGAACCAAAATTTTTGTATATTTCACAAAATCAGAGAGATCTAAATTATTACCTTTTTCATTTCTTGAATGCAATTGCTTGACGCCAAATGACAGGAAAAAAAACGTTCACTCAAAGAAGATTAAGATATAGAAAAATGAAAAAGATCAGGATAAATGGAATCGTTCAAGGAGTTGGTTTTCGACCCTTTGTATATAAACTTGCAATTGAAGAAAAACTGCAAGGTTTTGTACTCAACGATACAAATGGTGTAAAAATCGAAATCGAAGGAAACTTGCAAGCCATCGAAAGATTTGAAAAACGCATAAAATTAGAAGCTCCTCCAGCCGCTCTAATTGACTATTATAAATCTGAACAATTTCCGGATGCAGGTTATACAGAATTCAACATAAAATTAAGTGCAAAAACAGATGGTTCCACCCGAATTTCACCAGATCTGGCAGTTTGTAATGATTGCATGAACGAGTTCAATGATCCAGGTGATCCCCGTTATCAATATGCTTTTATTAATTGCACAAATTGCGGGCCACGATATTCTATAATTCAAGAAACCCCCTACGATAGACCTGTTACTTCCATGAAGAGTTTCGCCATGTGTGAATATTGTGAATCTGAATACAAAGATCCACTGAACAGAAGATTTCATGCACAGCCAATTGCCTGTCCTGTATGCGGTCCGCAATTATCATTCTTTGATCATGAAATGAATCCAGTTCCTGGTGATCCTATTGATAATTGTAATAATAATTTGAAGAGTGGAAAAATCGTCGGGATTAAAGGAATTGGCGGTTTTCATATCGCTTGTGATGCCACGAATTCAAAAGTTATAAATGAACTTAGATCTCGTAAAAATCGTCCAGATAAACCCTTTGCAGTTATGGTTCATTTAAATGCAATAAAACAGATCGTAAATGTTTCAGATGAGCAGATCGAACTATTAAAATCAGCTGCTGCACCGATTTTAATTCTACCCAAAAAAGTTAAATCTCCTTTAGCCAGCAATGTTGCTCCTAATAATCCTAATATCGGTGTGTTTCTACCTTATGCTCCGCATCATTTTCAAATAGTTACTGAGCAGCTGCCATTTGTAATAATGACCTCTGGAAATATGCGAGATGAACCAATTGCTATCGATAAGAAAGTTCTTAGCGGATTGTGCGATTGCTTTCTTTCCCACAATAGACCAATTCTAAATAGATCTGATGATTCGATAATTTTACCAGCTGATCAGAAGAATATTGTATTACGACGATCACGTGGTATTGTACCAAGCCAGATGAAATTACCATTTAATATTATTCCTACTATGGGAACAGGCGCAGAATTGAAACTTTCATTTGCCATTACAAAGAATGAAGATTTATATTTATCACCTTACCTTGGGAATTCGGGCAGCAAAGAAACAATGGATTTTTATAAAGAAACTTTAACGAAATACAAGAAATGGTTCCGACTGGAGCCAGAGTTAATAGCTTGCGATCTGCAACCGGATTTTGCAACAACAAGGTTTGCTGAACAAAGCAAGCTTCCTATTGTTAAAGTTCAGCATCATCATGCTCACGTAGCTGCAATAATGGCCGAACATCAACTGAATGAAAAGGTTATTGGAATTTCTTTCGATGGTACAGGTTTTGGTACAGATAAAAATATCTGGGGTGGAGAGATTTTAATTGCAGATTACGATAATTTTGAAAGAGCATATCATCTTGAATATATGCCTCTCCCCAGTGGTGATGCTGCTATAAAACATCCAATTCGAATCGCATTTGCCTATCTTAAAGCTGCTGGAATAAATCCTGATTTCCTAACTGGAATTTCTGAAATAGAACAAAAAATTATAACTAAGCAACTTGAGAATAACTTCAATATATTCCAGACATCCAGTATGGGTCGACTTTTTGATTGTGTCGCAGCAATGCTGAATTTGTATCCTGCTATTACTTTTGAAGCTCAAAGTGCGATGGCATTGGAATTTCTATGCAATTATGAATCTATTCTAAATGAAAAATCATATTCCTTCAAAATTGAAAATGGAAAAATAAAAATATTCCAAATGCTAAATGAAATTGTAGCAGATATTAAAAGCAATATCCCTCATAAAACAATTGCCAAGAGATTCCACAAAACAATTTTGGATTTTACACTGGAAGCTTTGATAAAGATAAGAGCCGAAAGTGGATTGAATAAAATTGTTTTATCTGGTGGAGTAATGCAGAATAAAATTATATTATGCGGATTGGATGAAATTCTTTCCAAAAATGATTTTGAAGTATTTCTACCGGAAAGAATCCCTCCTAATGATGGATCAATAGCTGTAGGACAAGTGATGGTAGCAAATAAGAAATACAAAAAGGAAAATGAATAATGTGTTTAGCAATACCTGCACAAGTTGTAGAAAAAGACGGTGATAAAGGATTTGTAAATCTGGGCGGATCTAAAAAAGAGATCATGTTCACCTTTACTCCGGAAGCAGAAGAAGGTGACTGGGTACTTATCCATACCGGATTTGCATTGAACGTAATATCTGAAGAAGATGCCAGCGAAACATTAAAACTTTTCGAAGAACTGGCTTCTTTCGAAGAAGAACTCGACAAAAATGAAAATCCTGAATAGTAAGAAATATCGCGATCCTGTTATAATCAAGAAGATTGTTGATGATCTAAAAAATTGGGATCAACCGATCAAGATCATGGAAGTTTGCGGATCACACACGATGGCTATCGGTCATTGGGGGATTCGAAAGCTGCTTCCGCCAAATATCTCTTTGATCTCAGGTCCGGGTTGCCCGGTATGCGTTACGCCTTCTTCCTTAATTGATGAACTCTTGCAAATGAAGAATGTAACAATTGCTACATTCGGAGATGTGATTCGCGTTCCAGGTAAAGAAGAAACTCTGGAGCATGCCAGAGCCAGAGGATTAGATG
>Ga0164318_10008100_pt1 | contig 10209 bp, 7 predicted proteins | sample GuaBasSedimGuay9_FD_113734 | JGI IMG/M metagenome (GOLD analysis project Ga0164318, IMG submission 113734) | Subseafloor sediment microbial communities from Guaymas Basin, Gulf of California, Mexico - Guay9, Core 4571-4, 0-3 cm | ecosystem: Environmental > Aquatic > Marine > Hydrothermal vents >...
GTCGTTCCTGGCGGTCGAAACATCCGACCCGGAGGCCTTTCATCCCTCGACAGTTAACCTGAAATTCATCGAAAACGACCGTATTGGTTTCAATATCGATTTCACTCCGTATCGTGAAGGCAGCTACAGTGAATACCTGTATATTATCGACTCCCTGTCCGGGCAATTGATCCATACAGTCAGCTTGACATCCGGAATTCAGTTGATTACCGCTGTCGAGGAAGAAACTCCGCTGCTTCCGTCGGGATATGCCCTGCGGCAGAACTATCCCAACCCGTTCAACCCGGTTACGACCATCAATTACAGTTTGCCCGTCAGGGGTCATGTCAATATCACCATTTACAATATCCTTGGCCGCGAGGTTGCCACGCTGGTCGATGATATCCGTCCGTCCGGAAATCATCGGGTCGAATGGAACGGCGCCGATAAAGCCGGACATCAGGTCGCCAGCGGGATATATCTGTACCGTATGAGTGCCGGCGAATTTGTGCAAACCAGGAAAATGGTGTTGATAAGATAGGCCGTAAACAGCTAATTTTCTCGGGTTTTATGAATAGTAGTACATCATTGGAATTGATTCCGGCATCCAACCGGGATATTCGGTTTATAAAATATCTTCTCGGCGAAAATGGACTGCCTTATGATGATATAACAGACAATCTGCAACACATGTTTCTGGCGAAAACCGGTTCCGAAATTGTCGGTATAACCGGGATGGAGATATATGGCCGGTACGGTTTGTTACGTTCGCTGGTCTCGGTAAAAAAGTACCGCGGCGCCGGCTATGGAAAAACAATAACGGGCAAAATACTGAAGCATGCCGCGGACAGCGGGGTAGGGGCGGTATATCTTCTGACCACCACGGCCGCCGGATTTTTTGAGAAGCTGGGTTTTAAATATATCGATCGCTCATCGGTTCCGGAGCCGATCGCAACGACCGGCGAATTTACACAGCTCTGTCCCGAAAGCGCCGACTGCATGATGCTTGACCTGACGAAACAGATCATATAAAAAGCCGGGATTGATATATCCCGGCTTCACATCATAAAAATTTCTTGATTATAATTTGACTATTCATCCTCGCTTTTGGCGGTCTCGGTCTTTCTGGGCGGAGCGTTTTTGACATATTTTTCCAGCCAGCGGTCGGTCTCCCAGAGAACATGCATGATGGATTCGCGGGCCCGGTAGCTGTGACTCTCGAAAGGAAGCATCACCAGCCGGACGGTTGCGCCCATTCCCTTGAGTGCGTTATAGAATCTCTTGCTCTGCATCGGGTAAGTGCCGATGTTGTTATCCGCTTCGCCGTGAATCAGAAGAAGCGGCTCATCAATATTTTCGACATGCATGAAAGGCGACATGGCGAAGTACACATCCGGAGCTTCCCACAAGGTGCGATCCTCGCTCTGAAAACCGAACGGGGTCAGGGTTCGGTTGTACGCCCCCGATCGTGCCAGCCCGGCCCGGAACAGATCGGAATGAGCCAGCAGGTTGGCCGTCATGAAAGCGCCGTAAGAATGACCGCCGACGGCGACACGCTCGGGATCGGTGATACCTCGTCGGACCAGTTCATCGATTGCCGCGGCGGCATCGGATTTGAGCTGTTCCACAAAAGAATCGTTGGGTTCGACATCGCCCTCTCCGATAACCGGCATCCCGGCTTTGTCAAGCACCGCATACCCGCGGACCACCCATATCGCCGGTGACCACCAGCCGACCCGGATAAAGCGGTAAGGAGAATTGGTCACCTGTCCGGCGGCATCGGCGCTTTTGAATTCCCTTGGATAGGCCCATATCAGTGTCGGCAGGGGACCGTCTTCAGGACTGTATCCGGCCGGGAGATACAACGTTCCGGTCAGATTCAGGCCATCGTCACGATTGTAATTTATCTGCTCCTTCTGTACCTTTTCCATCTGCGGAGTCGGGTTGGGGAATGCTGTCACCTGATATAATTTATCCTTTTTAAGATCGCGGTAGAAAACATTGGGAGGTTCAGTGATCGATTCCCGCATGGTAAGAACCTCCGGCCTGTCGGGATCGATGATTTTATAGATGCTCTCATAATAAGGCGCCTCGGACCGCCAGAGACGCTCCGTCTTTTTGGTCATCAGATCATATTTATCCAGAAACGGCCGGTCACCTTCGGGCGACCCACCTCGGCCCGTCAGGAACATCGACTTGCCGCTTTTATCAAGCAACAGGACGCTGTGTCCGGCTTCATTGTCGCGGGTAACCGGTGATCCGGGATGATTATAGCGGTCCTCCCAAGAATAATCCAAAATCAACTCCGGTTCAACCGAGGCCGATCCGGGTGCAAAGGCCCAGGTCCTGATACGTCTTGTCTGCCACCACCATTCGGATATAAGGGCCAGGTCGTCACTGTTCCAGATTACATCATCGTATCTCAGCTCCAGGGCAAATAGTGGGATCGGATCGCCTTTGAAAGGAGCTTTCATAGTGTAAATCTGATCTCTGGCCGCGGCCTCGCGGCGCGGGTCACCGCCATCAAGTGCTTCCGCGTAGTACAGCACGGCCCCGGCATCGCTGCGCCAGTTGAATTCTCTCGGGCCGGTACGTACGGCGCCGCTTACGGTTGGAATATTTTCCGCCAGCGGTTGATCATAGACAACACGAATGATTTTTCCTTCGGTATCCCAGATCTCGACCGACCGGGGAAAACGGTAAATCGGTACCAGGTAGGAAAACGGCCGATGAATTATCTCGGCCAGGATATAATTGCCGTCGGGCGACGGTTCAGCCCTGATTATCATTCCCTGCGATCCGATCGTACGCGTCGTACCCTCATGCGATACCAACATCAACTGCGCCTGCAGATAGTACTCGAACAGCTCCTCGTCATAAGAATTTTTAAGCAGATCGGTGTATGTTACCGCCGGGGCGATTTCACCCTCGTTTTCCAGAATGATCGGGCCGGTCGGCACTGTCGGCTCCTCGGGAGCGGGACCGCGATCAGCCGGGATCGTCCGGCAGATGATATTCCTGCTGTCCGGGAACCAGTGGTACGGATTTCCATACGCCCCGTTCAGATAAAACTGACCGAGACGTTCGGCTTTGGCCGAATTGACATCGGCCACCCACAGTTCGACACCGTCGGCAGTCGTGTGGGTAAAGGCCAGTCTGGCGCCATCGGGGGACCATGAGAAATTTCTGATGCGGGCATCGTCCGGCAGTCCGCTTATATTCTTTTCATCGAGATTGGATATTTTCTTCAGTTTTATATCGGTGTAGTAACTGGAACGTCCGGGCGCGTTGGTGCGGGGATTGATACGCAGGCCGGCCAGGCGCAGTTCCGGCTGGACAAACTCATCGATCGACGGATGGCTGGGCCGTTCGAGAACAGCTATCCATTCCATATTCGGTCCTGCCGAAACAGCGGGCGTCTGGGGCACATCGATCAGCTCGACTATTTCCTTGGGCGGCATTTGATACTTCAACCCGGTCGGCGATATATCCTGGGCAGTCGCCGTAACAATTAGCACCAAAGAAATTATTACAGCGCCGATCAACTTGTTTGCGGGACAATATGATATCCGAGCAATAATTTTAAACATGATGGCTCCCTTCACACAAAAAAAATCAGCAGATTCCATATATAGGTTAATATGTCAATCTGCCGACGTCAAGCAATTCGATAATAATTATTTGTATCGTCTCCTGATTTACTCGCATCAAACTAAAGAACCGATTGACAATTGAAATTGCTTCTGCGATTGTCTGATTTTTTGTGAATGATACTTTACTAAAACTGTTGGGATAAGACAATCGGAAGATTATGGTATTGACGGGACTTTTTGTTTGTCGAGTTCGCTGCGGATGGCCTGCCCGAGCTGATTTATATTATACGGTTTTTTGATATACTGGCCTGCCCCCAGTTCCAGCGCCTGCTTGACTCTCTCGGTGGCCGAGAAGCCGCTGACAATTATCGCTTTTTGCCCGGGATTTGCTTTGAGAATTTCCCGGTATGTATCCAGTCCGTCAAAATCTTTTTCCATGATCATATCGAGGATGATCAGATCGGCATGGTTATCCTTCATGTATTCGACCGCCTCCCGGCCGCCGGATACTGTCGCGATCTGATATCCGAGAGAAGAAAGCAACTCCCTGGCAACATCCCTCTGCTCAACAACGTCATCAATGACCAGTATTTTTTCAGTACCGCCATACTCCTCGTTGCATTCGGACTCATTTTTTATATCTTCATTACTAACCGGGAAATACAGTATAAACTCGGTACCTACCCCGATCGTCGAATTGACATCATAATATCCCTTGTGGTCCTTGACTATGCCATAGACGACCGAAAGCCCCAGTCCGCTGCCGCTACTGCCCATTTCTTTTTTCGAATAGTACGGTTCGAATATGCATTTAAGGTGCTTTTCCTCGATCCCGATACCAGTATCTCTTACCCTGACAATAACATAATCGCCCTCGATTATATCGGTATATCCGCCGTATAGCCTGTCGAGATGCGCGTGACTTGTCTCGATTTTAAGTTCACCGCCGCCGGGCATGGCATCAAAAGCATTGACGACCATATTCATGATGACTTTCAGAAGATGCGGAGTGGACCCGGATATCTTTCCGGTCCGTTTATCCAGAGCGACATCGACTTTGACATTGGGATTTCTTTCTTTCAGTTCGATCATATTAGCCGAATTGAGATAGGATTTTATGACCTCGTTGATATCGGTCGGTATCATCTCATATCTCCCGCGGCGGGCCAGTGTCAGCAAATCCTGGATAACATCGGCGGCATCACGGGCCGATTTGCCGAGCAGTTCCACCTGTCTCCGGGCGGGTGAATCCTGGGGAAGCTTCATTAAGATCATTTCGGGATAGGCCACCAAGGGACCTAAGATATTATTCAAATCATGCGCCACACCTCCAGCCAGAATCCCCAATGATTCCATGCGTTGAGCCCGATCGAGCTGCTCCTTGAGTTTAATCTTCTCGCTCTTTTCCCTATTTCGGTTGGTGATATCGGAGAAAAGACCTATGGCTCCCTTGATATTCCCATCGATATCTTGATATGGGGTTACCGAGATATGAATATCTCGAACCATACCATCCTTGCGTTTAATTGAAAAATCATATCTGCTGGTAATACCCTTCTTCCGATTTTCCGTTTCCGAAAGAATTTTATTTATATCCTCGGGGATGATGAGTTGCCTGAGATTCATTCCGATCAGTTCTTCACGCGAATATCCTAAAATATTGCATGCCGCCGAATTGGCAAAGAGAATATTTTCGTCGAAATCGACAATACTCATGCCCTCGGTTATTGTCTCGACCAGGCTGCGATACCTGCGTTCGGATCTCTTGAGGAATTCATCCGCTCTCTTTCGTTCGGTAATATCCTCATAAGTCCCGAGCACCCCGACCACCGCACCACTGGAATCATGAAGCGGGATTTTATTGGTATCGAGCCAGGCCTCGGTTCCGTTTGAATGAAGCTGCGGCTCTATGATGTGGTATTGGGGTTGATCCGAGCTGATAACCGCCGCGTCGTACTTGCGATATAAATCAGCTTCCTCTTTTTTCCAGGCAAGATCATAATCGGTTTTGCCGACAATATCTTCAGGTGATTCAACACCGGCATCCTTCGCAAAGACTTTATTGCATCCCAGGTAGACGGAATTTTTATCTTTCCAGAAAACCCTGACCGGGATGGAATCGAGGACCAATTTCAGCATCTGTTGCGATTCCTGAAGCAAATCCTCAGAGCGTTTGCGCTCGGTGATATCACGAACAAAGGCCCACATTCCCGACGGGGCGCCGTCCCTGTCTTTTATAAGGTAGGTTCTCAATTCAACGGGGAAAATGCTGCCGTCCTTGCGGCGATATTCTTTTTCATAATTGTCCGAAAAACCACGGGTCAAAACCTGCTGTTCGACAATACCGGCCTCGAATGCGTGCCATTTTTCGGGCGTGATATCGTTGTAGGTCAGTTTGAAGATCTCTTCCATCGTATAACCGAGCATATTTCGAAAAGCCTTGTTGCATTCGATAATGCGCCCGTTCATATCTACGGTGACGGCTCCATCACGAAGATTGTCATACAATTCATCATGTTTTTGAACGGCCTTGCCAAGAGCCTCGAGCGCTTTTTCTTGCCCGGTTATGTCGACCACACTGCCCTCGATATACCCTTTCTCGGGAAATATTTTGGCCGAAAGAAGAACTGTTTTCTGTACACCGTTTTTCACCGTGAAATGAGCTTCGAAACCATCGACCTCGCCAGATTTCGCCAGCAATGCGGTAAGCTCATTTCTTTCTTCAGCCGGGTAGAACTCGGCGGCGGTATGTTTATTTATCAGGTCGCTCTCATGTTCAAAACCGAGAACTTTGACCGCGGCCGGGTTCGCTTTCAAAAACAGGCCGTCTTCGATCCTGGTGCGCCACCATCCGACAAGCGACGACTCAAAAAGACTTCGATAGCTTTTTTCGCTTTCGGCCAGAGCACGTTCGGCCTTTTTTCGAAGCGTGATTTCCTGAGTTAGTTCCACGACACCAACGATTTTTCCGTCGGCATCACGCACCGGGTGACTGTGAATGTTCCAAATTCTGCCGTCGGGAGTCTCGATTTCGCTTTGTTGAGATTCGCCTGATTTAAACGCGCGTACTACGGGGCAATTCGGGCAAGGCTGATCACTCTGATGCCATATCTGATAACAGCGCCTGCCAATAAGTTCGCTGCTCTCCAGATTAACCGAATCCCCGGCAGCCTTATTGGCCCAAATAATGACCATATTACTGTCATAGATAACAATATGTTCCGAAATGTTTTCAAGGATGGCCAACGAATCGTGCGGAAATTTTTCCAGGCCCTTGATATTATCGAGAATTTTATTTGTATTAATTTTAGTCATATATCCAACAAAAAAACAATTCGGGAATTTCCCGATTTATCTAATTATCGTCAGAAATATATAAAAATTAACAGCTTAGCTGTCATTACCGGGCCAAAAAGAAAGAGCCCCGGCTGATAAACAGCCGGGGCCGGGAAGCCTGAATTATGATTTATTAAGACTAATCCTGTCTATCGGGGGGGAACTGTTTCCGCCGGTTGGCGATATTAAACTGGGCGAGAAAATAATACAGTAATAATCCCAGCCCGGCCGCTATAAGCATAATCCCGATAGCCATTTCCGATGATATATAATCAGATGAAAGGCGCATAACCACGACTGAGATGCCGATAAAGGTCAGAACAATGCCCCATTTCAGCGAAGATGACACATAGCGGTCGGCTCCGTTTTCAAAAAATTTCTTAACTTCATCTCCGACAAGGCCTTTTTCGATCAGGCGTTTGCGGGTGTAATGATCCAGAAAGGCTCGTGTTATCATAAATATTACCGGAAAAATGATAAATACCGGCAAAATGTCGATTAGTCTTTCCATCGGGCTCATTTTGCGCTCCTTTTATTAAAAATGATCGTTTCTCTCTTGTCCAACAGATTAGACCGGTCTAACTTTAAAATGTTGCAGCTTAATCTTTGAAAATTCAGCAACATTTTATTCCGGATACAGTCTTATTGAATAGGAAAATGATGTGGACGATAAGACGTCAATAGTCCGAAAAATAGTCGCCGGTGATAAACGGGCCTTTAGACTGCTTGTAGATGAATATCAAAGGCTGGTCAATCATATTGCTTTTCGGATGGTAAGCAACCCGGGCGACAGAGAAGATATTTGTCAGGATATTTTTATGAGAGTCTATCAGAACCTGGCCGGCTTCAGACACGATTCAAGGCTGTCGACATGGATCGCCCGGATCGCCTATAACTGCTGTATCGATTACCTGAACAAGAATAATATCCCGTTTATTGACGAAGAATTCGACGAGACCATCTCAAATATGCCCGGCGGCTCGATTACACCGGAACAACAGCTTTACAAGTCTGATATATCTAATCTTCTACAAAAAGAAATCGGCTTACTCCCGGTGAAGTTTCGGGCTATTATTACCCTGTATCATCTCGATGAGATGAGTTATGCCGAGATCGGCGACATTATGTCAATGCCTGAAGGAACGGTAAAAAATTATCTTTTTCGGGCAAGACGACTGTTAAGAGACAGATTGATGCTTAAATACGGCGAGGAGGAATTGCGGCAGTGAGACATTTAACCGATGATGAGATTCAGGGTTATCTCGATAATCATCCGGACAGTGACAGGGAAAAGATCAGGGCACATCTTGATATCTGCGGGCAGTGCCGATCGAACCTGGAAAACTATCAGATTATTGCCGGTCAACTCAATACCGACCATATTCCGGCTCTGTCCCCCGGTTTTACCGATGCTGTATTGTCGGCAATCAAGCCGGATACGCAGGATGTTCCGGTCGAGGAACCCTCCCGGCTTATTGCCTGGATGTCAGCCGCCGCCGTCTTTATCCTGGGTATTGCATCGACCATATATTTCACAGGCTCATCGGTTGCGAAAAATATAATCGCCCTGTTCAGCCCCGCCAATATCACGGAACCGTCATTTGTTTCCCGCTATAAAGAATATATCAGCGGCATCGATCTTGATCTTACTCTGGTATTTGCCGTCGCCCTGGTCCTGGCTGTGATCGCTCTGATCGATCGGATGATCAAAAGACGGCACAAACCGGTGTCATTTATGATCTGACCCGCTACTTGATAAAGACATTCATCACCGTATTGAACTGCTCCACGAAATAAAGAGCATCCTCGGAACCGATATCATTCAGCCTTTTAATTGCCTCGCCGAGAATATCCTGGCCGGATTCATCTCCGGAGATTATCATTGTAATCCCGATGTAGCCATCGGCTAAAAGCTCACTCAGTTCATCGGCGGCATTACGGGCATATTCTTTTGATTTTTTGAACTCCTCCAGCGCCTTATCATATTCCTGCACTGCGATCAACTGGGCGCCCAGCCCCCAGCAGGCAATCGAATGAGGCGTGTCGCCCTCATTTAATTCATCCACCAGGCGGACATTAAGCCGGGCGGCATCGAGACCGATCGCAATATCCGAGGCGGTGATGACAATCCCCTTTTCATCCCAGCCGGGCCAGGTAAACGATGCCAGGTTGTATGAGATACGTCTGGCCGACACCTTCAATTTTTTGGCAAGTTCCGGATCGTCCCGGCCCAGCGCTTCCGCCTCGGTTAGGCAATACTGCAGACCCGAACGGGCAAAAGCGCTCATATCGGCTACAGATTTCTTTTTCCAGTAAAAATCGAGAACGAGATTTTCGTAAGCTTTGGCCACTTCATCCGGTTCGCCCAAGCCCTGAATAAACGCCACCGCCCGGAAAAAATCCTGGTTTTCGATTAGTGATTTGACATTTTCGAATATTTCCGCCCGGGCTGAATCCTCTTCTTGTTGTCCCATGCTGGCGCCCCATAAAAAAACAATTATGGTAATAGTAAATATAGAAAAGCGAAATTTCAATGCATCCATGTTTATTCTCCCTTTTAGTTTTAAAACGTCGGGACAGCCGCCGATATTGGAAGCCCATGAAATAATGACCGTCTAAATTATCCGCTTGAGAAAACCGTCCGCCGCCCGGAGTCTTTCCTCGGCCTCGCTTTTGGAAACCGATAACTTGTGCATCACGATTGCCGTCTTGACCGAACCGCCGGCGCTTTTCAGCAATTCATCCGCCTTGTCAAAGCTGATCTCAAGAAAATCCATGAGTATTTTTCGCGAACGCGATTCCAGCTTTTCCGAGCGCGCCTGCAGATCGATCATCAGGTTGCCGTAGGTCTTGCCGATCAAAACCATGGCTGTCGTGGTGATCATGTTCAGCGTCATTTTCTGAGCCGTCCCCGATTTCATCCGTGTCGATCCGGTAATGGCTTCCGGGCCGACCGGAAGCTCGATCAGAATATCGGGTTCTATATCCGGATTTTCGACCTTGTTGCAGACGATCAGCGCCGTGCGACACCCGCGGGAGCGAGCATGTTCCACCCCTGCCGTGGTGTATGGTGTCCGGACCGAAGCGGCGATACCGATAACAAAATCGTTCTCGGTCAAGTTTACTTTATCCAGGTCTTCGATCGCCCAGTCAGTGTGATCCTCGGCTCCCTCTTTAGACAAGACCAGCGTTTCATGACCGCCCGAAATCAGCCCGACCACCTGTGACGGATCGATACCGAATGTCGGCGGACATTCGGCGGCATCGATTACACCCAGACGGCCCGATGTTCCGGCGCCGA
>Ga0164318_10008102_pt1 | contig 10208 bp, 5 predicted proteins | sample GuaBasSedimGuay9_FD_113734 | JGI IMG/M metagenome (GOLD analysis project Ga0164318, IMG submission 113734) | Subseafloor sediment microbial communities from Guaymas Basin, Gulf of California, Mexico - Guay9, Core 4571-4, 0-3 cm | ecosystem: Environmental > Aquatic > Marine > Hydrothermal vents >...
ATGAATTTCAGCCTTGCGCTAGATCGCAGCGGCTCCATGTACGGGGACAACATCCGCCAACTGCGTGGCGCAGTCAAATCAATGATCGATCAGCTGCATGACGATGATTACATCTCGATTATCGCTTTCAACAGTAAAACGGAGATTCTGGCAAAAGCCGGTACCGCCCGCGATAAGCAAAAATTACATCGCCAAGTAGACAAGTTGAAAGCCAGCGGCGGCACTAACATGGGGCCAGCCATGCAATCCAGCCTGACTGAAATCGGCAAATATATGGGGCCGGACAAAGTAAGCCGTCTGATTCTGCTCACCGATGGACAGACCAACAGAGAAAGTGATTGCCATAAACGTGCCGACGAAGCGGGTCAAATGGGCATTCCGATTATCTCTCTGGGATTAGGGGATGGATGGAACGAAGATTTTCTAATCGACGTTGCCAGCAAAGGCGGACAAGGCGGATATGCAGACCAAATCAAGCGTCCAGAAGATGCCGACAAGATATTTGGCGAAGTGCTTTCCAGTATGCAGGTCGTGGCACAAAATTTAACATTTCGTCTGCTCATGGTGCAAGGGATGGAAGCGCGGCGTGTTTGGCAGGTCACGCCGCTCATCAAAGATGTCTCTATGGGCGCAATTCAGGGGCGGACGGTAGTCGTCGATTTGCCAGATTTGTCGGAGTCGGGCGCGGCGTTTTTAGTGGAGATGCTCATCCCGCCACGCAATCCGGGCGCGTATCGTTTTGCTCAGGCAGAGGTGTTATACGATGTGCCAGTGCAAGGATTGACGCTCCAAAAAGAGAGTATTAACATGATGGCCGAGATTACAACAGATCAATATGCGGCCGGGCAGGTAAACGGCCGTGTGATGAATATCGTCGAAAAAGTGACCGCCTTCAAGCTACAAACACAAGCACTCGACGAAGCGATGGCTGGCAATATCGCCAGTGCGACCCGCAAATTACGCGCCGCTCATACCCGGCTTCTGGAACAAGGCGAGCTCGATCTGGCGCAAACCGCGCTGGCCGAAGCAGAGCGGCTGGAGCGCGGTCAGGGCATTTCCAGCGAAGGCAAAAAGACGATGAAATTACAAAGCCGCAAGACGGTAAAACTTTCGGAAATGGATTTACCACCATTATAAAAAATGGAGCGCAGGCTGCCAGCCTGCCTTATAAGCGGGCAAGATGCCCTCGTTCCATTTACGATAGGAGATGAAGATGAAACCAATTTCAAGTGCAGCAATAGCGTTAGTATTTCTTTTTTTCTTCTTGCCTTGGGTCACCGTTTCTTGCGGCGGAGAGGAAATTGTAACCTTGAGCGGATATGATTTGTCTGTAGGTAAGGATATTAGTGCATATGGAGATAAAACAGATGCGGATCCGCTTGTTTTCCTTATACCCATTGCTGCGTTAATGGCGATAGGCACATTATTCATAGCCAACAAAAACGCCGCTGGCGGCGGGCAGGTTGTTGCTGCTGTTGTTGGCTTAGGCATAATGGGGATAAAGTGGAGGTTGATGTTTGAGAATGATGATCCGTATGTGGAAATTGTGACCAGATACGGCGCGTGGGGATCATTGGCGGGATTGCTGTTGCTGTTAGCAGGCGGGATGCTTACGTTGATGGTGAAAGAGTCGCGGCCGTTAGTCCACACACCGCCTAAACCGATTCCCCCGTCTCGGCCGCCACAACCACAACCACCATCACCATCACCACGTCCACAACAACAACCGCCGCCAGTTGCTGCCCCGCCGCCATACCAGCCGCCGCCTGTGCAACAACCCGCTGCCCCCGCCCAATGCCCTCAATGTCACACGGTATTGCGGCTTGGCGCACGCTTTTGCCCAAAATGCGGACACAAAATGTAGGATGTTTGTGGATGTTAGAAGATATGATTTTCACCTTACATGAATAAGGTAGAGAGGCAATATGGATATGATCGGCCGTACAGTAGGCACTTATCAAATTGAATCAGAAGTGGGGCGGGGGAACATGGCGACCGTTTACCGCGCCCGTCAGTTAAAACTGGATCGCTGGGTGGCAGTGAAAATTGTCCGCAGCAATGATGCTGACTTTTTACGCCGCTTCCATCGGGAAGCACGGGCAGTTGCCGCCCTGCGCCATCCCAACATTCTCACCATTCATAATTATGGTGAAGATGATGGCTTGCCATACATTGTGATGGAATATGTGGATGGCGGGACGCTGGAAAACAAGCTTACAGGTGTTCCGATGGATTGGCCGAGCGCGGCGAAATATATTATTCCCATCGGCCGTGCGCTTGCATACGCCCATAGTCAGGGAATTATTCACAGGGACATTAAACCTGCCAACATCTTGATGCCCGGCCCTGATTGGCCGCTGCTGGCCGATTTCGGATTGGTCAAAATGCTGGGCGATCAGTCCAAAGTGACACGGCCGGGCGTAATTTTAGGAACGCCCGCCTATTTTGCTCCAGAGCAGATTTTGGGACAGGGGGGCGATCATCTCAGCGATATTTATAGTTTGGGGATTGTTTTATATGAGTTATTGACGGGCAGCCCGCCGATGATGTCCAAGTCGCCTATTGAGATTATGCAGCGGCGCGTCAGTGAACTGCCGCCGTTACCCAGCCGTATAAACCGAGATATTACGCCGCAATTGGAGACGTTTATGATGCGGGCGTTGGAACGTGACCCCAAGCGGCGGTATCAAACGATGGAAATGTTTATCAATGATCTTTCATGGTTACCGGGTGCTACGGGACGGATGGACACATCCACCCCGCAGCCAGCGAAGGCCACTGTTACGCTTGATCAGCAATCTGCACCAATTATTGGCGCACGGTTGATGATAATGGGTACAGGCGCACTTATCCCATTGCCACAACAGATGAGTATTGTCATTGGGCGGGCAGACGTACACAGTTCTTTGCCACCAGCCATCGATCTTAATCCACATGGCGGGCAATCGGCTGGGGTGTCGCGCTATCACGCACAATTAAAGCAAATGGACGGGCAATGGTTTGTTGAAGATTTGAACAGCACGAATGGTACATTTGTGAACGAAACGGTTGTGGTGTCAGGGCAGCCCGCGCCGCTTCGTCATGGTGATCAAATTCGTTGTAGCCGTTTGACGCTTGTTTTTTATGCAGGGTAAATGGAGCGCGGTCTGCTAGACCGCCCTGTGCAGGCTGGCAGCCTGCGCTCCAGGGAAGAGTGAAAAATGTTAAATCCAGGTGATGTATTACAAAGCCGATACCATGTTATCCAATATATTGGGCAGGGTGGAATGGCAGTCGTTTATATGGCGACTGATTCCCGTTTGGGCAATCGTGAAGTTGCTATCAAGGAGATGAATGCGGCTAATGTGTCAGATGTGAGTTGGGCAACGGCCGCTTTTCAACAAGAAGCGCAGGTGTTAGCCCGCCTGAACCATCACGGCATCGCTCGCGTACTAGACTTTTTTCAGGAAAACGGCTTTTGGTATTTGGTGATGGAATATGTGCGCGGCGAGACGCTGGGTCTCGCCTTAAAACGCGCTCCAAATGGGTTTGCCGAAGGGCAGGCGTTGGAATGGGGCAGGCAGTTGATGGGAATGTTGGATTATCTGCACCAGCAGAAGCCATCCGTTATTTTTCGGGATTTGAAGCCGGATAATGTCATCATACAGCCTGATGGGACGCTGAAATTGATAGATTTTGGCATTGCCCGCTTTTTCAAGCCAGGCCAGCGTCAGGATACGGTCAATTTGGGTACGCCTGGTTATGCCGCGCCAGAGCAGTATGGCACGGGACAAACGGATGCCCGTTCTGACATTTACAGCTTGGGCGTATTGCTCCATCAGGCGTTGACTGGTTATGACCCATCGGTAACGCCAGTGAATTTACCGCCGCCGCAACAGTTGCGCCCTGATATTTCCGATCATGTTGCCGCCGCCGTTGTGCGGGCAACACAAGTTGATCCCAGCCAGCGTTTCCAATCCATGCGTGAATTTGCGGCCGCTTTGGGGCTGTCTATTTCAACACTGTTGGGAACGCCAACGCCAGTACCCATCTTTCCCGCAACAGGTACGGCGGTGATGGGCGGCGGTTGGTGGCAGAATGTGCCAAAAGGAGTGAAGGCGGCTGCCGTTATGCTGGTGATGTTACTGCTGTTGCTGGCGGGCTGGGTGTTGGCGGGTGGTTTTGGCAGTGATGGGGAAACTGCCGTTGTTATTGCCACCAATACCCCTGCTTCCGTCGTGATTGTGCAGACCGTTGTAGTTACAAATGAAGCCTCACCAGAGGATGAGTCTGCGGAAGAGATTGCGGACGTTGATGCGGAAGACACGGCCGAATCATCTATAGGCAGCGGTCGCAAGGTGTCAGATGATGATGACAAGGCGACTGATGTGCCGCCAACTGAAGAATTACCAACGGCCGTTCCGCCTACAGATGTACCACCAACGGCCGTTCCACCGACACCACGCCCGCCAACACCCACACGAGTTCCACCGACACCACGCCCGCCAACGGCCGTTCCCCCCACACGAATTCCGCCAACGCCGACATCTGCATCTTGCTCCATAGCCGTACACAGTTCGTTTTCGTCAACGTGGCAAGGGGTTAGCTCGGCATTGGGCTGCCCGACAGGGAACGCCAAAACCACATGGTCGGCCATTGAACCTTTTCAACATGGATACATGCTGTGGCGGCAGGACAGTGATCAAATTTATGCGATTTACAGTAACGGGACATGGAGGCATTACAACGATCTTTGGCATGAGGGCGAGCCTGAATATAGCTGCGGCACAGCCCAAACGCCGCCCACGCCCAAGCGTGGCTTCGGCAAAATTTGGTGCACCTATGGAGCCGTTCAGCAAGGATTAGGGTCAGCAACATCTGGTGAAGGCGGTGAAGATAGTTTCTTGCAAAGTTTCTCAAATGGCACGATCTGGCAGAATTCATTCGGTCGTTTTGTGCTGTTTAATGATGGATCGTGGCGATGATCAAACGGGAGCGCAGGCTTCCAGCCTGCACATAGGGGCGGGCAAGCTGCCCGCGCTCCGTTTGGGGATTATTATGAAATATAGACGATTGTTTTTATGGCTGTTGAGTTTGTTGTTTGTTGCTTGTGCTTCGGACAGCGCGGAAAGTGCATTGCCGACGGTATTATCTGCGGCGCAGGCTGTGACGGTGATTTCTGTGGCGGTGACGGCTACGTCCAGCTTGCCGCCTACGTCTACTTTTGCACCATCGCCGACGGTGGGAATGGTTGATGAACCGCCTACGATGTCGCCTGTGCCGACGAATGTGATTACGCCAACGGCGACGATAACGCCGACCGTCCCTTTTATTCCGACGAATACGCCGATTGCTTTGCCAACAACGGCCGTTTCTCCCCCCTCTCCTCCTCCCCCATCACAACCCAATCCAGCGTACACCCTGTCACCATCCACATTGGCCGCATCGGCCGTCAATATCTATGAAACGACGATAACCATCCCCACCTACGGCTATGAAAATGGATTTGAGCCGACGGGAGCAGAAGACATTATTTACCCCTACCCCCGTCTCAATTTTGATGCCGTCAGCCCCGCATCTACACGCTCGTATCAAGCCATTGTGTTAGAAAATGGATTTGTTTCGGTGACGATTTTGCCTGAATTGGGCGGCCGTATTTATAGCTGGGTCGATAAAGCAACAGGTCGCCATCTATTGTACGAAAATCCAGTCGTAAAACCGACAACGTGGGGGTATCGCGGCTGGTGGCTGGCGGCTGGCGGTATTGAGTGGGCATTCCCCGTAGAAGAACACGGACTTAATGAGTGGAGGCCGTGGAGTTACACCATCGGCGCAACCGATTATGGGCAATCCGTCACGGTGAGCAATGTAGAAGACCGCACAGGAATGGAAGTGGGGGCGACCATTTCGCTAGACAGCGGCCACGCTTATATGACCATCCAGCCGTGGGTAAAAAACAACACGGCCGAAGCACATTTATACCAATTCTGGCTTAACGCGATGGTTACGCTGGGCGATAATCATGTGTCCGACCAGACCCAATTCATCGTACCGGCCGCTGAAGTAATCATCCATTCTACGGGTGATGGCGGCGTTCCTGCCAGTGGTGCGGCGATGGGGTGGCCGGTTCACAACGGCCGTGATATGAGTTGGTATCGTAACTGGACAGGCTATCTTGGTTTTTTTATCCCCAATGTTTCGCACGGCTTCACTGGCGTTTACGATCACGCCGCCGATCAAGGAATCGTTCGCGCTTACAGCCCTGGCTGGCCTGCTGGAACTAAGTTTTTCGGCCCAGCCACACTTTCGCCTGAGTATTGGACGGAAGATGGCAGTAATTATATCGAACTGTGGAGCGGGGCGACGGCCAGCTTTTGGAGCAACGACACCTTAGCACCGGGTGATACATTTGGCTGGACGGAGCGATGGTATCCAGTGCATGGTATCGGTGGTTTCACACATGCCAATCGCACCGCTGCCCTTAAATTGACGGATAGCGGCGGCGGGGCGGCGATTGCGGTGGCGGTCAGCGGCGGCGTTACGGGCAACATCACCCTTTTTGTTGGCGGACAGGAAGCTGCCAATTGGACGGTGACGATTTATCCCGGACAGGCGTTTCGTGCCGATTGGACACGGCCGTCTGGTGTTTCTGGTGAATTGGGATTGCGATTGAGTTATGCGGATGGCACCGTCGCCGCGCAGACTGGCGTTGTGCCGTAAAAACAGGGAGCGCGGGCAGCTTGCCCGCTCATGGGCGGGCAAGCTGCCCGCGCTCCATTGAAATAGGACATAAAATTATGCAATATACAATTAAAAAGATAGGCGTTTGGTCAGCTTTTAAGTTTGGAACCGTGATTGGCATTGTGCTTGGATTTTTGCACGGTTTTGCAACGGGCATGACTGCAAGATGGGTGATTGCAGGATTGCGCGAGTGGCTGGATTCTTGGCTTTCCATTTCTGTGCCGATTATGGGCGATCTCGCGCTATTAGATGCGCTTATGCTGGGCAATTTTGCCGAGATGCTGCAAAAGCTGGATGATAGCAGTTTGTTCATGGTGGTGGGAATTACGCTTGCTTTCACGATGTTTGGCGGGTTTGCTGTTGGGTTGTTGACCGTGTTGATTGCCCTTATTTACAACGTCGTGGCCGCATTCAGCGGCGGCTTGGAAGTTCAGGCTGATACGATGGGTGGTGTGCCGCAAACGGCCGTTTCCAACCCCAACCCCATCACCATCCCCACACGATCTCCAAAAAGGACGGCAGCCGTCCCACCCGCCGCCCCGCCGCCCGTTCAGCCGCAAACATCGGCGTGGCTTGTTTCCAAAAATGAACGTCATCCGATATTGCCCGATGGCGTTCGCATCGGCAGTGCGCCCGATAATCAGTTGTGCTTGTCGGGGCTGTCCCCCTATCATGCACAAATTCAGATGGAAGGTGGACGGTATATTCTGCATGATTTGAGCGGCGGGCAGAGTTGGGTAAACGGCCGTTTATTATCAGCACCCAACATGCTAAAAGATGGCTTTCGGGTGCGATTGGGCAATCAGGAATTTGTATTTCAAGGAGGATAACGATGAGTGGTAAATTTTGCCCCCATTGCGGGGCGGTATTAAAACGAGCCGCACCATTTTGTGGTGCTTGCGGACGGCCGTTAAAACGACAGCCAGCAGTAGACAACAACGCAACACAAATCAACACAGGATTGCCGCAACTGATCATTGTGCGACCGGGACAGCCGCAGCAAACCTTTCCCGTCACAAAACCGATCATTACCATCGGCCGCAGTCCGCAAAATGATTTGATCATCGACAGTCCTGTCGTTTCGCGCCAACATGCCGAACTAAGACAGCAGGGAGATGCGTATTATTTCCACGATTTGGGCAGCACCAACGGCTCTGTTGTCAATGGGCAGATGGTACAGCGCGGACAATCCCCGTCATTGCATGATGGTGCTATCATTCGCATTGGTGACGCGCAAGGGAACTCTGTCGGCATTACATTCAAGAAAACGGCCGTTGGCAATAGTCATCTAGGCACCATCAAATTAGGACAGTTGAACATCGATCCGATGACGACGTACACCATTGGTCGCGACCCCGCCAATCAGGTGCATCTCGACCATCCATCCGTCTCGCGTCGCCATGCGGAAGTGCGGCAAACAGCGGCGGGGGCAGTATTGCGCGATTTGGGCAGTGCGAATGGCACTTACGTCAACGGCCAGCCGCTTCGTGGCAAACGGCCGCTTAACAACGGCGATGTCATCCAGATCGGCCCCTTCAAACTGGTTCACGATCAAGCAGGGCTGACGCAATACACCCCCGACGGCAACTATCAGTTGGACGCAGGCAATTTGATGCGAACCGTTAACATTGGCGGCACAATTGCCAAATTGAGCGGTGATAAAAGCAAGCAAAAAATCATTCTCAACGACATCAGTTTGTCCGTGCATCCGCGCGAATTTATCGCGTTGGTCGGTGGCAGCGGTGCAGGCAAAAGCACACTGATGAAAGCGATGAGCGGTTTTGCCCCTGCCGATGGGGGGACGATTTTTGTTAATGGAGAAGATTTGTACAAAAATTTCGCTGCTTACCGCAGTATTTTAGGATACGTTCCCCAAGATGACATTATTCATGGGCAATTGACTGTTATGGGGGCGTTGACGTATGCGGCCGAGTTGCGATTGCCAGACGCAAGTGAGCAGGAGATAGAGGGGCGTATTACCAAAGCGTTGCAAGAAGTAGATATGAATGGGCATGAGGATAAGCAAGTCAATAAACTTAGTGGCGGGCAGCGCAAGCGGGTTAGTATTGCTTCTGAATTGCTGGCGGATCCTGGCATTTTCTTTTTAGATGAGCCGACATCTGGATTGGATCCAGGATTGGAAAAGAAGATGATGGACACCCTTCGAAGGCTTGCCGATCAAGGACGGACAATTGTTCTTGTGACACATGCAACAGCCAATATTACTCAATGTACGCATGTCACTTTTCTGGCTGAGGGTAGATTGGCATATTATGGGCCGCCAGCAGAAGCGCAGCTATTTTTTGATAACGCAGTTGATTTCGCTGATATTTATACAAAATTATCTCAGCCAATCAATCCAACGACGTTGCAACCGCAATATCAATCAGAATATCATCGGATAAAGGTAGCAGGCAGGCCACCGCATATTGGTAAGGATGATGTGTGGGAACGTCACATTACGGCTGCGATGTGGGAGCTGCGTTATCGAGATTCGGCACAGCATCAGCAATATGTCACGGATCGGTTGCGGACGGGCGGCGCGTCTTCATCTTCATCGGCGACGGGGCCGCAGGCGAACCAGCAAATTTCTATGTTCAAGCAGTTTGGTGTGCTTTCGCGCCGTTATTTTAACCTGATTCGACGTGACACGATGAGCCTCATCGTCTTGCTGGCTGTCATGCCCGTCATTGCATTGCTGTTACTGGTGATGGCTGGTGAACGTGATTTGGTCGGTGAAAGTCAAAGCGAAATTCGCCGACAGATTCGTCTGGATATTGAGGAAGCGTGGGATGATGAAGACCATCGTGATGATGAGGAGCAGTTCCAAGGCATGTATCAGGTGGTGGGCAATACGCAGCGGGTGCTGTTTATGGTCGCGCTGGCGGGTACGTTATTGGGCTTGTTTGCCGCTTCTTACGAAATTGTTAAGGAGGATCCGATTTATCAACGGGAACGAATGGTGAACTTAAAAATACCGCCTTATCTGCTTTCAAAGTTGGCGGTGATGGCTGGTTTTGCTCTGTTGCAAAGTGCGCTGTTGTTGATAGTTTTGCGATTTAAGCTGGACTTTCCTGTAAAGGGGGTCTTTTTGCCATCGGGCATTGAGATGTATATCACCATCTTCCTGGCGACTTTGGCGAGCATCAGCATGGGATTGCTGATTTCGGCGGTGGTGAAAAGTGATGGGATGGTGATTTACGTCATTTTACTGGTGTTATTTGTGCAGATTTTATTTGCAGGGGCTATCTTTGAAATTCCGAAAGCGGCAACGCCTGTTTCATATCTGACAACAACGCGCTGGGCGATGGAGGCGTTGGGTGACACGGTGGATATGGAAAAGTTGAGAGATATGGGCGGCGGTTGTCTGGAATCGGAGAAAGAGATGGTATTGCCGCCCGGCACGGACGCGCCAGATGGGGGTCGCTATTGTGAGGATGGTCAGACGGCGATAGAGGCGGGGTATGAGTTTAATGTGAATTATGACG
>Ga0164318_10008103_pt1 | contig 10207 bp, 6 predicted proteins | sample GuaBasSedimGuay9_FD_113734 | JGI IMG/M metagenome (GOLD analysis project Ga0164318, IMG submission 113734) | Subseafloor sediment microbial communities from Guaymas Basin, Gulf of California, Mexico - Guay9, Core 4571-4, 0-3 cm | ecosystem: Environmental > Aquatic > Marine > Hydrothermal vents >...
CAGCCCATCAGCACCCACATCATCGAATTCTGGATTCCAATCACTATCATTATCAATACCATCATCTCGCCGCTCATCAATCAAAAGATCATTGAGACCAAGACCGTTGATGTAATCCTTATGGCGAACCGGGTTAAATTTATCAATCAGGATGTTTCCCTTCTGGTCCTTGCGGATTTGATGATAATGTAAGTAGTAGTTTTCATCAATTAATCCATCCAAATCGTTATCTACTCCATCGTAGGCATTAGGGTTAACAATTTCCTTACCATCATGGAGAATTACATTACCTTCTGCCAATGTGGTACTACCTGGTGAAACAAAGATTGAGTCTCCGCGGGTATAAAAAGTGGTATCATGAGCGGGGACCGTCGCCAGGGTGCGATTATAATCATCATCAATGAGAACAACCTTGTCACCAGCGTTGATTAATCTTTCTACAAAGTCATCTTCTGTAAAGAATGGACCGGTAGCCGGGAACAATTTGTTTTCATCAGCATCACCATCGTTATCGATGCCATCGTAGGGATTGCCCGGACTTTCCAAAAACGCATATCCAACCACGCCAACAGGGCCAACCCAACGTGGGTTTCTACTACAATCATCATCAAAATCAGCAGTGTAGGTTAGATCCTTTCCCACATCAAAAAAAGAATAATCATCGTCATATTCATGATAATCCTCGGTAGAAGTGACTCCAACATAAGTACCCACTAACATTCCAAAAACCACTTTGCTGTAATCGGTGGTGCTGGTGTTGGTAATTTCGTACAGCCAGAAAATACAATCTTGTGCTAAAAAATCGGACCATTGCATACCTCGAACTTTTACCACCAGACCAAGACCATTACGAGCCGAATTAGTTGAATCAGGTTTAAAGGCAACCCCCCATTTATTATTTTGAGCATAATTGAATTCCTCATCGTTATTATCGTCCATAACAAAATAACACTCTTCCGAGGCAGTGGTTGTTTTACCAAAGAAGCCATTCCAGGAACCTGACCAGCCGGGATCTTCGGGGTCATCCATCTTGTCTGGCCATAGGGCAGGCCATGAGGCAGGATCACTGTAAAGAGCGATCCCCTCTTGGCCTTCATTGAAATAGCCCGCCACTGGCTCAAAGCCCCAATACTTTCCAGATGGAGAAAGTTCATGCTGTTTGGTAGGTCGAGACACTGGACACACTACCACCGAATGGAAAGTTTTGTCATCAATATTAATTTCAGCTCCCACCAGGGGGCTCACATCACCGATATAACCATCATTATCGTAAATCCAGGCGCCTCGAGACCCCTTCTCGGCCGGCTGCCCAATAACACCCCAATTGCCAAAAACCGTTTTAACCAAATTGCCCCGCATGACCGACGATCTTCGATATTCCCGGCCACTTTGAGCCAATAGCCAGTTAGTTAAAATGGTTATGCTTAAAATTAGAAAAGCAGTTGAACAGATTAGTGTTTTCTTCATTTTCTTGCTCCAAGCTTAATTGTTGAAAATCCATTCTAAGGGGTTTTCATAAGATCAAAAGGTATAAGTAATTCCCAGCTCGATTCTTCTGGGTTCTGAGTAATGGGTAGGATTAGTAAACCAATCATCCAAAGTATTGATGAGTTGGGGAGGATTAGTTGCCCGAGCTTTTCGTTCATCGATAGTAAAACCAGCCCGACCTGTATCGTCATACACGTTCAGCTCATTTAGAGTATCAAACAGATTGAATACCCTTATAAATAAAGTAACAGTGGTTGAGCCAAATTTAAAATCTTTGTAGGCCCTCAAGTCGACATTGTAGCTGCTTGGTTTACGCTGGCTATTGGTCAGTAGAGTAGTAATGTCTTCTGAACGTCGAGGGGTGTAAGGCAATCCGCTACCAAATTGCCCAATTATACTTGCTCCCCAATCTTTTGCGGTATAGGAAACACTTGCATTTACCGTATGTCTCTGATCCCAATCCAGAGGGGTTAGTTGTACTTCCGGTAAAGAGCCCCCACTGAGGGCGTTGCGCGCTTGTTCCGGATCAGAATTAGTCCCCTTTGCTACCTGAAAAGTATAATCTATTGAAGCAGCCATTCCACCTGAAAATCGCTTATTTAATGCAATTATCACCCCTTTGATGAAACCGAAGTCACTGTTTACCAGCTTACTGTATTTAGCGGCTCCCCCAAAGAGTACAATTTCCTTGGCCTGAGTCCCTGCAAGGTCTCTAACGTCGCGAAAATAACCAGTTACTTCTATAGAAATATCATTAGTCAACTGTTGTTGCAAACCTATCTCACCACTGACAGTGTGTTCCGGCTTAAGATCAGCATTTCCGATAACTCCTACGTTTCCGGTACCAGATTCTAACTCAAAATCCGGATTCTGGTAAAGTCGTTCAAAGCGAGGAATTTGAAAAAAATGACCATAGGAAAAATGGATAATTCCTCGATCAGTAATAGGAAATGAGACTCCCAATCTTGGGCTTAGCTGAATCTTAGAAGTAGCCTTCTTGTACCAATATTTCTGTCGTTCTGACAGTGTTACTGGTGGTTCACCTTCATCCCATATTCCATTCCCCTCACTTCCGTCTGGGTCATGGGTGTTCGGTTTACCATCTTTGCCCCAGTCATGATATCTATTTTGAGGCTTGATGGGGTTGTAAATGCTCGGGTCGCTCTCATCGGCAAGCACAACACCATCGGGTTCAAAGTAATCAAGCCTCAAACCAAGATTAACAATCATGTTTTTAAATTCCATCTTATCCTGCAAATAGGCTGAGAATTCGGTGGGATGATGAGTGTACCAACTGTGATAGATGGTACTATCGGGTAAAACCCGAGTCTTAATGCAGGGATTGTCAAAGACAAAATTAAGGCTTGTTTGCTCTTTGATAGGACGCAAGGTCATGTCTTCCCGAAAGACTTCGTGACGCCTAAATTCAATTCCAGTTTTGACCTGGTGAGTTGAAGTAATTTGGCTGGTAAGATCAAATTTAGCAAGTAAGGTTGCTGTTTTCCTTTCAAAACGAGGATTATCAGTAGCTGTTCCTGCTGTTCCAGCGGTTTTGAAACTGTAGGGTTGCTGTATTGCCAGATCGGGATGCACATATCGGGGATCATGGATATCTTCATACACACGTTTTTTAAACCTCTTAGAAAAATATGATAACCCTAATGTGTAAAATGTCTTATTACTTAAAGCGTGAGTCAATTGAAAAATGTGGGTTTGTCCAGTTCTGAGCTTACGTGGAGCACCATCCGGGTTATATTTGTAATCCCGCTCGTGATCAAAAAAGCTCCACTCTGTGTAATTTACGTCATCAAGGATGTAATTGTAACTAAGTTTTAATGATGGGGAAACTTTGTAGATTAGTTTACCCTGAACATAAATCTTTCGATTCCAGTTCATCGGAATGTATTTTCCATCACCTTTTCCATTTCTGTGATTCTTGCGTAGACGCTCATAATAGGTAGCAAAACTATCTGGATTAGCTCTTTTTTCTTCGGGGAGCCAATAGTAGGTAATTACAGAATCCAAAAATGCATTAGTTCCTAATACGTACAGAAAGCTACGCAAATCATTCTCCGCATCAATCAGTCGACTTTCTGGTAGATACTCAGGAGCAACTTCTTTCAGAAATTCAGTAGGAATTCTCTCTATTGATGCAGTTACTGCATTGGGGTTAAATCGTCTCTGCCCAAAAAGCCAACCATCAAAATAAATGTAACGACTGTTTAGGTAATAGAACAACTTATCTTTAAAAAGAGGCCCATGTAAACTTGCTTCGAAATTTCGGATGGCCACGGGATTGACGTGATCAACATGCATGAAAATATCATCGTGTCTGCTTAAATGGTCACCTATGTAACTGGTAAAAGAGCCGCCGAAACGATTAGTTCCCTCTTTGGTGGTAACATTAACAATTCCAGACATAGCCTGTCCATATTCAGCATTGAATGCTCCGCTCACTACCTGAAGTTCTTGCACCATATCTTTGTTTACATCTACTATAGTTCCACCATCATAGACGTCGGTAATCGGGATCCCATCGATCCAATAGCTGATTTCGCCGCTCCTGCCACCTCGAATATGGAGAGCCCCACCAGCATCTTTCACCAATCCTGCCTGCAATTCAATAGCCTCAGAAACCTCAGTAACAGGTAAAGTTTTCATCTCATCCGCCCCTACTACAGCGGTAGAGGCTGTCAAGTCTTTTATTACCATCGGTCGTTCCGCTACTACAGTAACCGTTTCACCAATTTGCAAAACAGTTGGCTGGAGAGTAAAATTGACCTCTGTGGTCAAATCAACAGAGACGCGCACATTTTCCACTCGCATTGCTTTGTACCCAATCATCATAGCCTTGAGAGTGTAAATCCCGGGCGGGACGTTCAAAATAACAAAGCTGCCGTTTACATCGGCAGCCGCTCCCATAGTTGTACCCTCAATAATTACATTAACTCCGGGCAAGGGCTCTTTTGTTTTGGCATCAATAATTTTACCTGCAATCTTGCCGGTTGTCCCTGCTAATAACTGAATAGGAAAAAACACAAATAGGAAGGCACAAAAGAAAATAGATTTTCTCATTGGTCTATCTCACTTAAGTTGGTTGTTAGGGGTTATTTTTTAAAATAGCAAGGCAAGCAACATTAGACACTCTGTTTAGAGTTACATATAAATTTAAACATTTTTTTATTTTTGTCAAGGAAAAAATTTCAAAATAGTAATTTTTTTCCTTAACAACCTTTTTTTATCTCAGGGGTAATGGAATCAGGAAAGTTTTTTTGGAGGTATTCGTACAACTGGCGGATTAGTAAACGGTGGTTAAGCTCGTTTTTGCGGGGACGATCGCGGCAAAGTTGTAGTCGGATTATCTCATATTTTATGTATTTTATCAGATAATTTTCTGCTTCGTGACGAAAAATGCTATTGGGGTAGCGCTGGCAAAAATCATCAAAAAGAACAAAAGGAATCGGCCAGGTTGCCCAGAAGTTATCCCAACGTTGATTTATTTCCTTCAAAATAACGTTTCGCATGTACCGGTTGTACTTGACTTTTGGATGGTCCACTACGTGATTAGCAAAGTCCTGGTAGCGATAGAAGATTTTCTGGATGATTTCTTCTTGCTTAATACCTTTAGCCTGCTGTGCTTGCTGATGCAACCTCAAGATTTCCTCAACCCATTCCTCTGGTAAAAATTTAACATTTTCAAATTTAAATTCCAACGGCCAGGTAACCCATACTGCCTGGCGTTTGCCTTTTACCAGAGCAGGTTTGAATTTAGCATTTCGGGCAATCTCCATTGCTGCACGATCCAGAGATGAGTAACCAGACGAAACAGCTATCTTAACATCGCGAACATCACCCATTTTATCTACCAGCACTACCAATTCGACCGTTCCCTCCAGACGTTTGATGCGCGCCTCAGGTGGATAAAGAACGATCAAACTGTTCTTGATTAATCGCGGCGGTGTATTACCTGTGGTGGCACAGGAAATAATTAACACCAACAGAAGACAAGAGAAAACTATATGTTTCTTCATGATATTCTTACAGCCACTAACAAAAGCACACTGTAATTCTTTCATTTTAGCTGAATTTACTCAATTTGTTGATTAATATAGTAGCTGTGTGTTACCTCAGCAGTCTTTTTAAGCATGGCTACAGCAGAACAGTATTTTTGTTGGGACAAATCGATTGCCATCTCCACATCATTCTGTTTCACCTCGCCATAGAAATAGTACTCAATATGGATTTTAGTAAAAACCTTGGGGTGTTCTTCTGCCCGATCTGCCCGAACACGCATTGCAAAATCTTGCAGTTTAACACGTCGTTTGCTCAAAATAGACACTACATCAGCACCTGTACAACTGGCCAGTCCTATGAGCATAAGTTCCATAGGTGAAGTACCCGCTTCACTGCCACCATAGCGCTTATTACCATCTATGACAACCCAATGATTGGAATCGCCTTTAGCGGCAAAACTAATTCCCTGAATCTGTTTCAAAAAGATTTCCATTTTTGCTCCTCATTGAAATGTTGTGACAATCACTAATTCCTGCTTTCACCATAATAGCTCACAACGAAGATAGATTCTGGTTATTCTTTCAGCGGCGACCATTCTGCGAGAGTCTCGATGTGCAACATAGTTTTAGGTTCAGCCTGCCAGTTTTCGTTAGAGTTGTAATACCACGACAAATAGATAGAGTCACCTCCTCCCCGGGTGGTTACCAAATAGCGATTGGAAAGATGTCCAAAAAAATCAGCCTGCCCGCGTGGCCATTTCTGATCACCACCACTAGGGTCAACTGGAATCCAGCCATAATTAGGCAAATAGACTTCAGCCCAACGATGAAACACATCATCCAGACTCGCATCATCGCCCCGTACTACCACAGAACCACTGTAGCGCGCTGGCAATCCCGCCGTACGACACAACGCTACATAAACAAATGTGTACTCCGAGCAAGACCCACTACCACGTCTCAAAACCGTAGGAGCAATATTCCAACCACCAACCAACTCATAATGCATCTGATCAATAACGTAGCGGTAGAGCTTGCGAGCAATCCAATAGGCATTCTTTTCACTTCCTACGACCTGTCGCACAATATTTTTAAAATAGGGATTATTTACTCGATATTTTTCACCATCCACCAGGTACTGTTTTTTGATTGCAGCCGGAATTTGCTCCAGAGTACCCTCTTGCTCCGGAAAAATGAAGTACCGTATTTCATAAATCTTAGCCTTTACTTTCATCACCGAATTTTGAATTTTCTGCGGTGGTAAGTTTTGATAATTAAAATGAGCCACTTTCTGACCCCATTGATCGGTCAACATATCGGTTGGCGCAGGTTCAAATTGAATCTCGCCCACAATTTTCTGCCGAGCCATGTTCTGGGGAACAGCTATGTAGACATCAAGATTCTTTAATCTACCCGGACCATAATTACGTACTTGATGAGTGTATTCAATAATAGCGTACCGCTCATTCTGAACAACTTTCCACTCCTGAGCATCATGAATTTTAATCTTGTAAAGCTGGTCACTCTGATAGTCAACATTCCACAAGAATTTACCATCCCAGGCAAGACCATTGGGATAGGGTGCGGGAGATTTTAAAATCATCAGGCAATCGCCGGTTTGTGGGTGAACCATGTAGATTTCATCCCGAAAGCGATCGGATACCCACAGATATTTACCATCGAAGGTCAGACCATTAGGACGAGAAGTAGGAGCAATAATAGAAGTAATCGCGGTTCCATCACCGGGACTAATCTGGTAGATTTTACCCTCGCGCCCATCGGACAACCAGAGATATTGACCATCCCAAGCAAGACCCCGAGGATTTGACGAAGGTGCTTCTAAAACTCGAAGAATAGTACCAGTTTGAGCATCAATCTGGTAAATTTTGCTCTCTTCCCTGTCGATATTCCACAGATATTTACCATCCCAGGCTAAATCCAACGGCCAAAATCCCGGGGAGGAAAACTGCCGAACTACTCGACCGGTTCGCGGCTCGATTTTGTACAGCAAATCCGATTTACGATCGGCAACCCAAAGATAATGTCCATCCCAGGTTAGTCCGGTGGGACAGCTAAAGGGTGTGGAATACGATTTGACTACGTCACCAGGCTTGGTATTCCCAGTTGCAATAGCGGCCATCAATATTATTATTACCCCACTTGAAAACTTTGCCCATTTCATTTCATCCTCCTCAATTTTGAGTTAGTAGTGTCACAAAAATCCTTGACAACCTTCTGATAAAATAGTAAATTTAGATGCTTAAATATAAGTATTGTTTCAAAAAGAATCAATGGAAAAAACTAATGGAGGAAAAAGCTATGGCTAAAAAAGAGATCGCTACGTTTGAGGAACTCCAGGAAACACTTAATCGACTGAACAACCCTGGTGCATTATTGGTAGCAGGCAAAGAAAAATCCAATCCTATGACTATTGGTTGGGGCAGTGTAGGAATAATCTGGGGAAGACCAATCTTTGCAGTATTGGTGCGCCCATCTCGATTCACCCATGGGTTAATGGAAAGCTGGCCAGAGTTCACGGTTAATATTCCTTCCCTTGAGATGGACAAAATAGTTAATTTCTGCGGCACAAAGTCGGGTAGAGATGTGGACAAAATTGCTGAATGTAAGCTCACACTGGAACCAGGACACAAAATAGAAGTCCCTTCACTTGCAGAATGTCCAATCCATTATGAATGCCGCATTGTTCATAAAAACAATGTTATCCCCTCCGAACTGATCAACGAGATTACTTCCGAATTCTACCCATCGGGAGATTTTCACACTGTGTATTTCGGAGAGATTTTGGGAGTATATCGGAACAAATAAACAAAGCCAGGGGAAATAAAATGTCAACATTTGCATCTGTAAAGTCCATTAAAATTGCTTAGCGGCGGTTGAAAACGCCTTCCCCATCCGATTTTAACTTAACGCAATGAGCAATGTCACATGGTCGGTAAATTTGAAAAAAATCTTACAATTACTAATGGCGTTGTGCTTCCCCTATCAGAATTAAATTTCCGCTTCTCGCGTAGCAGTGGTCCTGGGGGGCAGCATGTCAACCGCTCGGCTACACAGGTAGAACTGCAGTTTGATGTTTTGAGTTCACCCAGTTTAAGCAGCTCGGAGAAGGAACAGATATTGCGAGCCCTGAGGTCTTACATTGACAAAGAAGGGGTTTTACATTTAGTTTCGCAAACCAGCCGCAGTCAATTTCAAAATCGCAAGGATGTAATTAGGCGTTTCCAAATGCTGATGCAGCGGGCATTGCAGCTTCCTAAACCTCGACGCCCAACGTTACCTACGGCAGCCTCACGGGAACGGCGGCTGGCAGAAAAACGACACCGCAGTCAGATAAAACAGGCACGTCGAAAAATTACATTTGACCAATTTTGATTCATCATCGAGTAATCGGTGAGAATTTATAGAAAATTAACGCAACACCAAAAATTTATGTGTTGCGGTTGTTTTAACCCTGTGACCTACATTCCCCTCCAAACGAGCAAAATAAATTCCTGAAGCTACTGGTTGTCCAAAAGTATCCCGCCCATCCCAAGAAAAAAGTTGAAGACCAGCTTGCAGTTGTCGATCTATTACGGTGTAAATTTGCTGTCCCAAAAGATTGTAAATCTTGAGCGTCACATGCATCGGCTGGGTAAGCTGAAATTGAAAGGTGGTTTTTTCTGCCGAGATGCGAAAGGGATTGGGAAAATTTTGCAAACCAAATTGCACCGGGGCATTCTCTTCGGCCATGCTCACTCCGGACTGCCCCGGTAACCTGACCTCAAATCGCAATGTATCGGTGAGATGACCGAACTCATTTTCGGCGGCAATTTCGCACCAACCCTCGGCAGTGGCGATTAGCTTGCCACTGGAAGTCAAAGTAGCAAACTGCTGACCAGCTAATAGTTGCCAGCTAACTTGACCAACAGTAGCTGGATGTTCTTCATCATCAAATCCCAAAGCGAAAAACTGGATAGTAGAGTCCGGCGCAGTTTCAATATTGGAGCCATGGGGAACGATTACTAACCGTGTGGGTTCGGGAACTAAAATCATTGCCGTATCAGCAAGGCCATAGGTTGTGCTGGAAACTATCAGCGAACTGGAACCAAAGCTGCCGCTACTACGGAAAATCAGGCTATCATCAACAACCCCAATTGAAGGATTGTCCAACTGCCACTCCACCTCGCCCAGACCGCAAAAATAGCCGCTGGAATCCTGGGCAATGACGTGGAAACGCTGAGTTCCAGCAAGAGGCACCGCCGCTTCTTTGGGAAAGATTCGCAGATAGGCGGGTGTACGACCATATTCAAAGGCACCAATGTCCGGTTTGTTCCCCAGATAATTTAGCTCTACAGTGGTATCTCCAATGGAAAAAGTAAGGATAGCATCGGTGCCGGCATCAATGCAGGGAGAGGTGGGCAATAGACTGAAATCGCCAAGCTTGGGATTTGCAAATTGGGGATCAGCAGAAATATCATGGGGATTGGTAACGTTGATGTAGTTCCCTAAAGAGTTTTGCCACACGTTGTTGTTGAAAACTTCACAAAGAGGCTTGTTTCTATTGCCAGAAATTCCGTATCCACCATTCGAAACAACCACATTGTTCCAGATCAATGGACTGCTTGATGACCACCAGCCTCCTTCTATGCCATCACTATTGTTTTGAACTATCGTGTTATTTATCACAACAGGGTTACCATGAAGGC
>Ga0164318_10008105_pt1 | contig 10207 bp, 3 predicted proteins | sample GuaBasSedimGuay9_FD_113734 | JGI IMG/M metagenome (GOLD analysis project Ga0164318, IMG submission 113734) | Subseafloor sediment microbial communities from Guaymas Basin, Gulf of California, Mexico - Guay9, Core 4571-4, 0-3 cm | ecosystem: Environmental > Aquatic > Marine > Hydrothermal vents >...
TCAGGCGGAAGGTTGATGAAATGGATTTCACGGGCGCCACGCCCGAACCGTATCGATGGATCTTTCAATTCCCACTCGGCTGCAACAATATACGGATTCGGAACGACCGCTATTTTGTCGAGATTGGACTTGATGTCGGACTCAGATGTAGTCGCACCGTGCGCCATGAATACGATCGTATCCTTCTCGGAGAACGGTTTTTTGATGTGGATGTAGATTACCTCGCCGGGTCCCGGCGGCACGGTGTCCTCTCCAGCAGGCACCTCAAAGTAAACTTTCCAACTTGGGAAGTGTGTCTCTGGATTGACAAGAAACAGCACATCACCGCCTTCACCGGGGAAGTTGATGATGGTGTCGCCGGGTGTCCTGCCGAGACTGTCCTTGTCAGAGAAGAACCAAGCGGTGTCCTCTACACGCTCATCGCCGACGATTCTCCATACACGGAAATAAGACGGCACCAGCGCCCCGCTGTAATAGACCCATCCAAGTGTGTCGCCAGGCGTTCCGAATTCAATTTCGTAATCCGCAGGATACGGCATCGCTCTCGGCGCAAAGTCAACGACAGGCTCAAATGTGGTCGATGTCCTCGATGTCCAATAAGCTGTATCCGGTAAAAGTGAGTCGTTGGTGATGATCAGCCTTATTCCGTCGAAGATCGGACCGGCATCCTCGCCGTGTATGTATCTGTTTTGGCTGATGAGATTTACAGGGTTTTCTGGATCGGTGATGTCATCGACATTGTAGGTTATCTCGGCGTCAGTGTTGAATGTTACGCGATACACATGGCCGTCCTTGATGTCATCGTAAACCAGAACACAGGGCTGAACCTCACCTGTCCCGATGCGGTTGGAAAGTGTATCAAGAAACTCGACTTCTGGCGGAATGTAACCGATTGCAGGTGCGTTTGGAATGACCTCAACTGCGCTCGGGTTGTTGTCGATCGTGAAGGCCGTCTGAAGCGGCGGAAGTTCAAGGGTAACATTCTCTTTGGAATAGGCCGTTACGACATACCAGTAATGTTTGCCGTTCACAACGGTGGTGTCGGTCCAAGAGTGCTGGAGGCCAGTGTCATCGCCGAGATAAAACCTTGCGCCGTTGACATCGACCTGAGCGAGTCCGAACACGGAATCGACAAGGTCAAATTGTGCAATTGGCTCCCAATAGACCACACGGCCATAGGCATCGGTTATCGGGTCGCCCCAATTGACTCCCCTATCCTCACTTCGGTAAATAGCGTAACCTTCAAAGTTTGCGGACCTTTCGGCCGCATCGTCCCAGTAGAGCGTTACCTGACCGTCGCCTGCTCTGGCATAGACCGTCGGCGTCTCAGGTGGACGAGGGAACTGGTAGTTCATGTTGTAAATCTCTTGTGCCTTAGCGGCGTTGTCGTAGAGGTCGTCCCAATCCTCGCCCATTATGAGCGCAATCGAATAGCGTTGGGACTCACCGGGTTCAAGGCTGAAATAACCCGAACCGAAAACCGTGATGTAGTCGCCCATCGGCACGCTGTCAGCGAACGAATCCGGGGTCATCAACGCCCACATCTCGTTGTCCTGTGCTGCGAAATAGCTGCCGTATGCGAAGAACATGGCGGATGTGAGTCCAAGCTCGTCTTTTTCATCGACATCCATCATATCGAAATTCGGCTCACCCCAATCTGGCACTTGGTTGCCCTCGCCCTCGTCGCCAGTGCCTGCTATGCCATCCCGACCGACATCGTCGCGCCAGAAGCCCGATGTGCTGTCCCAGTCGTGGTCATTGTCTATCATGTCATACATGCTCTCGTCCACCATGCCGTCGCCGTCGTTGTCGATGCCATCGTCATCGATGCCAGGACTTTCAAGGAACTTGAACGCCAGCATGCCACACAGATAAGGCTGACCGTCAGCACCGCGCCCATAGCCATCGTTGTCAAACGAAATCACCATGTTGTTTTCGCGGTCAAATGTGTAACGGTCATCGTTGAAGTCGCTTCCGGGACCGCCGATTCTGAAGTCGCCGAACATCCCAACAACCACCGTGTCGAGAGTTTTGTTTGAGATGTTTGTAACCTTGTAGGAAAGAATGATCACATCCTCGACCGGCAGCGCAGCCCATTGATAGCCACGAAATTCGACCTGAATCCCGATCCCGTGAAGCCCGTTTCCGGGGTCGTATTCCGGATTGCCATAGGGGTTGCCCGGCAGGAACTCGATGTTGCCCTCATCGGTCATCACGAAGTAACTCTCCTCATCGGCAACGGTTACAGGGATGACGGAATCGACATCGCCGAACCTCGTTTTCCGAGTAAAGGCGCCCGGCCAATAGCCGTCGGTTCCGCCCGGCAGGTCGTAGATTGTGTCGCCGAAAACAGTTACGAATGGCGGCCACACATCAGGCCATGTCTGAGGCCTTGTCGAAAATGCAAAGGTGTCCTGAAGCGGATTGGCGTAGCCCGGCAGCGGCTCGAAGTCCTCATCACCACCGTCCTGAACCGGATCATCGACGATCGGAATCCAGACGCTGTCGCCCGTTGTCGGATTGTAGGCGCGCACTTTTGCGCCTATCAGCGGTGCGACCTCGTAGATGTATTCGTGGCCGGAATATGCAGGCCATTCAAGTCGTGGACATGGATCCACACGGTCAGGACCGCCCAACGGCCCGAAATTGAACATTTTGATCCTGATCTTGTTGCCCTGATGGATGCCCATCTTGCGGTCTTGGACGCCTTTTTGGCCGATGGTAGCGCCCTTGCCGATCTGCTCAGGCGTCAACTTGTCTAACTGCTCTTTGCTCATGTATTTTTGGCCGGGCACGCCAGCCCAAAGCTCAAAAGAGACGATGAGAGCAAAGAGCGAAAGGAGAGAAATGCGCCGAAACATCGCTAATGCCTCCTATTTTCAACACATTAGAAGTTGAGGGAGAAGCCTATACGGACTTGGCGCGGCGAGCTGAAGTAGTGCGGCCGCTGATAGTAGCCCGGCTCATGCCCCTCAAGCACATTGTTCGTGTAAGTCGCTCTGCCCGTGTCGGTAAAGACTATCAGCTCGTTCAACCTATCGGTCAGGTTATAGACCTTGATGAACACGGAGCCGGTGATCCGTTTCGTGATCTTAAAGTATTTCGTGGCGTAAAGGTCCATCGAGAAACGAGAAGGTTTGCGCGCCGAATTCTCGTCGCCGATGCGGTTGCCGTTGCGATCGGTCGGTGTGTAAGGCAGTCCGCTGCCGTAAGTTGCCGTAACCGTGATGTCAAAATTCTGCGGCACGCGATAGCTCAAAACACCGGTGATCTTGTGGCGCTCATCCCATGCCAGTGGAACGAGTTTCTTGGGCGGCTCGACGCCGTGTCTCAGGTCGGAGAAGAGGTCGCGCGGATACGAGTTCGTGCCCTCTGCTATCTGATAGGTGTAGTCGATTTCGCCCGAAATACGGCCTATGTTCCTGAATTTCACGAAGAAGGAGATGCCGCGCACATTGCCATAGTCCTTGTTGATGTAGGTCGTGTAATGGTCGCCTGCGACATAGGTCGGCATAAGTTTCGTCGCAACAAGGTCGCGGATGTCCTTGTAGTAACCGATGACCTCAAGCCCGAACTTATCGCCGATGCCCTGCTTGAATCCGACCTCGTAGGCGATCGTCCTCTGAGGCTTTAGGTCTGGATTGCCGAGATATGTGCGGTTCGCTTTGGTCGCCCATTCAAATTCAGAATTTCGATAGAGATAGTAAAGGTTCGGCCTCTGGAAGAAGTAGCCGTAGGAGAAGTGGAACACACCGGATTCCGAGATCGGGAACGCCAGGCCGAATCTCGGCGAGACCTGCCATTTCGGATCGGCGTCGCGATAGCCGGGGAACGGACCGCGCGCAGTATCCCAGATCATCGGACTCGGCGCACTATCGTCAACCCAGACTTTCCATTTCGGATCGAAATAGTCGAACCTCACACCTGCGTTGATGATGATGTCTTTGAATTCCATCTTGTCCTGCACATAGGCCGCAAACTCGTAGGGGTAATGCGTGAACTTGTTCATGTAGTAAGTCGTATCGGATACGGGCGGGTCTTCGTAAGGTCGATTGACCGTCATCTCAAGAAAATCGATTTTGTGGTTTGTGTATTCGATGCCGGCCTTGACCAAGTGCACGTTGGTCAACTGACTTGAGACATCAATTTTGTAGATGTAGGTGTAGGTCTTGCGGTTATACCAATATTGAGAGATGCCGCCTTTGTAAAATTCGCCGCGTGAAAGCAGATAGGCGAAATACGGGTAGAGATAGCCGAGCGAGTGCTCATCCTCATAAACAAACTGCTTGATGTTGTGCAAGCTGTAGCTGAACCTGAAGGATGCCCATGTCTTCGGACTGAACACATAGTTGACGCCGAGAATATGCTGACGGCCGATGTTGATCGAATGCGGCTCGGCCAAAGGCTCGTATCTCAACGAATGGATGTAAACCCGACTGTGCCTCCACGAATAGAAGTTGGATGTGAAGACCTTAATGGAACTCGTCGGCTTGTAAGTCAACTTGAAGCTGTAAGAGAGTTCGGAATACGGGTTCATCGACACCCATTCGCCGTCGCCATGACCGAGATAAAGTCCGAGCGTAGTGTCGTAATGAGAATCTGTTGGAAGATAAAGGTTTCTGCCGTAAATTGCGCCTTCACGGGAGTAACGGCGGCCACCGAAGAAGAAATTGAGCTTGTCCCCTTTGAGGAACGGGAATGGTCCTGAGACGCTCCAGCGGACATCGGTCAGCGAGAACGGGTCAAACGATTTGAACGGATGCGGCGGATTCTCAAAGTGTTTCTTTGAAAGCTCTTGGAACTCAGCGACACGCTCAGGGTCAAGTGTGGTATCCGAAAGGTCAACCTCTTCGATTTTGTCCACTATCGGCGACGGGACAAATACGAAGATATCGTCATGTGTGCTCAGGTAGTCGCCGAAAGCGACGGTCGTATTGCCCGTCAATGTGCGGCCACCCTCATCGGTAACGATGTTGACAACACCGGACATAGCATTTCCGTATTCCGCATTGAAAGTTCCTGCCACCAAGTCCATCTGTTTGATAAGGTTGGTCGGGACTCGGATGTTCGTGCCGAGACCATAGGGGTCAACGATCGGGATTCCATCGACGATATAAAGCACCTCACCGGAGCGGCCGCCGCGCACATGGATCGAGCCAGAGGCATCGACAGTTATGCCCGCCTTCTTCGTTAAGATGTCACCGACACTCTCGACAGGCAGTGTTTTGATCTCCTCTTTGCTTGTAGTGATAACGCTCGAAGTTATGTCCTTTTTGACGATCGGCTCCCTTGCGGTAACAACAATTGCTTCGGCCTGAATAGCTTCGGGTTTAAGTCGGAAGTTCAATTCGGTGGTCTGGTCGGCATAGACTTTGACATTTTTGACCACCATAGGGGCGTAGCTCAGCATGGTAGCTTTGACGGTGTAAGTGCCCGGCGGAATGTTGACTATGACATAAAAACCGTCAACATCAGTTGCAGCACCGAGATTTGTGCCCTCAATAATCACATTTGCGCCGGGCAGTGGCTCTCCGGTCTGGGCGTCATAAACGACGCCCTTCAGCTTACCCGTTTCGCCCGCCCAAAGTGTTGTGGCCGTGCAAAATGCGACCACAAGGGCGAGCAATACCACAAAAATTGACCGCCTCATATTGACCTCCTATTGTCGATTTTTGGAAAAATATGGAAGGTTGCTGTTTGATGGCATCATGGCAGTGTATCCACTGCTACAGTGTCAACTGTTATAAGCGATTCGGCGGTGGTCTCCAAGAACGCAGGCAGCTCGATGTCTCCTACATCCACCACTTCACCTTCATCGACATCAAACTCATCGGTGAACACAGAGTCAAATGTGGCGGTTTGGGTCTCAACAACCTGCTCAAGCACACTCACAATCGTATAGACTATCGTGTCAGGTGTGGCTATGACAGTGTCGGTCACAGTGTCGATTGCCACCGGAGGGTCATAATAGGTTGTATCACAAAGCAGAGTTATGGGCTCGCTCTTCGCTTTTATCTTGTAAGTTCGTGGAAACACGGACAGCTCAAAGTAACCGGACGAATCGGTCTTTGTGGAGCGATGTGGTGGAAATGTGGAGACATCGGCATCAGGGACTGGTTGGAGTCCCAGCGTGTCCACACCAAAGTTCGACACCACATGTCCCCGTATTGTGCCATCTTCAGGCGTCTCTATCTTTTCCATGCAACTTACTCCCACTAACAATGCTATCCCTATGATTACCAAGAACTTGTTCATGCTTGGCCTCCTATTTGGCAAGCTATTTTAAATTCGTGGGTAAGGGTTGTCAAATCGAGTTAGGCTTCAAAAAATTCTTAATGCCAACGGGATGCGCCCAATCCAACACGAAATTTTCAAACTCACAACTTGATGAAAGGCTTGATCCGTTCAAATTTCTTAGGACCTATCCCTTTGACATTCAATAATTCATCTATGCTCCTGAATCCACCCCTGCGCTCGCGATAGGCGATTATCCGTTCCGCAATCTTGGGACCTATGCCCGGTAACGCCTCAAGTTCCGCCTGCGTCGCCGTGTTGATGTTCACCGAAAGGTTTGACTTTATTTTGACATCAGGTTTCGGCCCTGCGGTCAAACTATCAGTGTCAGCCAAGATAACGCTGGTGCGATGTGTTGGCTTGGGCATCGACAGCTTAACACTTCGATTGTTGAACACGATGCCAAATGCAAGCGATGTAAGGACAAAGATGAGAACAGTTAACTCCACTTTGGCAGGATAAAGTTCCGTGAACAAAAAACTTTTAACTTTATCAGAAATTGAGGACCACATTTGCGTTTAACATGGTGCTTGTAAATGTCCTTTTCGTCGTTTTGTCTGTTGTGGAAGTCCTTCTAAATTCGAGTCTTCCAGTGATATTCCGTGTAAATCGATATTGTGCGTTGAATGTGAGTTCACGAGAACTACTTCCGGATATAAGTCCAGCCTGTTCAGTTGTCTGATCCGTGATTCTGTAAATCAGATTGAATGTAACCTCACTTTTCAGGCTGAGGGAGCCAATAAATGGCAGTTTTATACCCTCAGCACGACGAAGCGTGTAACTCAAATTGGACGAGATGTTCCAAGTCCTTGTGTTAGATGACGGCTGACGGAATGTGAAGACCTCCTCCTTTGTCCAACTCATGCTGCCATCGAGGTTCCATGTGAGGCTATTTTTAAACGATGTCCTCAAAGATGGGGTCAATGTGTGTTCTGTGCTACGGGAGTCAGGCGTTGATCGGCCGACAGGCCCTCTTTCCGTTACCCTTCTGGAATAGCTCAATCCCAATGTCATCGAACTGAAAATTTTATTTGCGTATGGGATGATTTGATAAATCTGCGAAAAACTTGTGCTCAAATTCGGCCAAGTGAAAGTCCTCGTTACGAATTCGCCGCTCGAGGGCGAAAAGCTGTGTGATATGTTCAGATCGCCCTGATAATTCAATGACAGACGCGGAAGGGCGATGCGGCCGCTAATGCGATAACTTTCGTTTATGCGCTTGCTGTTGCGCGTGTCAGTAAATAGGTCGATTCCGGGGTCCGACCTCAAACCCAACCTGAAACGCACATCGGGACGGTGTGTGATGTAGTAAAAACTATAACTCCTTGTGTTGGAATAGCTAAGTGAGGGCGCAGGAAACATGTTGACAAATCGAGAGACATAATATCCGAACATCTTCAGGAAGTTTGAAGTGTCCTTCCGGAACCCTCTGAGAAACTTCAACGGATCAACGCTCGATGACACGGAGAAGTTGGTCGTCTGGGTTATGTTCTTGTAACGGAAGCTTGTGTCGCTCAGTTGAGTTCGGGCATTTGGAATCTGTTCGTTGTAAACCGCGCTTGCGTTCAAATTCGGTGAGATTAGGCCGAAAAAGTTCAGGTTCAGCCTACCGCTAAGCTCCTCACGCATGGAAACTTGTTTGCCCCAGCGCTCCCTGCCGAATGCCATGTTGTATTCCTGGCGCTGCTTGTAGGAGAAAGTTAAGTTGTTTATCGGTGAGAATGAGGCATTTCCATCGAAAGAGAGTATCTCGGAGGGCAGCGGTTTGGTGATGATATGGCTTTGTTTGTCGTAGGTTAGCGACGAATCGTATGAGTAGGTTGTTGATATGCTAAAGTTTGAAAGCCAGAACCTGAAATCCTTGCCCAAGATCTTGATCGGCCTAAAGCCCGGTGAGTAGTTGTAAGACACGCCTACACTTCTGTGCAGGCTGTATCGATAGCGGAGTGGACTCGTGCTGATGTTCTCTCTCATCGATGCATTTAAGTCCCAAGCACTCAAGAGCATCTTAGCAAGTTCAGACCTTGAGCCGCTTTTTCTGAGGCGGAAACTCGCCTCACGGGAATAATCGATTTGGCGCTGTTGACGCATCTCGTCCTTCGTCAAAATGATGTCGGAACCCGTGAGATACTTGGGATAAGAGTAACTTCCGGATACTCTGAAACTGAGTGGGATTGAGAATCCCCATCTTTGAGGCAGCAAAAGCTTCTGGAGATTCACGGATGTGTTGATTTGATAGCTTGTTGTCAAGCTGCGGGACGGCCGTGTTTCGCTAAGTGAGCGAAACTCAGGGTCTCGCCTCTGGATGTTACCTGAGAAGGAAAGGATGCCGCCCAAATCGACCTGCATGTTGCCGCGCATAGCCATCCCACCTTCGCGTCGAGGATTCGATACACGAAGTTCGTCAAACCACAGCTCACCGCTTATCGGAGCGTCGCTGGAATCGTTCAAAATCCCGAACTCATACATCGAGATTCGACCGAGATTCGGATTGCCGCGCACGCCATATTGGCCCGAATAGTAGGTCTTGCCGCTTTCCCAGTCTTCAGGGCGCTCGTTCTTGAGGTGTGAAAGTCTGTCGAGCGGTATCGAGATGTCATGCCAGCTCGTGGGGTTCTGCAATCTGAACCGATACTCGTAAAAGTTCATGGTGTCGCTGCCCAACCTGATAAAACAGATCGGCTCGTAGTTCAGCGGATTTCGACTCCTGACGAAAAACCTCAAATTTTTGTAATCCAGAAGGTCATGCTCATGTCTTTGAGACAGAGCACGATGGACTAAGACAAAATGACCTTTTTTGATGTCCTGATAGACCACAGCCAAAGACTGCTCATGTTCGATCTTGCCGCTCGCATCGCGCTTTAGGCGAATCGGTGGAGGTGTGTAACCCACAGTTTCATAGTTACTTACAACACCGACCATCACCTGTTCGGTGGAATCGACTTCCTCGTAAGTTGTGTCCAATCGGTGAACGCCGTAGTTCAACCAGTAATTTCCGACAAACTCGATCCTTTCGATGTAAATCGTGTCGGTTCTCGTGAAACCTGAGACCCAAATCCTTGCGTAATAGATCTTTTCCCATGTCGTGTCGCGCCCGACGGCGATATGCGAACCGACCTCATGGATCGGAATGCGATAGTGCTTCCATCCTGTCGGCGTCTCGTCGATCAAGTAAGGGTTCGCAAAATCATCTAAATCAATTGTGAACTCAAAGTAAGCGTTGGATGTGTCAAAGATGTGGTCTCCGTTGAGGTCTTCTGTATCGAAATGGCCGTTGCCCTCTGTGCCGTTTATTCGCTCGAAATTGTTTGAGCCAAATTCGTAGTCATAGTCGTCATTTCCGTCGTCAGCGCTTTCAGGCGTCCATCGATCGTCGTCGCCTGCCACACCGTCAAGCCCGACATCCTCAGTCGAAAGTTCATGGTGTCCATCGCCATTGAGATCTTCGGTGTTGAATTCCTGATAACCGCGTATTTTCCCAGCTTTATCTCTCCAAATTCCGTCTTCCGATATGGCGAATCCGACATCGATGTGGAGTTTGACTCCATCGCCTTTCGTTACCACCTCAAGGAAGTCATAATGGCTAAAATCCTTACCGAACCTTGAGACAAGGGTGTTGAGCGACGCCCATTGGGCTGTGTCGCCCTCTTCCGAAGGTCTCATAATCAGCATCATGACTGAAGCGCGCTCGTCCGCACGGCTGCTCGGCCTGTCAGGATAGATGTCTCGCAGCCTGAAGTCCTGAACAGTTGCCCAGATCAGTTTTTCGGCAAAATCAGCGGTGTCCTTGCCGACGGGAACACTGCCAAAGGTCCATGCCAGTCGGTTGCTGACCGGCAGCTCCTCGCTGTTTTTTGTCGATTCCATATCATCGATGTAGCCGTCGCCTTTGACATTCGGGTTCGGAAACGCA
>Ga0164318_10008107_pt1 | contig 10206 bp, 9 predicted proteins | sample GuaBasSedimGuay9_FD_113734 | JGI IMG/M metagenome (GOLD analysis project Ga0164318, IMG submission 113734) | Subseafloor sediment microbial communities from Guaymas Basin, Gulf of California, Mexico - Guay9, Core 4571-4, 0-3 cm | ecosystem: Environmental > Aquatic > Marine > Hydrothermal vents >...
CGTAGTGATCCAGCAGAGCGAGGGTCGCCTGAAGCTCTTCAAGCGGCTGCGCATCATCGGTGATCGATCTGGCTTCATCGATATCCGCATCGAGAAGTGCTGGCAGACGCTCCCGCAGATCCGGATGGTCCGAAAGCAGCATCCGAAGACCATCGACATCTTTCTTGTCCATCAGCCGCATCGCCTCTGCCTGCATAAGTGTATCCATATCCAAAAGCAGCCCGCGAACGACGCCGAGATGCCCGATGTGGAGGTCAGCCTCGATTCCGGTATCCGAAACCATGGCGGCTGCAAGCGCGATCGCCTCTGCTTCGGCTTGTGCGCTATCGCTGCCGATCAACTCGACGCCGAACTGCCAGAACTCCCGGAACCTGCCTTTCTGCGGGCGTTCGTACCGGAAACAGTTCTCGAAGTAGTAGAGCCGGATCGGCTTTGGCGCGACCGACATCTCGTTTACGTACATCCGTAGCACTGGTGCTGTCAGTTCAGGGCGGAGCGCGATATCTCTGCCGCCTTTGTCTTTGAATGTGTATAATTCATCCAGAATCGCTTCGCCTGACTTGATCGTGAAGAGTTCGGTGTGCTCGAACGTGGGGGTCTTCACTTCTTCATAGCCCCAGTGCTCTGCGGTTCCTCGCATTCGGTTCTCGATGTATCTGCGCTTCTCTGTTTCCGCGGGTGTGAAGTCGCGGGTGCCTCGTGGTCGGTTTAGTTTCATGTGTGTGGGGTCCTCTTGTGTGAATTCATCAGATTTTTATCTCCTGAACTAATCTGGGCCGCATAATTGACCCAACGCCTCCCTACCATACGAACGACTTCGGCAATCGCATCTCTTGTCAATGCTTTATACCCTTCGATGATCGCCTCCAAAGCCATGTCGCTTTCAACCTGTTGTAGCACGTCCGCAACCATGATGCATGTGCCGCGGAAGGTCGGTTCGCCATGGTGGATATCGGGGTCGCCTACGATGTATCGCCCTAATGTTTTTGTTTCCATGAAGTTACCTCTTGATCAGTTTAGAGTGGTTGATGGTTTTGGTGTATCTGGAGTCGGCCGAGCGCCAGTGAAGCTGAGTTGGGTGAAGCATAGCGAATCCAGATACACGCTGTTATACGAAGTTTAACTTTTACCATCAAGTACTCCATTTACTATATGGTAAATAATATTTATATAAAATGATGGGCTTAAAAATAAACGAAGTGATAAGAAACTGTAAAGATAAATATAAAAATGCTAAACTTGCTCCTTTTCCTATAACTTTTATATATCTCGTTGCTTTTTCATTATCTATAAGGAACCCTCCTACAGATTGCTCCATATATGTTCCATAGTTTAATATGGATAACAAATTAAAATTCAAGCCATCCTGCTCTTTTAAAATAACATTCTCCAAAGATTTAAAATTATTCTCATAAGCAAATATCATCTTTAATGGCATCAATTTGGATAGTCTATTTATTATGTTAACATTGCCGTAAGCACTGCTATTCCCGGGAATTTCCCACTCCATATTTTTTAGCATACCCAATTTTTGATTAGCTTTTCGGAACTCTTGAGATGTGAGTATGGATTTTATCTCGAAAGCAGCATACACTCCTTCGATGGGAATTATCTTCCTATCTCCGATAGTTAAAATAGGGCTTTCGATCCCAATAGCTGCCAAATCAATTTCTCCAGAATTATTCCCTTTGCTATCAATAATTTCTACATTTTTCACAATTTTTAACTGTGCCGGAAGATTATCTTCTAAAAATCCATGTAGGAATAGTTCTCTTTCGTCTCCTTTATTTTTTGAAGATTTTAAAATAGAAGAAGTTTTATATTTTGATGTTAGTTCCTCTTCTTTGTTTACGAAAAATAGTTTTAAAAAATCCTTCTCTTCACTCATGACGAATACCGCCCATAAAATTAAATTTCATATAATGGACGGCAAGGTTTGTAAATCCGGGATGTGCTATGTCATACCCCGCGCCCATCTCCAGCCCACTTCTGCTCGCATTGAGCACGGTGATTCCCACGACAGACCCCCTCTCGTATCGGATTATGTGATCATCGTCCGTAAGCTCCGAATCGTCTGCGTGGCTTGGCTTTTTGAAATTGAGGTACAGAACATCAGCCCCCACATCATAAACCATCCAGATCCTTAAATATGGCACCTTCAACAGCTCAGGTACGAGATTCAATACGCTCTTCACTTCTACCGCTTCCATATATTTTATCTCCTCTCAAGTTGTCATTTCTGCCTCGTTAAGAAGGTGGTTCCCATCTTCACCATTTTTAGCACGATGTTTCAGAACAGCGAGTCCTGATCCAGTGGTACTGTACTTTTGTAGTCTGCTTCTTGGCTTATCCGGAATGGTAAAAGCCAACAAACCATTTTGTAAGAGTGGCAGAATGTGTCTCTTGTAATTCCTGTAAACAGGCGAAAGATTGAGGTAATTCAGGATATCCTGCTTCTTCCGTTCTGTTCTGCAGAACTCAAGTATCTGAATAACTTGCTCACTGTCTTGCTCACTGACTTGCTCACTTACCCGCGCATCCGGGTGGGCAGCCAGAATCATCATGAAATAATTACGATCACCATCAGTTTCAAAAACAGGTTCCGGAGATCCGTTCTCCTTCATCGCCCGCTTTATTTTCGGAAAACCCGTGCCTCTCCCTTCGGTAAGATGTAATTCCTTTAAAAAATCCCCAATGCGGCGGTTACGGTATCTTCTTGCGGTAACGTGTTCATTATTCAGGTTATCCTTGTTGAGTGGAAGAAGCGGTCCCGGATAGCTGATAATCTCGATCCGCTTGGGAAATATGCGGACCTCAACTGGTGAATCGCCTTGATAACTGCGATGGTAAAGCGCGTTCACAACGGCTTCTTCGATGGCTTCGTAGGGGTAGTTGAAAAACCGGATCGCTTCCGCCTGACCTGGAACCTTACGAACCGATTCAGTTACCACATTGTTCTTCAGATGGGTGAGTGTAGATATGATCTGCTGTTGGATCGGTCCCGTAAACGTCTTTTCAGTAAAGCGGTCGCCGATCTCATCTTCAAACTCTACGATGTCGATCTGGGTGCCACGGAAGAACCGTTCCGGATGCTCGTTAAAAAAGAGCAACCCCACATTTTTCGGCTTCAAATATTCATCCGGTCTTTCGGCGATATTCATCCGTCTGCACAGATCGGAAAAAGGTAAATCGGTTGATTCGGACAAGAGCGCACTCTTTGTTTCGGCAAGATGCGACTTAATCAACGTCAGGTTCAGATCCGTGATAGCGGTACGGTGATTGAGCCGATCATCGAAAGGAATCTGATTTGCCATTAACAGGAGTTCCCGCTCTTCGTCGAGGCTTGCTTTTTTGGTTACGGAGTAGTGTCTGATGTATGGGATGTAAACAGATCCTTTCGACAGTTTTTCAGGTGCTTTGTAGGGTCTGTTGGAGCCTCTGGGTGCCCAGATGAGCAGGATCTTTTCATCCTGAAAATCAACAGGCTCAACGATGGGTACATAATGAGGTCGCAATTTGTAGCATATTTCAAGCAATTCCTTCTGGATGGCATCGATTTTAGCGAGAGGAACTCCAACAGGTGGCAGAACCGGGCGTCCACCGTCATCTTCGATTCCGATTATGATATAACCACCGCCCCAATCGTTAAAATCATTGGCGAATGCGCAGATGTTATGCATTGTCGGGACCGGATTCCATCCTCTTTTAAACTCGATTCGCTCCCACTCCACAGTTCTGCCGTTTATCAGATCACGGATGTTTATAGGAAGAGCCATCAGTCTGGAGTCTCCTTTAATAACCTTTCCGCCTCTTTGCCATAAGCCGTCCGGATCATTGAATATGGCACGTCCAACAGTTCAGGTATGAGCTCCAATACCTTCCTCACGTATAACGCTTCCATATTTTTCGTCTCCTTTCACGCTGTCTTATACGCCTCGTTAAAAAGGCGGCAATCACATATCCATCTGCTCTATTTAATTCGATACATTACTACAATATACTTCCGTTTAATTTCTACACCCCCCGCATCGAAAACTATATCCCTGAAAGGAACAGAGCAACAGCCAGATGAAACAGCGAATATTGATATCACTCATGCTTTCGCTCCTGCTGATCGTGCCCGCGGCAAGTGCGGGCTGTATCAATGTCACCGAGACGCTGCTGGAGTTTAATGGCACAGACGGCGTGTTCACAGTATATTATGATATCGATATCCTCCCAAAGATCTATATCATGGCGTTCGGTGGCGCAAATATAGTGCCCGAGGTCGAGGAACAGTTTGCATCATTCGATAAGGAGGATGTTAGGATAAAGAGACTGGATTATGAACGGGCGGTCGTGGTTGTAAAGGATGTTTCATTTTACAATAAAGGCTATTATTTCCACAACCCACACAATTTCGGGATGAACCTAACTAAACTGGTTGTGGATCCGCCTGACAATCTCCCGAGAACATACTTGAACACCAATAGCACCCGAAGTATATTCTATAAGGATGGTCCGGAACTAAACGATACTTTGCCAGCCAATAATTCTCTTCTTGCTGACTTTAGATAGTTTACCAGATAGTTCTTCAGCATCAGCCGCAGCCAGATCGGCTTGTGTCTTTATGCCTGCCGCTTGCAGTTGCTTTGCAATTGCATCACCGATACCTGCGACATCGGTCAAGCCCCCTTTCTTCCCCTTCCCTGCCGCTGCCTTTTTACTTTTACTTTTACTTTTACTTTTACTTTTACTTTTACTTTTACTCTTAGCACCGGTTTTCCTGCTCGTTTTGCCGCCTTTGGTCTTGGCATTCTCCTTGTTCTTCTGTAGCTCGATGAAACTACAGTACGGGCATCCGATCTCCCACGGGCGGGCGCCCTCCCGCACGACATGGACGTGGTGCAATCCCTTGTGTATCTCGCAGGTCGTATCGGTTATGACCAGTTCGCCATACCGCGGCGGCGGGAGCGGCAGTGTGAACTTGCAACTCTCATCCGAACTCGTGCACTTGATGAACCTACCGCCGCTTCTCGACATCTTGGCGACAAGATCTGATCCGCATTCGGGGCAGGGACCTACCACCGGATCGTTTCCGGCTTTTTCGGCTTCTTCCCACTTCAGCTGGTTGCAATACGGGCATCCCACATCAATCGGTCGTTTTCCAGCTCTTGCGATCATCAGGTGGTGCAGATTATGATCCTCGCAGACCTTGTCAGTGACGATCACCATCCCGTACTTCGAGGACGGAATCGAGAGCGCGAACTTGCAATCGGGATAGCCGGTGCATCCGATGAACATACCGAACCGTGACGGCCGCACCACCATATCAGCACCGCACTCGGGGCAGGGGCCGACCACGGTGTCGGTGTATAGCCCGTCGCGCAAGCCCTCCGCGATCTTCTCCTTGTTTGTCACCAGATCGTTAAAAATGGAATCGAGCATCTCTTTTGACTCTGTTATCACAGCGTCTTCGGTTATCTTCCCGTCTGCGATGTTAGACATGTCTTCTTCGAGTTTACTCGTCATATCAGGGACGACAACCATCTTTGCATACTTCTCAAGCGTGTCGACCACAGAATAGGCGGTCTTCGTCGGCTGGATCGGGGTTCCATGAACGTACGCCCGATCGTACAACTTCTGGATGATCTCGTGCCGGGTCGATTTCGTTCCGAGCCCCAGATCCTCCATCACCTTGATAAGTCTTGCCTGACCGTACCTTCCAGGCGGTTTCGTCGTCTTGCTCTCGGTCTCGAACTTCTCGATGCCGAGCACCTGCCCTGCTTTCAGATCAGGCAGTATCCGGTCATCTGATTCGTGATACGGGTAGTAGTATCGCCATCCGGGTTCAACGAGGACTGCGCCGTTTGCGACAAAATCCTCTTCTCTTATATCGATGATGACCCGAAGCGTCTTCCAGATAGCCGCATCTGCGAACGTAGCAAAGAATCTGCGGACAACGAGTTCGTAAACCTTCCATTCATCGTCTTTCAACTGTTTTCTGCTCGCAAGCGATGCAGGATGTATCGGAGGGTGGTCCGTACTCTCCTTTTTTCCGGAAGTCGGCTTGAGTGGCTTCTTAAGCAATTTCGAGGCATACTCTCCGAATTCACTTTTAAGAAACATTGATACAAGCTCTTTCAGGTCAAGACTCTCCGGATAAACAGTGTTGTCGGTCCGGGGGTATGATATGAATCCGTTTGTATACAGGCTCTCTGCGATCCGCATCGCATTCGCGGGACTGAGTCCGATTCTGCTCGCGGCTCTTATGAATTCGGTGGTGTTAAATGGAGTCGGCGGCTTTTCTGTCCGTTTTCCCTTCTTCACATCGGAAACGGTCCCCTCCTTCGCACCCATAACCTTTGAAAGTACCTGATCGAACTCTTCCTTATCCCAGAAGCGACCCTTCCTGTGCTTTGACGTAAAGCCCTCCTTGTGGACTGCGTAGAGTTCCCAGTACGGTTCCGGGACGAACGCTTCCCGCTCCTTCTCCCGATCTACGATCAGGGCAAGGGTCGGGGATTGAACCCTTCCTACGGATAGGAATCGCTTTCCGAGCCGCTTTGAGGTGACTGAGAGGTATCTTGTCAGTGCGGCACCCCAGACCAGATCGATGACCTGACGCGACCCCCCTGCCGCTGCGAGGTTGAAATCAATCTCTGTGAGATTTCTAAATGTGTTCTTGATCTCAACAGGCGTGATTGCGCTGTATCTTGCCCGGTCTGCTTTGATCTTTGGATGTACCCCTTTTACTATGTTTAGAGCCTCTACTCCGATCAATTCCCCTTCCCGGTCATAATCGGTCGCTATTGTTACGGTATCTGCTTTTTTTCCGAGTGTCTTGAGTGCGGACACGATCTTGGTATTTCTCCGGTCAGGGACTGCTACAATCTCTGCATGGATGAGATCGCGTGCATCGGTCTTCTGCCAGCTATTGTATTCCTCTGGAAAATCGACGCCGACCACATGTCCGCTCAGTCCGATCACCACCTCGTCCCCTGATCCGTACGTGTTCACCCCGTTTACCCGGACCATCTTCGAGGCGCTGCCGAAGAGGATACTTGCGATTCTCTTTGCAGTATTGTGTTTCTCTGTGATGATCAGATGCATGATGCCATGTTATTGATGCGTGATATTTATATGTTACGCGGCGGATGGGTTGCCAATACGTGCGAGTCGTAATCCCTTGGTCCGCAAAATCCCCCGCGGTCAGCCACACACAAGCGCATTCCTGATCACATCTTCGGATTCAGGGAAGTAGATGCCCCCGATCCCCTCTGCTTCCGCACAGAAGTCAAGCCCGCGGATCACAACAACCGGCGTGCCGTCAGACCCCTCACCAAAGAGCAGGTTTGCAGCGGCAGCGATCTCGTCCACGACCGCCTCGTTTGCCACTTCGAGGACGTTACCAAAGAGATCGCGCGATCCGCGCCAGTCTTTGGTCGGTGCGATCCCCGATATCCCGATTGCAACCCCGATCTGCCCGTCACGAAACGCACGTCCGTTGGTGTCTGTGATGATCACGCTAACGGATTTGTCTGTCATCGAGAATATATCTTTCCTGATATTTTTTGCGCTTCCGTCAGGATCCTCTGGCAGCAGTATGATCCGGCCGGAGTCAATATTCGACCCATCGATACCGGCGTTCACGCAGATATTCCCGCTTGGGGTCTTCACAAGGAGGAACGGCGACTCCAGAAGGATCTCCTCGCTCTCATCGATGACCGCCTGAACAAATCTGGAATCACTCTCGTTTCGCTCTGCGATTGCGATAGCGCGGTTAGACGGCGCAATAGCTGCAAGTGGAGTGACCCTGCCCTCGGCCTTTGCAACGACTGTGGACGCGATGACTACGATGTCGCGGTCGCAGAGGTGGGCATTCTTGCAGATGATCTCTGCAAAGTCATCCCCCTCTCTAACGAGCGGGATATCCGGAACAGTGAATGCGTTGAAATGCATGATTATACAACTCGGATATAGAGATGAACGGTGTTAGTTCTTAAAACTCCCGCGACCCGCCGCCGCGATCCCCGGCGGTAAACGAATCGGCAAATTTATAGTACGCAGAAACAGAATGTCACCCATGCCAATAACAACTAGAGATGCGAGTGGAAGCGTTGGCGTCCCCGAAACGATGATCGCGCAGATGGGCGATCTCGAAAAGGATTTGTTCCTGAAGATCTTGAAGGTGACCGAGGCTGGAGCGGTCGCTTCTGCACGATGGACCGGTCTCGGGGACCGACATGCCGCGGACGCTGCCGCGGTTGAGGCGATGCGCAGAGTGCTGGCACGGTTCGATATCGATGGTGAAGTCGTCATCGGCGAGGGCGAGCGGGATGAGGCTCCGATGCTCTATATCGGCGAGAAGGTTGGAACCGGAAAGGGTCCCAAAGTAGATATCGCGGTCGATCCACTTGAGGGCACGAATCTTGCAGCAGAGAACCAGTTCGGCGCGGTTGCAGTGATGGCGATGTCCGAAGCAGGCGGTCTCAGGTACGCGCCCGACATCTATCTGGATAAACTGATCGTTGGTCCTGAGGTGGTGCGGTATGAGAAGACGAGCGGGAAACGGCTTGATATCGATGCCCCGCCTGAACACAACCTTGGTATCGTTGCAGATGCGCTGCACCGCAATGTCGAGGATTTAATCGTGGTGGTACTCGACAGACCCAGACACAAGGAACTGATAAAAGAACTGCGCGACCTCGGCGCGACGGTGCGGCTTGTCACGGACGGCGATCTGATGCCGGGTGTAGCAGCAGGCATCCGCGGCACCAACGTCCATGTTGGCATGGGCATTGGCGCGGCACCAGAAGGCGTGTTGACCGCAGCCGCGCTTCGGACTACCGGCGGAAAGATCATCGGCAGATTCGTCCTGCCGGCAAAGGCGAACCGGAAGAGCGAGGAAGAGATAAAGAAAGAATCCGCTAACTTCGCGCCGAGATTGCTTAAGATGGGTATCACTGACCTCGATAAGATTCTCTACACCGAAGACTTAGCTCCCGGAAAGGATATCATATTCTCGGCAACAGGCGTAACAGAGAGCGATCTCTTTCACGGCGTCAACTTCTTTGAGAACGATGGTGCAAGACTGCGGTCGGTCGTGATGGGATCCGGATCAGGAATCGTCCGCTTCATCGACAGTATCTATGTCATCGACAAGGAAGTGACACCGATCCGGCTGCGATAGCAATGAATGTGGGCATTGCGATCACCGACCCGGACGACTGGACCGCCCGCGCTCTTGTCAGGTCGGTACGGAAGCGGGGCGCAGATCCGGTCCCGTTCAGGTTGAGCGAGATCACATCATACGCGTTTGATTGTTCCGCAATGGGTGATGTAGATGCAGTCATCGTGCGCGATCTCGGTGCTGGTGTATTCGAAGAGGTCTCATTCAAGTTTGACCTGCTGCGAGTCCTTGAAAAGAATGTACCGGTGATAAACACGTCAGAATCGATCCAGAACGCTGCGAACAAGTACTATTCACTTCATCTTCTGAAAAAGGCAGGTCTTCCTGTGCCAGAGACTGTCGTCACCTCTGATGTCGATGTTGCGATGGATACGCTCGATAGATGGGGCGGGGCAGTTACAAAACCGATCTTCGGGTACAAAGGTATCGGCATCAGACGTTTCCAGAGCGGTTCTGATCTCTATGACTCAAATCGCAAATCAATCGGAGAGATACTCTCTGAAAGGGGCGTACTGTATCTTCAGGAGTATATACCGATTGAGAGGGACATACGGGCATTCGTTGTCGGAGACCATGTCGCTGGCGCGATCTACCGGTACGCCCAAAACGGATGGATTACCAACCTGAGCCAGGGCGGAACGCCGGAGTGGTGTGTGCTTAATTCGGAGCAGGAAGAGGTGGTTATTCTGGCGTCAAAGGTTATCGGCACCGCTTTTGCAGGTGTGGACATCGCTGAAACCGATGATGGTTTTCTAATCCTCGAGGTCAATGGCACGCCGTCAGGGAGGGGGATATATGAGGCATGCCGGGTGGATGTCACAGAGGATATTGTGGATCACCTGATCTCGATCTCGGATTAGCTGCTGCAGGTAACATCTTCGAACCTATCAATGTCCTGTATGACCTGACTCAATTGCCATTCGTTCACATTCTACTACTTTCACTTGAATCACCCTGAGCTTTATGAGGTGGAGCGTGAAGCCCGTATTATCCGGTATTGCACGCTATTGCGTCACTCACCCCCTTCAGCACCC
>Ga0164318_10008108_pt1 | contig 10206 bp, 6 predicted proteins | sample GuaBasSedimGuay9_FD_113734 | JGI IMG/M metagenome (GOLD analysis project Ga0164318, IMG submission 113734) | Subseafloor sediment microbial communities from Guaymas Basin, Gulf of California, Mexico - Guay9, Core 4571-4, 0-3 cm | ecosystem: Environmental > Aquatic > Marine > Hydrothermal vents >...
ATAAATGACTTTCCACCCCTTGGCAGACATCCGTTTGCACCAGTCCGCATCTTCCCAGTACAGAAAAAATTTCTCATCCATCATGCCGACATCTTTAACAGCACTCCTCCTAACAACCATACATGCGCCGGAAACCCAATCCACCGCCATTTTTTTTTCACCATTATGACGACTTGTTAAAACATTTTTAGAAGTCATCCGGTTATCCGGAAATATTTTTGTTATTACGGTATTGCGACCATATAACGCAGTCATGGGTGTTGGAAATGACCTTGCCGACCCCTGAATCATACCGTTTTTTTCTAAAATTTTCGGCCCGGCAATACCGACATCGGGATTATTTTTCATAAAATCAAGCATGGATTTAAAAAAATTCTTATCCACAAGGGTGTCAGGATTCAACAACAAAATATAAGGAGCGCTGGTTTTGGATATAGAATGATTGACCGCTTTCGCAAATCCGATATTGGTTTTATTTTTCGATAAAATCACCTGGGGAAATTTTTGTTGTAATACATTTACATTGTCTTTTGACGCATTATCAACCACATATACCTTGGCAGCAATATCTTTATCCAGGGACGTATAAATTGAACGCAGGCACTTCAACAGGTAAAGAGTACTGTTATAATTTACGATGATAATATCAAGTTGGCTCACATCGATTCCCATACATTCAATAATTTCTATCTGGCTAAAGAAAAAACTTCACGCACCCACTGATCCGTTACAGGAAACTTTTTCCCCTGTGCCCTGCTGACAAACGAAAAATGTTCACAACGTGAATTATCATCCAGCAATGTCACAAGTTTGTCAAATGCGTCATCAAGATCTTCAGCATTATAATAAATCCCTGCATCGTCACATACAGCTTTTGCATACCCCAAATCCGGAACAATAACAGGAAGACCGTAAGCCATTGCCTCAATTAAGGGGTTGCCGAAGGTTTCCGACATTGAAGGGAAAAAGAGACATCTTGCGCTCCGGTAATATTGTGACAAAGTTTCGTTGGGCAGCTCCCCTATATTGCAAATAATGTCGCCTAATTTCCTTGCTCTGATTTTATCTAACAGTCGCTGTGCTCCTCTTCCGCCCTGGATTGGATCAATGGTAATGTAAAATTTAATTTTTTTCTCTCTAAATTCGTTCTGATACGTTTCAGCCAGTCTCATCAAAAAATAATGATTCTTATGGGGATAATACCTGCTGACATAAAGTACAATTTTATCACTTTGATATTTAACACTTTTATCTATATCCGATTCATTAAAATTAATCAAGTTGCTTATGGGATTCGGCAGGATATAAATATACATATGTACCACCCACCTGCCGTATTTTTTCAATAATGCCGCTTTCATATAACTGCTCTGAACAACCAGCACATCCGTGGAAATCAGGGTCAGGATAAACATTATTTTTCGAAGTTGTTCTACCACATAACCCTTTGAATTATCATGTATTTTTGGACAAGAGGCAACTAAAAACGGATGCCGCATAAATACAATTTTTTTGCCGCGTACTTTCATGGGTGAATAATTTGCAAGTATAATTACGGCCGAAGGGTTTAAAATCAGTGTAACGATTGGGAATAAAAATATGTCATAAAGCCCTCGAAAGACATATCTCATATAACCCCACAATACAGGTATTTTAAATATTTTCAAATTTCTGCTGCCTCGCATATCTTTAAACAGAGAAATCCTCGGGATAATAAAATATTTTTTAAACGGATTTCTTTTTTCCTCAAGCGATTTTAGTATAAATTTCGTCACATAAGATGGCCCGGCACCGGTTGTATTGTAAGCGTTAAATATAATTTTCATATATTCATCTCTTTTTTCAAAATTTTTCGAAACTCGTCAAGGGGATCGGAAATTATCCATTTTAACACCAGATATTTATACTCGGGATGCATTCGGGCCAAGGTTTTCATACTTTGCATGATAATCTCTTTTTTAGACTCTTTAAAGGAAGCCGCGCGTCTATGATATATATATGTCGAATCCTCAATAAAATGCAAAAAGCCCCTTTTAGCTGCGCGCATGCAAAAATCATTTTCCTCACCATATCCTTTTGAAAAATTTGTTTCATCAAAATTACCGACTATATCCAACGCACTGCGAGTCACATACATGCAATAACCATTCCCTGTGGGTACACCTGGACGCAATCTTAATGACAGTCGCTCGATCAGTTCTCCCATATCATCAATGGATAAAAAGTCAGGAATCTCATTAACATAGTTTTTAACCGGCACGGAAAATACACCCGCTGCATTGGACAATGGTGTAACGGTTGCCGTCCGTTGGCTACTTCTTGCGCATTCAGACAATTTTTTTAGCCAGCCCTCAGTCACCTGTGTATCACTGTTTAATAAAACCACATCGTCCGTGCCGGCCAGTCCGCACCCTTTATTTATCGTCGCGGTATACCCTAAATTATTCTTATTATATTCCACGAAAACGTCAGAATATGACGATGCATAAAATGTCAGTAAAGAAAAAATACGATCATCTGAACTTGCATCATCTATGATCAGGAGCCGATACGGGTATCTGGTTTTACTGATTACGCTTTTGAGGCAGTTTTTCAGTTCCTCATAGGCATTATATACCGGCACAATAATTGTCACACGGTTTTGGGCATTTGCCGCATTATCTTTTTGAATAAAACAACCCGGGGCAGCTTCGCCGCCTCCGTCTTTTTTCTCTTTATTGAAAAACTGAAACCAGAAGACATAAAGCCTTGCTGCCAGTTTCCAGACATAATTATCCGGTTTTAAGCCAGAAAGCCAAAGCATAGATTTTCACCTAAACCGAGATTGAAGTATATAATATACATAACACATTGATAACAAATTTTAAATCAGCACACAAAACAAAGATTCAGGTTAAGGGTGCATTTTACAAAACCAGCCGGTATAATATCATCATTTTGAAAAAAATACATATTGACTTTATATGTTTTTTATTTAAAACAAATGGTTATTTAATTTTGCCGCCTGTTTATCACCAGGCAGGTACATCACCCCGATTAAGGTTCCCATGCATCAAAGCTCGTTTGATAAAATGCTGGCATTCAAAACAAAATATCTGGATGCCTTAAATGATAAACCGATGGTCATCTTAGATCTTGGCAGCCTGGATGTGAACGGGTCTTACCAGGAAATTTTTGACCGGCCTGCCTGGCGCTACCTGGGTCTGGACATGGCGCCCGGAAAAAATGTCGATATTGTGCTTAAAAATCCCTATCGCTGGAAAGAGATAAGGTCAAATTCCGCCGATGTCCTGGTTTCGGGTCAGGCTTTTGAGCACATTGAATTTTTCTGGATCTCCATGCTTGAAATTGCAAGGGTGTTAAAGCCCGGCGGGCTCTGTTGTATTATTGCCCCTTCAGGCGGCTATGAACATAAATACCCTGTGGACTGCTGGCGGTTTTATCCGGACGGATTTTCGGCTCTTGCGCGTTTCGCCCGGCTCAAGGTAATCGAGGTTTCAACCCAGTGGGAGTTGGATGATCGGTATGACAAGCGTAGCAATTCCTGGCGGGACAGCATGCTGGTCTGCAAAAAACTTCGGCTCTCCGGATTTTATGAGATCCGACAGAGCATATGGCGATGGGTGATACACCGGGTGTTAACCTGGCGACTTATTTAAATAAAATATAACGGTATCCAAATCATAAGTCTTTTACCATGAAACCAGATCACAAAAAAATATTAAAAAGAAAGCTAACGACCCTGCTTCAGGAAGACAGGGAATACTTCAGGGAGATTTTAAAAAGGAAAGACCTGATTATTTATCTTGTCATCTCCGGACTTAAGTCGCAGCACAAGAATAGTTTCCTGGGCTATTTCTGGTGGCTGCTGGATCCCTTACTGGGGGCGCTGGTCTACTATTTTGTGGTGGTCATAATTTTTAAACGAGGAGGGGGCGGGGATTACGGGCTCTATCTGATCGTGGGGATGATTGTGTGGCGCTGGATGAGTGCCACCATTACAACCGCATCCCGTTCGATCGTCTCAAAGTCCGGGATCATCACCCAGGTGTGTCTGCCCAAGGCCAATTTTCCCATTGGGACCGTCCTTTCCCAGCTGATCAATTTCTGCTTCGCCCTGCTGGTGATCGCCGTATTCCTTGTGATTTTCAAAACAAGACCCGGGATAACCATCCTGTGGCTGCCGTTTATCATGTTTGTCCAGTTCTTTTTTCTCATGGCCCTTTCCCTGCTGATCGCTTTCTTCAGCGTCTTCATAAGAGATGTTGAGTATCTGCTAAAACATTTAACACAGTTATGGTTCTTTATGTCGCCGGTGATATGGACGGTGGAGCGGATACCGGAAAGATTCAGGTGGTTGCTGGCGATCAATCCCATGACCCATTTTTTAGCAAGTTACAGAAACATCATCATGTATCAATCCATGCCGGATTTTTTTCCACTGGTGATCATCTTTGCTCTGTCATTGATCTTTATCTCCTGGATGATCTATCATTACAGCTGCTATGAGCATAAAATAATAAAGGCGCTTTAGGTTTTATTTCAATCCATGAGTATCATTAATGTAAATTCATTTAAGGAACCGGATGCTGCTGTCCGCACGGACTCTCAAAAGATTTTAATTGAAGCATCAGACCTCGGAGTCAGCTACCCTATAGGAAGCAAACGGGAGGATGTTCAATCACGGGTATTTAACCGAATTTTGAAACGCCGGAAAAAGGATACCTTTTGGGCATTAAAGGATGTCAGTCTGAAATGCTTTCCCGGACAGGTGATCGGAATCATCGGTTTTAACGGAGCCGGCAAGACCACCCTTTGCAGGGTAATTTCAGGCCTTTTAATCCCTGATACCGGAGCCATCAAGGTTACCGGCACAGTTTCTGCATTACTGGCGTTGGGAGCCGGGTTTGAGTCAAACCTCTCAGGCAGGGAAAACATCTTCTTAAATGGCATGATGCTCGGCTTTTCCAAAATTTTTCTGCAGAATATATTAAACGACATCATCTCCTTTTCAGGACTTGGGGACTTTATAGACCAGCCGTTAAAAAATTATTCATCCGGAATGAAAGCGCGGCTGGGGTTTTCCATCGCAGCAATGATTGAGCCGGACATACTGATCCTTGATGAGATATTGAGCACAGGAGATTTCAGATTTTCAGAAAAAGCAGGGGAAAAACTCCAGGGGATCATCGGCAAATCGCAGATTGTCCTTCTGGTGACACACAGCCTGAACTTCGTCGAAAAATACTGTACGCGCGCAATCTGGCTGGATAAGGGTATGATACGGGCGGATGGTGAACCTGCAGAGGTGACAAAACTGTACAAAGGATCATACCGGTCCCCTAAAAAAAAACAGACCGCCCATCTGACAAAAACCATACCCGCAATAGGTAAATCTCAAGTCATTACCGCAAAAAATGTCGGGGTCAAATTCGTTCTGGCCGGTCAAGATTCGTATGAGGCCGGGCTCTTTTCAAAAAGGCTGGTGCCGAAAAAACGACACCTATGGGCTCTTGCAGGGATTAATTTTTCGGTCAATGAGGGAGAGATCCTGGGCATTATCGGCGCGAATGCCGCCGGAAAATCCACTCTTTGCAGGGTGCTCACCGGTATTTTAAAACCCGACAAAGGCAGGGTGCATGTCATGGGGCGGGTTACTGCTTTGCTGGCCTTTGGGACAGGGTTTGACATTCAGTTAACCGGTCGGGACAATGCGTATTTAAACGGTATGATGCTGGGATTTCCCAAGAAGGAAATAATCGCTTTATACCCGGAGATCGCCCGGTTTTCCGGCATTGGATCATTTCTGGATCAACCGGTTAAAAACTATTCGTCCGGCATGAAGTCAAGGCTGGGATTTTCCATCGCATCCATGCTAAAACCGGATGTGTTTATCATTGATGAGGCCTTAAACGCAGGAGATATCTTTTTTTATGAAAAAGCCAGCATAAAAATACAGGATTTAATGACCAGTGCTAAGGCCACCATCGTGGTCACCCATAACCTGGCCTTTGTTGAAACCGTATGTACAAGGGCGATATGGATCAACAAGGGAAGTATTGTGTTTGATGGAAAGCCGGCAGAAACAGTCTCGTATTACCGGCAGTTGATGAAAAATTAAGAATCTTCACATCATTGCGCTGATCTCATTTAAAACCTGGTTCACCCGTTGATCCCACGAATTATTGTCAAGGCAATTTTTGAAAAGGGTTGTGATCTTTTTTTGATTGTCTGAAAGCTGCGCTTCAACTTTTTTTAAAAAATCGTCATAATCGACAGCTATTGAAATAAATGATTTTAGTTCGTCTAAATTCTCGATATCCGTTGACACCACCGGGACGCCCAAGGAACAATACACATATAATTTTAACGGGTTCATGGACCGAGTCTTTTCAGAATTTAAATGCGGCAGGATCGCAACATCAAACTCCTTGATCCATGCCCGCACATAAGGATATTGAACCACGCCCACAAAATGAATATTTGAGAATTCATTAAGTCCCAATATGTCCGGATTGGCGTGAGTAGATCCGATGAGAAAAATATGCCAGTCCGGATGGTGCTCTGCCAGATACCTGACCAGTTCAGCGTCAATTTTTCCCTTTTCCAGATTCCCCACATATCCCAATTTCGGGCTGTTTACAGATTTAAATCTTTGAAACAATGTATCTGATGAAAGATCCGGCGGTGGTTCCAATTCACATCCATTTGGTATCAGCTTGATATCATGATGATATTTTTGCAATGATTGTTTGACATTTTGACAATTGGCCAGCACCAGATCGGCTTTTTTTAAAACGTCTTTATAGTGCTTCGTCAGCTGAAGCCGTTTGATTTCCGACAAGCCCGGCCATGTGCGATGGTCATCCACCAGATCCACTATGTTTCGTCCGGGTTTAAAATGTTTCACTATTTTAGAAATATATGCGTTTTCAGGATAAAACCAGAAAATTGCATTATTGGATTTTATGCCAACCTCATTTAATCGGCTTTCAATAAATTTCATATATTCGTTTCGATCAGGATAACGCCATATCTGCTTGTCCGTATCAGCAGCACCGTTCTTGTAAATAAACGTATGAAAACTGATGCTGTCCGTGTCTTTCACCCCCCAGTTTCGCAGCAGGGTTTCCCTGTAAATCATGCGGTCATGGATAACACCGCTATTTTTTGCCTTGCCACGCAACGCCTCAATCGCAATCGGCATATCAAATACCGCGATTTTTCTGATTTCCGAACGGCGCGACAAATATTTTATAAACATATCCGACCGTCGCCCATACAAGCCGGTATCGTTCTGCTTCCAGAAAAAAACGATGTCCATTTTTCCATCGGGCTTTCCATCGGATGATTTGCCGGAATCAATTGACTTTTTTTGCGGAATTGTCTTTTGAATATGGATAAAATCAAGGGCATCCGGTGGAAGCGGTTTCGGGTGATCCAGGGCATTTAAGAGTGTATTATACAATTTTTCGCCGATGGCCGCATAGCTGTATTGTTTTAAAAATAAATCCCGTTTGTTTAACTGGTTTAAACGATAGCTATCACTGTCTGATAAAATGCGGTCAATTGATTCAGACAGATCATCTTTGTTGGCTACCGGCTCTACGGCCCCGGCATGAATTAACTGTGCCAACGGTTCTGTTTGTGAGGCTAAAACCGGTATACCCATAGATACCGCATCAATCACCTTGGCCGGGAGCTGATATTTTGAAATATCACTTTCCGGATCCTGAATCAGACAAACAAGATCAGCAATAATCAGATTTTCAGCCAATTTATTAAACGGCTGGTCCGGCAGCATGATCAAACTATCACCGCCCTGATGCTTTAGTTGATTTTCATACTTTTTATCCGGCGGACTGCCGATAAGGCATAATTTATAGTTGTTTTTGTTGCATGCTTTTACCGCATTTAAAACATCAGTAACCCCTTTATGTGCCCTGGGTGTTCCGAGAAACAGAACTATTTTATCCTGTTGGCCGATTCCAAGCTCTTTTCGGCGTTGATCTTTATCATAAAGGGACGGATCAAACCGCTGTTCATCCCGGGCATGGGGGATCATCATGCCGCCGAATTTTTTCTTAAGCGCTGGATTGGATACAAACACGCCATCCGCATAGCAAATCAGGCTTTCACCAAACCGTGTCCATGTTTCTTCAAACGGTATTGCAAGATCCGTGTATCTTTTTGTATCACTGATCTCATTTAATGTCAGGGGCGTCTTCTGCTTAAAAAAAGAGAGCTCATAATCATCAATATCAATAAAAAGAGGTCGGTTGTTAAACGCCTTCATCATCAACCCGAGCTGCACAGATGGGAGGCGTGGCTTGCAGGCGATAATGATATCCGCCTCAATCCTTGGGGCTGCTTTTTCAATCACATTTAAAAAGTCAGGAAAATCTTTTCCCGGCAATAACATCACCTCGATATTGCTATTTTTTAACGGCTCCCATACCTGGTTATTATATCGCGGAAATGACGGGCCCAGTAGAATAACATGAAAATATCTGCTTAAAGCTTCCGCCAGTAAATACGCCCTTCCCAGGGGATTGTGCCCCACATCCCAGGCAATTACTGCGACCGTCAGGTTATATCTTTTTTTAGGATATGGTTTTGATATAATTTGACTTTGATATCGGCTGGTCTTATCAGGCACGAAATGGTTGACCGTGGTTTTAAAATACTCAACCTGGTTAAAAATTCTTTTAATATGATCGGTGGCCATTGTAAAATTTTTCTTAAACATTGACAGGGTCGCAAGGCTGATCAATCCATGCCCCACCCGCCACCGGTTTGACTGCATGATTCCGTTAAACTGCTCCTGGAGCTGTGAAACCCATTGGGAGAACTGATCTCTTTCCCATTTGAATCTATCTTTGGCGTGCTCAATAGTCTTCATTCGCCGCTGATGGTCTTCTATCAGTTGCTGGCGCTTTTGCCGGTCTCTTCTGACCTGAAAATTATAAGCATCGCTTTTAATCTTCAAATTTTCTTTGAGTTCTTTAATTTCCAGTCTATTCTCCTCTATTTCAGAACTGAGTTGTTCGATCTCTTTTTTCCTTTTTGCTTCAAGCGCTATTAACCGAGCCTCCACCTCATCATGTGTTTGTTTTGTTTTCCGGAGTTCATTGTTCAGTTCGTCTAATTCCCGTCGCCGGGTATTTTCCGAATCCCTTAATTTTTGGTTTGTCTCTTCATAGGCAATGACACCTTTAAGCCGGGATTTTTCAATAGCTGTTATTATTTTTGAAATGATTTTGGGTACAGATAAATTTTGAATAAACTCTAAAAACAATGGATTCGATTCATGCAGGCAGGACGGATACAGGATGCCCAGTCCGTTAAAACCGGACACTTTTATTAATTCAAGGGAATGATGTGATTCTTTTACAAAGTCTTCAACCGCTGTAAGAACGCCACTGCGAAGATCGTGTTCATAAATAGCATTGCATAGATGGGGATTGAGCCCCCCTTTTTCAACCAATTCAACACTGTCCGGGTCCAATCCTTTTTGCGCATACGGCATCCGAAATGCCTCGGGGATATTTTCCGGATTATAGTACATGTCCCTGCGCGCATAGGGCCAGCCCACATCATGGACAAGGACCAACGGAAAACATGGCTCGTTTTGCTGACTTTGTTTTTCGATGAACATTAGTTCATGATAGACCGTATACCAGTTGTGGTCCCCGTCAATTAACACCGCATCCATTTTATCTATTAATGGCAGGGCATTAAGACTCAGGGCTTGATAAAAGACAAAATTATCACCGTATTGTCTGCGAAAAGCGTCAGGGTCGAACTTGGGTTGCGGATCAATAATGTGTGCCCGTGAATCCGTCTTCCGGCAGTAGGTCAGAATATTTCGGGTATTAATGCCATAATCCGCACCGATCTCGACGATTTCACGGGGTTGCAATATTTCAAAAAGAGGGCTGATAATACTGCCCCAGAATTGTTCCATACCTACGACCTATTTTATTTTATGATTTTAGACTAAACCAAAAATCTAAGTGTTCCCACTACTTATTTCAAGGGGTTAAGAATGCTTTCAGTGAAACGACATACGATATCTATTTAAAAGAATGTCTTTCATAAAATCCCTGATCAAATAAATATTTAAATTTTTTATAAATAGCGGCTTCTGATGTTTTCGTCAAATATTTTGAATAATGGTCATGGGAAGAAGGGTTTATGTGCGGC
>Ga0164318_10008109_pt1 | contig 10206 bp, 10 predicted proteins | sample GuaBasSedimGuay9_FD_113734 | JGI IMG/M metagenome (GOLD analysis project Ga0164318, IMG submission 113734) | Subseafloor sediment microbial communities from Guaymas Basin, Gulf of California, Mexico - Guay9, Core 4571-4, 0-3 cm | ecosystem: Environmental > Aquatic > Marine > Hydrothermal vents...
CGCATGCGGGCGGGGACGCCCGCGTTCCCAGGCAGTCATCGGAACGCGGGCATTTTGCCCGCACCATCCATGCGGCCAGGATGGCCGCATGCGGGCGGGGACGCCCGCGTTCCCAGGCAGTCATCGGAACGCGGGCATTTTGCCCGCACCATCCATACGGCCAGGATGGCCGCGCTCCCAGGCAGTCATCGGAACGCGGGCATCTTGCCCGCACCATCCATGCGGCCAGGATGCCCGCGCTCCAATGACCAAGTTTTACCCGTTTGACTTTTCGGCGCAAGGGTGGTAAACTAGGATTGTAGTGGAACGAAGTAGGCTTTGACTGTGTGTGGGAGAGACCGTCCTGGCTTGCGGAGACCGGACGGTCTTTTTTGTTTTCACGTAAAAAAGGAGAAGAAACATGGGTAAAAAACTGTACGTCGGCAACCTGAGTTACCAGACAACCGAAGCGGCTCTAACCGATCTCTTTGGAGCACTGGGAGAGATCGTCTCTGTGAATCTTATAATGGACCGTGTAACGGGCCATTCGAGAGGCTTTGCGTTCGTCGAGATGGCAGAGGAGAGCACCGCCCAGCAAGCTATCAAAGAGCTTGACGGCAAAAACGTGGACGGACGAGACATCAAGGTATCAGAAGCCCGCCCCAAGCGCTCCAACCGGGACAGAGATTCCTGGGGCGGCGGCGGGGGCGGTCGCCGCTACTAGACCAGCGCAATAAAAAGTGGGACAATGTAATCGCGGCTTCCATACCTCGTGGAGCGGCACGATATGGAAGTCGCGGCTGCGGTGTAATTGCCCCAGAATATTGAAATAGCACCAACCTTCAGGCCGTCGTGATGCGTCATTCTGAGAGAGCGTAGAACGCGGACAAGTACGGGTTGCACACAAATTCTCTGCGTGCGTGTTTACCACTGGCTTCCACATCAGCAATGAGACGCCAATCACAGCGCAAGCACAAGAGTTCCCCAGAATACCTCGATCAGCAAGTCTTTGCCGCGCACTTGGAGGCCATCACGCGGCAGGCCGGCCTTGACCTATATATCATCCTACACGGGGAAGCGGTGCGCTGCAAGCTGAACTCGGCCTACCAACTCTCCCCCCGCCGTCTGGATGATATTATACATACACATCTGCACACCCTCGGCCACGTGTCTCCAACCTCTCTCCCACCCACAGATGAAAAAATCACCCACTCACTGTTGCCCATGCTCAACTCGACTCAATGGCTCAACGATGTCGAGCAGCGTAGGGGCATCCCTCCGGTACATCGTCGCCCCTTCGTCGCCGGACTGAAGGAAACGATATGAAAATCAAATTAAAGGCACTAGAAACCCACCTTGCCGAGATCAACGATCTGGAATCAGCTGCCGCGCTGTTAAGCTGGGATCAGAACACCCACATGCCACCCGGCGGCGCGCCGGCGCGCGCGCGGCAGATCGCCACGCTGGAGCGGCTGGCACACGAAAAATTCACCGCCGCCGCTATAGGTAAACTATTGGACGATCTGCGCCCCTACGAGGAGAGCCTGCCCTACGATGCGGACGAGGCCAGCCTCATCCGCGTCACGCGGCGCGACTATGAGCGGGCGCTAAAAGTTCCCCCATCGTTTGTGGCCGAGTTCTCCGATCACAGGTCTGCCTCATTCCAGGCCTGGACGGAGGCCCGCCCGGCGAACGACTTTGCCAAAATGCAGCCCTACCTCGAAAAAACACTCGACCTGAGCCGGCAACTGGCTGACTTTTTTCCCGGCTACGAGCACATCGCCGACCCGCTGATTGATTTCTCGGACTATGGCATAAAGACCTCGACCATGCGCGCTACCTTTGCAGAACTGCGAGAACAACTCTTGCCCATCGTGCAGGCGATCACTGCCCAACCGCCCGCGGACGATAGATGCCTACACCAAACTTTCCCCGAAGCACAGCAGTTGGCATTTGGGCTGCAAGTCATCAACCGCTTCGGCTACGACTTTGAGCGCGGGCGGCAAGACAAGGCCCCCCACCCGTTCACGATAGATTTCTCAATCGGCGACGTGCGCATCACCACCCGCGTCAAGAGGAACAACCTGGGCGACGCGCTATTCAGCACGATGCACGAGGCCGGTCACGCCATGTACGAGCAGGGCATCTGCACAGATTTCGAGGGGACGCCACTGGCTAGCGGAGCATCCTCAGGCATCCACGAGAGCCAATCTCGCCTGTGGGAAAACATCGTCGGGCGCAGTCGGGTCTTTTGGCGCTTTTTCTACCCCAAATTGCAAGAGATTTTCCCCAATCAACTAAAGAACGTGCCTATGGAGACGTTCTACCGGGCGATCAACAAGGTCTCACGCTCACTGATCCGCACAGACGCCGACGAAGTGACATACAACCTCCACGTCCTGCTGCGCTTTGACTTTGAACTGCGCCTGCTCGAAGGCAACCTGGCCGTGCGCGATCTGCCAAAGGCGTGGCGCGAGCGCTTCCAGACCGACCTGGGGATAACCCCGCTGGACGACCGCGATGGCGTGCTGCAAGATATGCATTGGTATTCCGACACCATCGGCGGCGCGTTCCAGGGGTACACGCTGGGCAACATCATGAGCGCCCAGTTCTTTGCGCTGGCACTGCAAGCCCATCCCGAAATCACCAGTGAGATCAAGAGAGGAAAATTCGATACTCTGCACGGCTGGCTAAGTGAGAACATCTACCAGCACGGGCGCAAATACACACCGTCTGAACTGATCGAGCGCGTCACCGGCGGGCCGATGAGCATTGAGCCGTACATCCACTATCTGCGGAACAAGTACGGAGAGTTGTACGATCTGTAGACGCGATGAGCGTCAAGCAATCGAGGGAATGAACGACCTACTAGAACAAGGCATCACCGCCCTTCAAAACGGGGATAAGATAAAGGCACGCCGATTGTTCAGCCGCGCTATTCAAGCGCATCCTCAAAGCGAACAAGTCTGGCTGTGGTTGTCCGGTGCTGTAGATAGCGAGGAGGAACGGTTGATGTGCCTGAACAAAGTTCTGGCGCTCAACCCAGGCAACGGGGCGGCACGGCAAGGAGTGAGCGCGATTCGGCAGAAACAGGCAAGCCGACCCACGGAGGCAGTAGCCGCCTTCCCTTGGATCCCCAGGCCCACTGCCGAACGGCCACGACCAGCCCAACCTACTTTCTACACCCTGGACCATTCCTGCACGCTAGACCAACTACCTCCAGAGCAGCGGCAAGCACTAGAGGGTTTTACTCAACTCGTTGCCCAAGAGCTAGTCAGCCGCCGGAGCCGAAAAGAAATCATTGAGCGGTTGATCAAACGAGGCTTTCCACGCACAGCAGTGAAACAGTTCGTCAACGGATTAGCACCAGCGAGTTTCTCCCGTGACCGGATGCTCAGACGCCGCAGGTACGGGAAAATGATGATAACAGGGCTATTCCTAACCCTCTTCGGCGTCGGGGGCACCGTCGTCACATACATCGTTGCCCAAAAATTGGGAAGCTCATATTTATACATTTATTACGGCGCTATCTTTATCGGCCTCGTAAATTTCGTCATAGGCTTCATCGGGTGGTCAGTGAACCAGTTCTAATCACCCAAAGCTACCTCGAATAAAAGGGCGCAGCAAATATGCGCAAACAACCCAACTCTCGCATGTGCTTCCTCTGTGGTCAACAGAACCCGGTCGGCCTGAAATTATCATTCTACGAAGACTCGAAAGCCAGGCAGGTGCGGGCCGAATTCAGCGTGCCGGACGAGTACCAGGGCTACCCCGGCGTCGTCCACGGTGGCATCGTCGCAGCCGTGTTGGATGAGATCTCTGGGCGAGCGGTGATGCTGGATAGTTCAGACGATAACATGATGGCAACACTGCGCCTCACCGTCCGCTACCGCCACCCGACTCCCACCGAGACTCCGCTGACCGCCGTCGGCTGGGTGGAGCGAATGAGCGGAATGGGGGCGCGGGTGGCCGGCGAGATTCGCTTGCTCGATGGCACCGTCACTGCCGAGTGCGAGGCTACCGTAGGCAAGGTGCCGGAGGAGTTTCTCACTGAATGGGAAAAGGAAAAGCAATACTGGAAGGTGTACGAAGAGTAGGTTCAGGTGATAGAAGAAAAGATGTCTTGCCAGCGGCGGCACTGGTCGCACCCTGACCGTCATTGCGAGGATGAGATTGCTTCGCTGCGCTCGCAATGACACGTTTTAGAAATGCCGTCTGGTCACTTCCAGGTATGCCTGAACAGATAGTTATACTGTATCATCTCAATAATCCGGGGGAATGTAGGTCGGAATGGTATTCCGACCAGCCGGATTACCAATCCGGCCTACAAATGCCCCAACTTTTTGAGAAGATACGTTATACTGCTCGCGGCCACAATCTTGCATTTCGGACTGCTCAGCCTGCTTGGTCTCGATACGGCCCTTCGGGCCTACTCGACCGGCGCTCGCTATTCGACCAACGACTGCTTCACCAGTCTGAAAAGTAAAACTTTATGCCCGTGCCAAGTATACCCCAAAACAAAACGGCGCGAGGACAAATCTCGCGCCGCTCATTCTTTCAGGGTAACTGCTCAGGTGCCTTTTAGGTTCTCGTGCTACAGTTCAGGGATGGTACGGCGAAGGATTTTGTATTGCTCCAGGGCTTGCCCCGCTCCCAGCGCCACACAAGCGATTGGAGCATCGGCCACGTAAGTCGGCACTCCGGTCTCGCGGGCAATCAATTCATCCAACCGGCGCAACAGCGCGCCGCCACCGACGAGTACCATGCCCCGGTCAATGATGTCTGACGATAGCTCCGGCGGGGTCTTTTCCAGCACAGATCGAATCACAGAGAGCACCGCCGCGAGAGGTTCGGAGAGTGCCTCCGTTACCTCCTCAGAACCGATTTTGATGGTGCGGGGCAGCCCAGCAACTTGATCGCGGCCCTGCACCTCCATCTTTATCTCCTCCTCCAAAGGCAGCGCCGAACCAATGTTGATCTTGATCTCCTCGGCCGTCGGCTGACCGATCATCAAATTATACTTGCGGCGGATGTAGGCCGCAATCGCCTCATCCATACGCAAGCCACCGATGCGGATCGAATTTGCCACCACGATCCCATTCATGGCAAAGACAGCCGCCTCCGTCGCGCCACCTCCCAGATCAACGACCATACTGCCTGCCGGCGTACCGACTGGCAAATCAGCGCCCAGCGCCCCGGCTAAAGGCTCCGGTATCAGATGAGCACGGCTGGCACCTGCCTCCATCGCCGCCTTCCGCACCGCCCGCTTCTCCACGCTCGTCACCCCATACGGCACGCTGATCATCACGCGCGGTTTGAACAAGCCCAAGCCCCCGGCGGCCTTGCGGATAAAGTACTCTAACATGCTCTTGGTCACCTGGTAATCAGCGATGACACCATCACGCAACGGCCGCACCACTTCGATTGCATCTGGCGTGCGGCCAAGCATAGCTTTGGCTTCCTCGCCCACAGCCATGATCTTGTATTCCTCAGCCGAGATAGCGACGACAGATGGCTCCTGCAAGACGATTCCCCGCCCTTGCACATTTACCAACACATTGACCGTACCCAGGTCAATCCCAAGTTGCTTACTTAACATTCAATCTCCTTGCCTACTCGCTGCCACCCGCCTCGGGATATGCTTGTACCGGCCGGCGGCGACGATGTCTCGCCACCCTGAGCCGCACCTGAGAGCGCCGCAGCGCCACGGCAGTCAGTCGCCTTTCCTCTGGCGGGGCTTTGCTCAACATCTCTATCGCCCGCTGGCGAGCCGCCTCCGCTCTGGCATCGTCAATCTCTTCAGCCCGCTCGGCCACATCAGCCAGAACAATCACTTTATCAGGCAGGACGTGCATAAAGCCGCCGTGAATGGCAAAGTATTCCTCCTCTTCGCCCTTCCTGGCAAGCAGTTCTCCCTCCTCCAGTTCAGTGATTAGCGGAGCGTGGTGGGGCAAAATACCCAACTGCCCCTCAATGCCCGGCGCAAGCACACAGTCTACTTCGCCGCTGTACAACTCTCGCTCTGGAGAGACAATGGTCAATTTTAAGCCAGGCACGCGTATCCCCCTACTTTCAGCCTAACACTCTAAGCTGCCTGCATCTGCTGGGCTTTCTCCACCGCCTCGTCTACCGTGCCGACCATGTAGAACGCATCCTCCGGCAGATGGTCGTACTTGCCTTCCAAAATTTCACGGAAACCACGCACCGTCTCCGCAATGGAAACGTAGCGCCCGGCGCGACCAGTGTACCGCTCAGCGACAAACATTGGTTGCGAGAAAAACTTTTCCACGCGCCGTGCCCGGTGTACGGTCAGTTTGTCCTCCTCCGAAAGCTCCTCGATACCCAGAATGGCGATAATGTCCTGCAGGTCCTTGTACCGCTGTAGCACCTGTTGCACCTCGCGGGTAGTGTTGTAATGCGCCTCACCGACGATATTCGGATTGAGGATGCGGGAGGTGGAGGCCAGCGGGTCTACCGCCGGATAGATGCCCTTCTCGACGATGGCTCGCTCCAGCGCGATGGTCGCGTCCAGGTGGGCAAAGGTGGTCACCGGCCCAGGGTCGGAGTAATCGTCTGCCGGCACGTAGACCGCCTGCATCGAGGTGATGGAGCCGCGCTTGGTGCTGGTGATGCGTTCTTGAAGCTCACCCATATCGGTGCCCAGCGTGGGCTGGTAGCCCACCGCGCTGGGCATACGCCCCAAGAGCGCCGATACCTCCATCCCGGCCATCACGAAGCGATAGATGTTATCAATAAACAACAGCACATCCATCCCCTGGTCGCGAAAGTACTCGGCCTGGGTCACGCCCGTCAGCCCGACGCGGAAGCGCACGCCCGGCGGCTCGTTCATCTGCCCAAAGACCATCACCGTCCGGTCAATCACCCCCATCTCGGTCAGCGCGTGGTAGAACTCGGTGCCCTCGCGGCTCCGCTCGCCGACGCCGGCAAAGACGGAGACGCCCTGGTGATACTTGGCCATCGTGTACATCAACTCGGTGACGACGATGGTCTTGCCCACACCCGCGCCGCCAAAGACGCCCGTCTTTCCCCCCCTGGTGAAGGGAGCGACCAGGTCGATTACTTTTAGGCCGGTCTCGTGAAACTCACTCTGGGTGGATTGGTCCTCAAACAAAGGTGCAGGGCGGTGAATGGGGTAATACTCGTTCGCTTCGACCGCGCCCTGGTCATCAATCGGCTGGCCCAGGGCATTAAAGAGCCGGCCCAGCGTAGCTTCTCCGACCGGCACAGAGATCGGTCGCCCGGTATTGATGACCTCCATCCCGCGCCGCAACCCATCTGTGATATCCATCGCCACGCAGCGCACCCAGTTGTTCGGCAACTGCTGTTCGACCTCTAGCACCACTTTGCGGTCACCGACGGGAATCTCGAGAGCGGCATAAAGTTCCGGCAACTGCCCCTGGGGGAACGATACGTCCACCACTGCACCCTTGATCTGTACGATTCGGCCTGTCATTGTACTGTTCACGGGATGTTCTCCTAATCTGTGTAGAGCTACGTCAGAGAGGTATGGGAACCTCGACTTTTTTTCTATGCCGCCGCTGCCAACGTTTGTGCCAGCGCTTCCGCCCCACCTGCGATGTCCAAAATCTCACGGGTGATGGCCCGCTGACGAGCCTTGTTGTAAACCAATGTCAGGTCATCAACCAGCATTCCCGCGTTATCCGTCGCATTACGCATGGCGACCATACGTGCTGCAAATTCACTAGCCTGCGCCTCCAACACCGCCTGGTAGACCTGCAACTCGGTGAAGCGCGGCAATACTGCTTCCAAGATGGTGGCTGCATCAGGCTCATAGATATAATCAACCACGTGCGCCGGCTTCAGATCTATCACGCACTCCATCATCACCTGCGTATCCAACTCGGTCGGGCGGAGAGGCAGCAACCGCTGGATGACGGGACGATGCACCAGCATGTTGACAAAGTCAGTACGGGCTACGTAGACCTTATCGGCCCGCCCCTCCAAAAATTCTTGAATAGCGGCGCGAGCAATAGCAGAAACATCTGCCAGGCTAATTGCCGCCGGCAGGCCGTGGAATTCGGCCACAATCTCCGCCCGCATGCGCCACAAAATGTCCCGGCCACGCCGCCCCACGGTGATGTAGCGCACCGGCACTCGTAACTCGTGAGCAAAGTCCAAAGCAGCTCGCACGATGTTGTGGTTATACGCGCCGCACAACCCCCGGTCTCCGGTGATGAGGACGATGATGGCACTGTCTACCGAGGTCGGGCAGGTCAGAAGAGGGTGTAACGTCCCTCCCGTGGCTGCGCCGAGGTTGACGACAATCTCCCAAGCGGCGTGAGAATAGGCCCGCGTCGCTAACGCAGCCGCCTGCGCCTTGCGCACCTTGGAGGCGGCAACCGCTTGTAACGCTCGCGTCACCTGCCCCAGATTGCGGATGGACTGGATACGTCGGCGGATTTCACGCGCTGTCGCCACTGCTTATCCCCTCGTCTGGCTCAACTTGCGCGATCCACGTCTGGTTGAATTCTTCCAGCGCGGCCTTTAACTTTTCCTCGGTTTCTGCAGTGATCTTTTTTTGCGCCGCAATGTCGGCGCCGATCTCGGAGCGCTGGGTGCGCATAAAAGCGAGTACATCCTGCTCGTACCGCCGCATCTCCGCCAGAGGGACGCGATCACAAAAGCCGTGTGTGCTGGCGTAGATGACCATCACCTGCTCCTCCAACGGTACCGGCTCATACTGAGGTTGCTTGAGAATCTCCGTCAGTCGCCGACCTCGCTCCAACCGCCGCAGCGTAGCATCGTCCAGGTCAGAGCCGAACTGAGCAAAGGCGGCCAACTCGCGGAACTGGGCCATCTCCAAGCGAAGTTGCCCTGCCACCTGCTTCATCGCCTTGGTCTGTGCGTCGCCTCCCACGCGGGAGACGGAGACGCCCACGTTGATAGCCGGGCGGATGCCGGCGTTGAACAAGTCCCCCTCCAGATAAATCTGGCCGTCGGTGATGGAAATGACGTTGGTGGGAATATAAGTGGCAATGTCGCCCAACTGAGTCTCGACAATAGGCAACGCAGTCAGGCTACCGCCCCCTAGATCATCGCGCAACCGGGCCGCCCGTTCCAACAGCCGCGAGTGCAGGTAGAAAACATCGCCGGGGTAGGCCTCACGGCCGGGAGGGCGGCGCAACAGGAGACTGACCTGGCGGTAGGCCCAGGCGTGCTTGGTCAGGTCGTCGTAGATGATGAGCGCGTCCCGGCCTTGCTCCATAAATTCCTCTCCCATCGCGCAGCCGGAGTAGGGTGCAATGTACTGGAGCGCCGCCGGTTCCGAGGCGGAGGCGACAACGATAATAGCGTGATCCAACGCCCCGTACCGCTCCAACGTCGCCGCCACCTGTGCCACCTGGCTTCTCCGCTGCCCGATAGCCACGTAAATGCAGAGCAAGTCCTTGTCACGTTGGTTGATGATGGCATCTAGCGCGATGGCCGTCTTCCCCGTCTGGCGGTCGCCAATGATCAGCTCACGCTGGCCCCGCCCAATGGGGATCATCGTGTCAACCGGCTTGATGCCAGTCTGTAACGGGGTGTCAACGTTCTGCCGGTCAATCACGCCCGGCGCGACGCGCTCAATGGGCCGGTACTGGGTCGCGGCGATGGGGCCTTTTCCGTCTACCGGTTTACCTAAAGCATCCACCACGCGGCCCAAGAGAGCATCCCCCACAGGGACGGAAACGACGCGCCTCGTTCTCTGTACGGTTTGCCCTTCCTCGATTTCCGTATAGTCGCCCGTGATGATGATGCCGACGTTGTCTACTTCCAAGTTAAAGACGATACCAGAGACGCCCCCCTCAAACTCGATCAACTCGCTCATCAGCACATCGGCGAGTCCCGAGGCGCGGGCGATCCCATCGCCGACCTCGGTGACGGTGCCAACGTCCATCGCCTCAATTGTCGGCTGAAATTCCTCGATCCGGTCATGCAGCGCGGCCGTTAGTTCTTGCCAAGTATTTCCAGTTTTAGTCATAACCTACCTCTCCGGCTTGGGCAAGTGCACAAGGTCTATTTGTATCTTTTCAATATTTCGGGGCAAGATATCCCAGTCCTGTCATTGCGAGGGCGCTTTTTGCCCAAAGCAATCCCCAAATAGCATCATAGGAGATTGCCACCGCGAGTACTCCACTGCGAGTACTCGTGGCAGGCGTGGCGGTGCTTCGCCGCCTGCGGCGGCTCGCAATGACAAAAGTAGCG
>Ga0164318_10008110_pt1 | contig 10205 bp, 9 predicted proteins | sample GuaBasSedimGuay9_FD_113734 | JGI IMG/M metagenome (GOLD analysis project Ga0164318, IMG submission 113734) | Subseafloor sediment microbial communities from Guaymas Basin, Gulf of California, Mexico - Guay9, Core 4571-4, 0-3 cm | ecosystem: Environmental > Aquatic > Marine > Hydrothermal vents >...
TTACTATACTTAAAAAATTCATTCTGTAAATTATAACAATCTTATATCTGCAAAATTTTCATATAGAAATTCCTATTGTGCATATATTTCCACCTCTAAAAAAACACCTACCATTAAAATTTTTGACTTAAAAAAATTTAGAAAGATTAATATATTTAATGACCCCATCAAAAATAGATATCTATTAAAAAAACACCCATCATCTGATTTAACATCTGTCCATATAAGTGCATTTGATTTTTCAAAATCTGAAAAGATATTCTTTTTTGATAATGAAAAAGACAAATTGATAAAACTTAATATTAAAGAAAAAATATTTGATGAAGTTTCATTGGAAAATAAAATTACTAATGTAACGAAAATAGTTCTTACTCCAAATGAGGAAAAAATTATAATTGAATATCAAGAAAATAATTTTCGGAATTTACTAATAAAAGATTTTCAGGATAAGACAGAAAATATTATTAAAAATATAAAATGGTGGACATTAGACAAAATAGGTGTAAATTTATATTTTTCAATTAAAACAAACGAAATACATCTTTATAATTTATACACAAAAAAAAGCACAAATTTTTTAATACCTGATATAAACAACATAAAAGCATCTCAAATCTCATTTTCTGAAAGGTTTGTTGCTTTTTTAACATCAGGCAGTTATGACAGGATTGATATATATGATTTTAAAAATTTTGTATATATAAAAGATATTTTTAAAAGTGGTGAAAAAAAATCTATAAAAAATTTCAAATGGTTGCCAGGGTATAACTTTATTTTAATATATGGCCGTTTAACTGATTTTGACAAAAACAACAAAATAGATTATCAAGACCCTAACGAACTTGTAATGTTTGATCCTATTACCAGAAGATATTATAAAATTCTTGATAACATAGATGATTTCTATAGCATAACACCAGATGGAAATTTTATTCTTTATAAAAAAGGAAAAGAACTATATATTTATCAAATCCCTTATGAAAAAATTTTTACACAATAAAGAAAATATAATTCTTCTATATCTAACAATTATAACTGGAATTTACCCTGTATTTATAACTCACGATAGATTAATGAAAATATTAAATATTTCATCCTTTATTGCAGTAATTTCACATTACCTTTTAGTTTTCTTTTTCTTTTTTGTTTTACCTGCAATCATTATAAAATTTGTTTTTAAAGAAAAATTGAAAGAATATGGATTTAATTTTAAAAATTTCAATAAAGGTATAAAGTTTATTATTATTGTTTTACCTATATTGGTAGCACTTATATGGTTCTCTTCTTTTCAAAAAGAATTTCAGACAGAATATCCGTTATCTAAAGAAGTTATTGGAGTGCTTCATAAATTTGTTATTATAGAAATTGTTTATCTTTTTTATTATATTGGCTGGGAATTTTTATTCAGAGGGTTTGTGCTTTTTGGACTTGAAAAAAAATTGGGATTATGGCTTGCTATTATGATTCAAACAATACCATCAACTTTACTTCATTATACCAAGCCTTCTGGCGAAATTATACTATCTTTGATTGCAGGTTTTGTTTTGGGATATTATGTTTTAAAATATCGCAGTGTTTCATTTGCTATAATTATACACTGGATAGCTGGAATAATGATGGATAGTTTTGTAATTTTACACTTATAGAGATGAAAAAAGCAGAAAAACTTTTTATATTATCCATAATCATCTCGCTTATCTCCTGTGCAGGAATAAAGGTAAGAGAAAAAGGAATAAATTATCTTGAAGATGCGAAAATGTATTATAAATTTCAGGACTATCGTCAGGCAATTCTTTCTGCACAAAAAGCACTTGAATACGACTATTCACAGGAAGAAAAAGAAGAGGCATTGTATATAATAAATGAATCCGCTGAAGAGCTTGTTACAGAACTTAAAAGAAATTTTTATATTAAACCTGATAAATGGTTTGAAAATAAAATTGAGGAAATAGAACAGAAATATGACATAAAGATTATATTCAAAAAAATAGGCTATGAATACTTATTATATTATGATAAATCTGCATATTTTGAATTAAAAAATTTAAATCCACATAGCAAATTTATTAAAAAAATAGAAGACAAATCTCTTGCAAGAAACGCAAGATTTGTAACAGACCCTGCATACAGATATAAAGAAATCTTAAGAGTAATTAACCAGTATTGGTGTTGTTACAATAACAATCCTAAAGCATTATATGCACCATCTATACTTTTAAGACTTGCTGATTTATACCTTTACCTTTATGAACACGGTCCAAGTGTAAAAAAAGAAATTGGTATTACAGATAGAAAAATACGAGAGTTTTATAAAAAAGCACATAAAATTTATGTAAAAATAAAGAAAGAATATCCACGCTCAGAAGAAGCTCAAACTCTTGGATATGTAATTGACAATGTCAAATTGAGAAAAAAACCAACAACAAAAAGTAAAGTTATAAAAAGAATACCTGCTGGCACAATGGTAAAAATTATTGAAAGAAGTAAAAAGCGAGTAAGTATATCAAATATGTATGATTACTGGTATAAAGTTAAATTAATTGATGGATTGGAAGGATGGATTTACGGATTTTACTTAAGAACAACATTTATAAAATAATAAAACAGAATAAAAATGCAAAATACATTTTTCTTGTAATATTAAGTGGAGTTATATCAAATCTTTCATATCCTGAATTTAATCTTTTTTTTATCCAGTTTTTTTCGTTAATACCATTATTTTATGTAATTTATAATGTAAAAAAAACATCTCACGCTTTTCTTTTTGGTGCATTATATGGGATTGTATTCCATTTTATTTTACTATTCTGGCTAAAAATATTTCATCCATTAAGCCTTCCTGCTCTGCTTTTAGGATTTGCTATATATTTTGGTATAAATCTATTTCTATGCAAATTGTTTATTCTCCACTTCCCCACGCTCAGACTTCTAATTATTCCTTCTGTATGGACATTGATAGAATATATACGCTCAATAGGTTTTTTAGGATTCCCCTGGGGACTTACTGCTCATTCCCAATGGAATTTCTTACCATTTATCCAAATTTCTGAAATTTTTGGTATGTGGATTGTCTCTTTTTTAGTAATACTTATAAATTTACTGATACTTGAATATATTCTTTTATTTCAAAAAAAATATATTTTAACTGCATTAATAATATTTCTTATACCTTTATTTTATGGATTCATAAGAATCCAGCAAATCAAAATAAAAACCAATGATATGGAAAAAATCAAAATTGCCCTTATTCAGGGAAATATTGACCCTAATCTCTATTGGAGTGATATAAAATATGATGTTCTTTCAAAACTAACAGTTCTTTCTGAAAAATCTGCATTATATAAACCTGATTTGATTGTGTGGACTGAAACAGCTGTCCTTGACTATCTAAGATATTATATTAACCATAAAGAGAAACTATTAAAATTTCCACATCTTAGAGATAGAATTGAGTATGCAGAAAATGTCGTAAGATTGGCAAAAGATTTAAATATATATATTTTTACAGGAACCCTTGATTTTGAACAAGAAATTAAAAATGGTAAAATAATTAATAAAGATTATAATGCAGCAGTATTTATTTCCCCAGAAGGAAAAATTCTTGATGTGTATAGAAAAAACCATTTAGTGCCATTTGGTGAATGGTTTCCTTATGGGAAATATTTTCCTTTTATAAAAAAAATTCTTGACCAGACCTGGGCTGGAAATTTTACACCATCTAAAGAAAAAACTGTTTTTAAAATACGAAAAAATAATAAGTATTTTAAATTTAGTTGCCTAATATGTTATGAAGGTGTATTCAGCAATCTAACAAGATTATTTATCTTAAATGGGGCAGAATTTTTACTTAATATTACAAATGATATGTGGTCATATAGTAGAAAAGCAGAATTCCAACATATAATTGCAGATGTTTTTAGAACAATTGAAAATAGGGTCCCTTATATAAGAGCAGCAAATAGTGGTGTAACAGGCTGGATAAATCAATATGGAAAAGTTGTTAAAACATTTCCTTTGTTTAAAATGGGGTATCTTATAATAGATGTGCCTGTAGGTGATGTTAAAAATTTTACATTTTATACTCGTTATGGTGATTTCTTCCCAAAAATTTTATTGATTTTTTCTCTTGTTTTATTAAGTTTAGTTGTAGTTAGGAGCTTAATCTTGAGAAAACATTAAAATAAATTGTCTAAAGGAACATAAGTAGGAGGTAAAAATGAAAAAATTATTATTAATTTTATTCTTTCTAATATTATTCTCTTGTAGTAAATTTGGAATACCTCGTAAATATCAGCCTCCTGATATTGTATTTAAAAATTGGCAAAAATATGCTAAAATGCGAAAATATAATAAAATGTTTGAATATGAATATTTCCGTTTTAACAATATCAGATATTGTTTTGACAAGATTAATGCTCACAAAAGATGGAATTCTGCAACCAGAAGGGAACAGGAAAAATTTATAGCACTATATAAGGAAACATTAAAAAAGTTGCTTGATGAAAAGCCTAACGAAAAATATGAAGCATTACTAAGATTAAAAAAATCATATCAAATTCGTATAGTTAGGTATGTTGTAAATACAATCTCTGATACTGGCAGATTATATGTTGCTGGGGATTATCCAGGTGAAGAGAAAATAAGACTTATAAAGGTTCAGGGAAAGTGGTATTTAATCAATCCATTTGGATATCATAGTTACATACCTGTTTTTAAAGCCTTAAAAAATAAATATAAATAATAACTTATCCATTTTTATCAATTGTATAAATTCTTCATTACATAATTTCATTAACTTTTAAACATTTGCTTCTTTTATTAAGTTAATAATTTCTTCAGCTTCTTTTAAATTAATCTTATTTATTGCAAAGCCTGTGTGAACTATAACATAATCACCAATTTTGATATCATTTACAAGTGTTGTAATAATTTCTTTTTTAACTCCACTTAATTCTGCTATACATTTAGTCTCATCAATTTTCTTTACAATTTTCATTGGAATTCCAAGACACATCTTTACTATAAGGATAATATATTATATTTTTATGTCAAATATTCTTGAAATTATTTCTATATAATATAAAGACCGGATACATTGTAGTATAGTAAGAAATTGGATATTTAGGAAACTGTGGTTAAATATTATTCGGGAACAAATCCTTATTTATTAATTCAATAAACACATCAGTTAATTCTGGATCAAATTGGGTGCCTCTATGTTTTTTAAATTCGTTAATAACCTCATCGTATGAAAGGGCATTACGGTATGGTCTATCGGTTGTCATAGCATCATAAGCATCACTAATTGCTACAATACGAGCATATAAAGGTATCTCTTTTTCTTTTAATTTATCTGGATATCCTTTGCCATCATATCGTTCGTGATGATGCCTAACTATTGAAAGCTCTATTCTAAAAAGTTTAAGAGGCTTAAGAATTTCAGAGCCAATTACAGGATGTTTCTCTATTATTGTTCTCTCTTGAGGAGTAAGGGTTCCTGATTTGGCTAATATTAAATCACTTATTCCTACCTTTCCAATATCATGAATAAGACTGGATTGTCTTATTACTTCTATTTTCTCATTAGGCAATCCTATTGCCTTAGCAAGTGCTACTGCATATTTTGTAACTCGTTCAGAATGTCTCTCAGTATATGAATCTTTTGCTTCTATTATCTTAGATAGCATCATAAGAGTGCTAAAATATTCTTCATATAAGATTTCTTCTATAGAAGGAAATGTAGTCTTTTTCTTTTTAAATTTATTTGTATTTTGAGCCAAAGCCCACTTTACTGTATCAGTTATAGTATATACACTCACAGGCTTAACAATTAGATCTAATGCACCATATTTTAATGAATCAATTGCAACATCATGTGTCCCTACTCCTGTAATTATAATAACAGGTAAAAAAGGATTTATTTCTTTTATCTGTTTTAAAACATCTATTCCATTAATATCTGGCATTTTTATATCTAATATAACTAAATCAAGTTGTTCTGTATTTTTTACAATATTCAGACATTCTCGCCCATTCTCGGCTAATAAGACATTATAATTATCACTTAAAATCATTCTTAAGGATTCTCTTACGCCAAGTTCATCATCAACAACAAGAATATTAGGTCTCATAGATTTAATCTTCGGTAAAATTTTGTGTAAAATAAAGTTTTATTTAAAAATTTTATATTATTCATATAAGAACTTTATCAACTATAGTAGTTACCTTGGTAACATCAAATGGCTTAAAGATGTAACCTGAAACACCTAATTTCTCTGCTTCTTCAACAAATTCTTTGTTCTTAATTGCAGTTAATATTATTACTTTTAGTTGTGTGTCAAATTCTCGTATTCGTTTTAATACTTCTATGCCGTTTATTTTTGGCATAATAATATCTAAAATAATTAAATGAAAGCCCCCCTGTTTTATTAATTCTATTGCATCTATCCCATTATCAGTAACTACTATATTATATTTGTTCTTCAAAATAATTTTTAATGCTTCTCTACATCCTGGCTCATCATCAACTATTAAAATTTTTTTACGCATTACAATTATAATTCTCTTTATTTTATAGCGTTTAATCCAGCGGCAAATAAACTGAAAATGTGCTTCCTTCATTAAGTTCGCTTTTAACATCTATAAATCCATTATGTTCTTCTATTATTCGTGAAGCAATTGCAAGTCCTAAATTTGGTCTTCCTTTTTTAATAGTAAAAAATGGATTAAATATCTTAGTAATATCTTCATCAGATATTCCAATACCTGTATCAGTAAAGTTGATCACCACATATTTATTATTAGCTGGCAATAATTTAGAATTTAAAATCTTACTATTATATCTATATCCTGAATTCCTATTTTCTATTTCAGTAGAAATACTAAAAGTTCCACCATCTGGCATAGATTCTATTCCATTAATGATTAAATTATAAAATACTTCTCTTAATTGAGAATGGTCAAACTTTATATTGGGTATAGAATTGGTGTATCGTTTAATAAATGTAATATTTTGAGGGTTCTGCTTCTCAATAATAAAAGACAAAACATCATCAATAATTTTATGAATGTTTCCATCTTTAAGTTTTGGCTTAGATATTTGAGCAAATCTATTTATTCTTTCTGTAAAATTATCAAGTCTCTCAATATTATAAAGAACTATATCGTAAAATTTTTCTCTAAAATCTGTATCATTGTATCGGTTAGGTAAAAGTTGAACAAAAGATTTAATAGGAGTTAATGAATTTTTAATTTCATGAGAGAGTGAGATAGATAATCTTTCCCATAAAATATTTTCATTATTTTTGTGTGTTTTCACTTCAGCATATTTAATATTTGAAAGATTTGTAAATACCATAGCAGCACCATTTACTTTGCCATTATTGTCATATAATTGTGAAGTACTTACTCCTAAAAGAATATTTTCAGGTAATATATGTATCTCCTTTCGTCTATAGGATTTGCCATAATGTAATGTATCAAGTATTAAATTTGCCAAATTCCCTTGAACCATTTGAATATGCTTTCCTATAACCTGCTCAGCTTTAAAGCCTAATATATCTTCTGCACTTCTATTAAATATAGTAACTATTTCCCTTAAATTAATAGCTATTATCCCTGAAGCCATATTTTCTAAAATATTTTTATGATACTCTTTTTGATTCAATATAACTTTATGTGTATAAGAATAATCAAGAAGTGCTGATAAATACTCAGTTAATATACTAAGTAATCTCAAATCTTCTGGTCCAAATGCTCTGCCATCAGTTTTGCACCCCATACTTAATATACCAATTAATCTTCCATTGGCTACCATTGGAATACAAATATGTGAATTTGGAATCTGTAATTCATTTATTAATTTCTGATATAATCCTAATTGCTCACCATTCTCAAATTCTAATCTATGTAACATCTGTTCTGGATTATTTAGCCACATAATAGTTCCATTAGTAGTTAAAATACTTACATTTTTAATTTTTTCTTCTTTTAGTTGTGAAGACACTTTTAAGCCCCAACTACCTGCTTCTTCATCAACCAATGTAAAAGAAACATTAGTTACACTAAAAATTTCTACAAACAAATCAGCTACTGATTTTAGAAATTTCTCTAAATCAGACATATAATATGTAATTTTGGATAACCTTCTCATTAATCTTAAAAGGTTATACACATTTAAATTTCTATTTATACTTCTTTTTAAATATAATTGTTCCATTTTCCACCTCCTTATTCTTTTTGTGAATCTTCAATTACATTTCTAACAGGCAAATACACATAAAATACAGTGCCCTCTCCTACTTGAGAATTAACTTCTATAAAACCATTGTGTTCCTGAATTATCCGCTCCACAATAGATAATCCAAGCCCTGTGCCATTACTTTTAGTTGTAAAAAATGGGTCAAATATCTTATTTAAAAATTTTTTATCTATTCCACATCCATTATCTGCAATTTCAACCTTTATGTATTCCTTTTTCATCCCAGAATGAAGTGGTGTTATTATTTCTACTTCTTTTGTTGTAACAATATTTAAAATCTTCTCGTTTGAATCTGACATAGATTGAATAGCATTTATAAAGAGATTTAAAAATACTTGCTTTAATTGTTCTTTATCACCCAATGTTATTGGTAAGTTATCATAATTTTTGACTATTTTTATATTATTTCTTTTTATTTTAGTATCTAAAAGCACCAGTGTTTCATCTACCACTTCATTAAGATTAAGTGGAAAAAATTGTGGTGGCTTAGGAGCTGCAAATGCAAGCATTCCTTCTATAATTCGGTTTATTCTATCCACATCTCTTGATGCTATTTTACTAAACTTTTCTCTAAATTCTTTATCTTTATATTTTATTGGAAAAAGCTGAAAAAAAGTTTGTATAGAAGAAAGAGGATTTCTCATTTCGTGTGCCAATCCAGCAGCAAGAGTGCCTAAAGCAATAAGTTTATCAGCTTGAATTATGCGTCTCATTATTTTTTTATAACTTATAGCAAGAGATAATTGATTACCAAGTGATTCCAGAAGTTCTATATCAACATCAGAAAACATATCACCAGATTTCTTATCACCAAGGAGCAAAATCCCAATTAATTTGTTTTCTATAATTAAAGGAATACATAATGAAATCTTCAATTTCTCTAAAATTTTATTTATTCTCTCAAATTCTTGCGATTGCGAAGAAATACCAATATCGGTCTTTAAAAACGCCTTTTTATTTTCAATCAGCCATTTCACTAATTCACTATCCATAGGAATATTATATAATTTAAGCTCATTTTGAGAAAGATTACTATGCATTTTTACAATATAATCACCTGACATTTCATCCATTAATAGTATACAAACACGTGGCACACCCATTACATTAGATAAATGATTTATAGTCTGATTTAACATATCTTTTTCTTTTGGAATAAATGTGAGATTCTTGTTAAATTCACGAATAATCTGGCGATACTTATAGTTCTCTTTAAAAAGAGCTCGCTCTATTATCTTTTCTGTCTTGATCTTTAATCGCGGTAAAAGAAAAATCAACCATCCCATCATAAAAAGAAAAAGAATAAAATAAGCAATAATTATTTGGTAATTGATAATTTGAAAAAAAATTTTATTAATAATTAACATTAATCCAAGATAACAACTGCCAAATATGAGTAATAAAAATGTATAAACCATCCCCTTAGTAATTACAATATTAATATCCATCAAACGATGCCGAGCAATAGCATAAGTTGCTGTTACTACAATAACAGGGACAAGGACATTACCAATAGGTGGAATATTAATATCATACCATAATGGATAATTTGTTGAACCACCAAAATAACCAATTATCATACCAATTAAAACATATTTAATTTGATTACGTCTATTCCCTGTAGAGTTTTTGTAGGCCTTAAACATTAAATATAAAGAGTATACAGCATACCCAAAAAACATTAAAAGAAAAAATGGATAAGTAATCCCAGGTTCAGGCCAATATTTGAAATTAAGTTTAGGTGCAACTCCTTTTACAAATAATGGTGTAAAATCCAGTGCTAAAAAAATAAAGCAGAGTATATATCCAAACAGAATTAATTTTTTATTTTCTCTACAAATATTTAGCCAAGTGACAGTAAAATAAAAAAAACAAACAGGAATAAAGATGGCGCCAGCCATAAGAGCACGACACCAGAAAAGTGCGGTTTGATTATTATCAGAAA
>Ga0164318_10008111_pt1 | contig 10204 bp, 9 predicted proteins | sample GuaBasSedimGuay9_FD_113734 | JGI IMG/M metagenome (GOLD analysis project Ga0164318, IMG submission 113734) | Subseafloor sediment microbial communities from Guaymas Basin, Gulf of California, Mexico - Guay9, Core 4571-4, 0-3 cm | ecosystem: Environmental > Aquatic > Marine > Hydrothermal vents >...
ATTTTCCTCCAGTTCCATACCACGGATTACCCGTGCGTACTCCGGATTGTTGTTGAGCAGATCACTGTGACGGCCTGCATCTATAAGTTTTCCTTTGCTGACAAACAGAACTGTCTCACTCTGTTTAACCGTTGCTTCTCTGTGAGTTACAACCACAGTGAGGGTGCTGTTGCTCTGCGATTTTAATTTATCCCAGAAGGCTTCCTCCTTCTGAGCATCAAGCGCTGCGGTGCAGTCGTCAAGCAGAAGCATGGACGGACTGCCTGCAAGTGCCCTGGCTATAGCAATTCTCTGTCGCTGGCCACCGCTGGCTCCAACGCCTCTCTGGCCCAGAACTCGGTTTTCTCCCAGTTCGTCGTCTCCTATTCCGGCAACCGCCAGAGCGTCTCTGATATCTTTTTCAGAAACAGTTTCCCTTCCAAATCTAACATTTTCGTCAACAGATTCGCCGAGAAGAACAGAATCCTGTGGAACATATCCAGCAGCGGCGGTGAGATTGAGCGTCTGGATATCCGCCCCGTTCACTCTGATTGTTCCCGAATCGGGAGACAGCAGACCTGCAAGCATTTTCAGCAGTGTAGTTTTGCCGGAGCCAACCTCTCCTACAACCGCAACCACCGACGGAGCCCTGAGGTGGAATGTTACGCCTTTCAGCCCGCCGCCGCCAGGATAGTTGAAAGAAGCATCGACAGCCTCTATTTCCTTTACCTCTTCAAGAGGCTCTGCCTGATTATTGTAGCGCTCCGGTTCCGGGAAATCCATCACTTCCATTTCTCTGTCGATGGAAACAAATGCCTGCCTGGAAGCGATGAAAAGGTTTGGAATATCCATCATAGGTGCCAGCAACATGTCCAGATAAACATAGAAGGCATAGAAATCTCCTATCCCTATCCTGTGCTGGATAACCATCAGACCACCGGCGAGCATCACGGTAACTTTACCTACCTGACCGATAATACTGTAAAGTCCGTGAACAATCATTTCCAGCTTAACAAGCGAAAAGTCAATATCGAATCTTTCATCAAGAAGCCTGTGAAGCCTGGCTGCAAGCGGTTTCTCCGCCCTGTATGCCTTTACTATTGCAATGCCATCGAAAGTGCTGTCCAGAAGGTCATTTGTGTGACTTGTGGCCTTCCTGCTGGCAGCAACCTTCCTGCCAAGTCTGTGCTCCACTTTGTAGAAAATGAACAGCATCACAGGCAGCGGAGCCATTGCAAGCAGCGTGAGTTTCCAGCTCATGAAAAACATCACACCCAGACAAAATACCAGCCTCGAAGTAGATTCCAGAGCCCGGAAAAAAGCACTGCAGCTGAACCATGCGATTCTGGGGTAATCGGTTATATCGTCTGTAAGACGGGTTGTAAGGTCTCCCGGACGGAACCTGTTAAAGAACCTCCAGTTCTTTCTCATGATTGCCCCGAACACATCATCGCGAACCAGTATACCTATGGTGCTGTTAATAATGGCACGTGCTCCAGGGTAGAGCCCCGCCACAAATCTTGCAAGGGCAAGTGCACCAAGAATCAGGATAATTCTGTTAAAACCTGAGGAGTCAGGAGTTCCAAGAATGGTCTGAACATTATCCAGCAGATACCGGAACACCAGGGGAAAACCCAGGGCAACTGCACTGGACAGCAGCGTAAACAGAATAAGAAAAACCATGTACTTCCGAACAGGTTTCCAGTAACCGGCGATCCACTTAAGGTACTTTGACCACTTGTTTAAAAAACTACTGAGCAATTGTGTCACCTCCGAACTGAAGGCTGTGAAGTCTTGCGTATATGCCGTTGTTCACCAGCAGTTCGTTGTGCGTACCCTGCTCTGCAACTGTACCGTGCCGTATAACAATTATCTTTGAAGAATGCTCGATGGTTGCCAGTCTGTGGGCTACTATCAGGGCAGTTCTTCCTTCCAGAGCCAGATCGGTGGCTTTCTGTATTCTGCGTTCAGTTCCAGGGTCAACACTGGAGGTAGCCTCATCAAGAACCAGGATTTCAGGCTGTCTGAGCATAGCTCTCGCAATGTTTATCAGCTGCTTCTGCCCCATGGACAGGTTGACCCCGCCTTCACTTATGGCTCCATCAAGCCCTCCAGGCAGAAGTTCAAGAAGCTCGTCAGCTTCAATTGCGTGGAGAGCGTTCCGCTGCTGCTCCCTGGAAACCGAATGGTCAAACACTGTCAGATTGCCGGAAAGCGTTCCTGAAAACAGATTCACTTCCTGCAGCACCAGACCGAGACCACTTCGCCATGAGTCAAGAGAAAGGTCATTTATATTGATTCCATCAATGGAAATTCTACCTTTTTCCAGGTGATGGAATCTCATCAGCAGAGATACGATAGTGCTTTTCCCACCGCCACTGTCTCCCACCAGAGCTATTGTTTCCCCTCTGGAAAGGGTAAAACTCACTCCCTTCAGTGCCCATTCACTGTCCGGAGAATATCTGAACCAGACATCTTCGAACTGTATTCTCTTCCATGGACGGGGAAACCCGCTGCTCTCAATGGCTCCGTCAGGTGTCAGGGTTTCCATATCCAGTATTTCCATGAGTCTTTCACCGGAAGCCAGAGCCCTCTGTATTTGATTCAGTGTTTCAGAGAACATTACAAGAGGGCCGAAAAGCCTTCTTGTGTATTCAACAAACATCACAACTGTACCAACGGTAACAACACCGCTGATCACGCCAGGCCTGCCGGAGACAAGGATCACTGCCACTGCGGCAATCTCCAGAGATCCCAGGAAACTCCAGAAGGTGTATTCCCACAGAAAGGCTTTCACCTCGCGATTGAAATAGTTCTTCCCCCGATCGTGCATCTTTTTAAGAGCATATCCTGTTGTACCAAACACCTGAAGAACGGGTACAGCGCGCACAAACTCAGATGCAACAGCCGAAATAGATGCATATGCCTTTCTTACATCACTCCACATGCCCCGCATTCTCTTAAGCACGAACATGGAAAGCAGCCCCACCGGGATAGTTACAGCCAGAACACGCACTGCTATGTAGCTGTTTGCCCTGTACATGATGTACAGCGTACCGGTAACCATTGCGGCATTCCGAAGCAGAGCCATGCTGGTCTCACTGAAAAGCATCCGAACCCTTTCGGTATCGCTCTCCACTCTGGCCATGAGTTTTCCAGACGGGTTCGTATGGAAGAAACTCATGGAAAGGGTCATCACATGGTCAAACAACTTGCGTTTAAGAGACCTTACTATTGAAAGGCCTATCCTGCTTGCTATGATTACCTGCAGATAGGAAATTGCCATTGTTACCAGAAATATCGCGGCAAACAAGCCGGACAGTTTTACAATGTCTGAAGTGCTTCCGGCAGGAATGGCATCATCTATTACTGCCCGAAGAACAAGAGGGCCTGCAAGCTCCCCGGCGATGGCAAACAGCAAAAGAAGCACAGCTACGCCGAACGCCTTTCGATGGGGCTTCAGGTACGGCACAAACCTGGCCAGCAGTTTTACCGAACTGATCTTCTTTGCTTTTTCAGTGGTATTTTCTTCAAAATAATTGTTCAACATCAAGGATCTCCGTTCAAGGGCAGAATACAGAAGGCTGGTTAAGGAAAGACGGGAAACAGAACTACTCTGCTGAATTCCTTACATTCTTGATCATCATGCACCTCCAAGTTGAACGGTCGCGCATATGATAATTGAAAACTCGAATTTGTCAATCAAAACCCGTGCCTGTGGAACAAACATTGTAGTTGGGCTATAGACACCTAAGGAAAGACAGGAGATACCATGAATAACACAGTCGGTATTGTTATGGCCGGGTCTGCTCTGATACCAGCACTGGTTTCCGGTACTACCGCAGACGATACAGTGAATACAGAACTCCGCACGATTCTGGTATCGGAAGACTGGGCGGCACTGAAGGACATCTGGCACAGCATCGATAAACTGAAACCATCTGAACCGTTTTCGAATTTCCCTATTTCCGTGGAAAAGGGTGACTCTCTTTCATCTGTTGTTAGAAACCTCTTTACCGAAGGGGAAGTGGAAGACCCTCAGATCGAGGCTGCAGTTAGCCTTATCCGCCGGATCACCTTACTCCGCATCATGCGTCTCAGCAGGATGAACCCTTCCCTGATTACAAGAATAATGCCTCCATGGACAGACACTGTACAGGATCAGCTTCTGTTCAACTTTGAGAACAAGCTTGCCACATTGAACAACCTTGTTGATGACGGCGAACTTACACCGGTCGAATTTATAGCTGCCAGGGAAGTTCTTATTGAGAAAGCCGAGATTCTTGCAGTGCTTCAACTGGTTGAGGAATCTGAAATACGGCCTGATTACAGATACAGTGTTGAGTACTCCGATCGATTAACCACAGACCTGCTGCTTCAGCAGATAAACCTTTCCTACAGTGCGGCACTGGATACACTGGCAAAGTACAATCCCGGAGAGTATACGGGGTACTACCAGCAGGCTGCTGACCAGTACGAAGCTTTCCAGGATGACCTCGAAGAATTTCAGCGGGCTGAACCGATTCTCCGCATTATGCTTACTGATCTCATGGAGGCCGGGGTCTGAAACCTCTGTGGTTTGCCTTTGAAGTTACAGAAAAATGCAACCTGTCCTGCAGTTTCTGTTACAATGTCTGGCTTGAAGACAATCAGCCGCATTCCCGGGAACTTACACTGAATGAAATTTCAGCGATAGTATCCAGGATTTCAGACGCGCCCGGTGCTTACGGGATTACCATCACAGGTGGTGAGCCGCTGCTTCGCAGTGATATAACCGGAATAATCGGCATATGCAGAAAAGCGGGCTTAAAGGTTGCCCTGGCCACAAACGGTGTGTTTCTTACAAAATCGCTGGCCGGCAGTCTGGTTTCTGCGGGAATTGAACACTTCGACATCGGTTTTACCAAGCCAGACAGCAGGGTTAAGCTGGCTGTTGCCGCAGCAGCAGGAACTGGCTGTTCTGTTACTGCGTCAGTGTGTGTGCACAACGGGAACTACGGGGAGACAGGCACTCTTACAAAAATGGCAGCAGCCATGGGAGCTGATGCCGTTGCCCTGAACAGGTTCGTACCCACAGGCAGGGGCCGAAAAAACCAGAAAAATCTTTTACTGAAGAAACAGGATCTTCTTACCGCACTGGAACTGGCAAATCAAGCTGCTGGTGATTCCGGAATCTTTGTTTACACGGGAATACCTGTTGAACCCTGTACGGCACAGTGGGAACTGTTCCCTGAAATTACTTTCTCAACATGCCACTGCGGTGAAGTAAAATGGGCTATAGACACTGCGGGTAACCTCCGGACCTGTGAGCAGAATCCTGAGATACTGGGGAATCTGCTTACAGACTCTTTCAGAAAAATCGTTGAAAGAACAGAAGACTCCATAGGTAGATTCAGGCAATGGAGAAATTCTGAAAACTGCTTCAGCTGTTCACTGCCTGGAGAATGCACAGGCGGATGCAGGTTTGCAGAACAGTATCACTGATCTATATGCTTGCAGCGCACCTGAACCCCCTGTCCCAGCTGAATGAATCCGCCGGGAAGCCCAACCTGCATGCCGTCCTCAGAAAAACAGCGTTGGGTGTGTTCCAGTTTCCGCCCCGAGCCACTTTTCGACTGAAGTCAGATTCGTTATTCCACGGACCCACCGACCATGTAAAACCCGGGTAGGGTCGGTATTCTGCATCTACCCACTCCGAAACATTTCCAAGCATATCAAACAGCCCGTAGCCGTTCGGTGGGTAGCTCCCACCCTGAGAAGTTCCCAGATTACGGAACCCCATCAGCCTCCCGAGACCGGCAAAGAATGATTCACCGAAGAACCTGTAGTTTGCCCTTCCCTGCTCCGGTTCATCTCCCCAGTAAAAGAATTGATGTCCTTCTCCGCCGGCGCAGGCGTACTCCCATTCTTCTTCAGTGGGAAGCCGTTTTCCAGCCCATTCCGCATAAGCTTCGGCATCATCCCAGGTTACTGCTACCACCGGGTAGTCTTCAAGACCTTCTGCGGCAAATCTCTCCCAGTCTCCGGAAGAGACAAAACCCGTTTCTTCCACAAATTCCCGGAACTCCCGGTTGGTAATCTCATAAGCATCCATGTAAAAACTGTCTACGGAAACCGTATGAACCGGTGTTTCATCACCAAACCAGTATACCGCATGACCCTGATTCATATGAGGCACATCCCTGCCCAGCTCTGCAAGCCCTTCCAGCTCAGATTCATCTGTTCCCATCTCGTAAACTGAGCCAGGGATCAGAACCATTCCCTCTGGAACCCCGGGATCCGCAACAGATACAGTTGCGCCAAAGAACAGCAAACACACAACAACAGCACTTCTGTACACTGTATCCCCTCCTTTCGTAAAGCTACAGCACATTCATTCTCCGGCACGAAGCCCGCATTGCTATATCTAATTAGCAAATGCGAAGTTCCAGCAAAATGAAACCTCCGACCGCCCCAAGGGACGGGGTATCTAAAAGCAAAGAGAAACCAAGAATACAGAAGCCGACTGTTCGCCCCGAGGGGCGGAGAATTAGACCCTCCTCAGATTAATTTCATACAGTTAGAAAGAATACTCACTCACAGGGGTTTGCTGAGTATCACTCATTATGTCGGATTATCTGTTCTACTGAATTTGTTTGTTCACCGCTTGTTCTATTGATGTTCAGACATATACTCGGCAACCGCCTGTGCCAGTAGCCCAGAACGAGTTTCTCCATGATTCCTAGCGTAATGATCAACAGTACTAAGCAATCTTTCAGGCAAGGTAATATTTATGCGTTTTGCCTTCAGAATCGATTCGTGCGTGAATCTGGGTGTCTACTGAGGTTTAGTTTTTAAAGCTTGGCAAAGTGTATCCAGTTAGCTACACTATAGGTAATGATGGAAATTCGCAAAACCGAGAACTTTGCTAAATGGATCGGTGGCCTTCGGGATATTCGTGCTGGAGCTCGTGTATAGGCTCGTATTCAACGGCTATGTCCAGTGACAACTATTCTTTCCTGTCAGCGACAATTAGAATTACGGCCGGGAATATTAATTTTCGCTCTTCACATAATCATCGCTTCACCGCGACAGTGTGGTTTGACAACTTTCTCAAACCAGAGATCAAGAGCATAGTGCAGATAGATGTTTGCAAGCACTGCTGAGACAATACCACCCTGCGGTGTTCCGGTTACAGGATAGTTTACCTGTCCGTCTTCCTCAAGAATACCAGCTTTCAACCATTTGCGTATGAGACCCAGGAACCGCTTATCATTGATACGCTTTTCCAGCATCTTCATCAACCAGTCATGATCCATGTTGTTGAAGAATCCCTTGATGTCAGCATCTACTATCCATCCGTAACGACCGCGATGGAGATTCTTGCTGAGTTCAAGAGCCGCCCGTTGTGGTCCCTTACCCCGTCTGTAACCATGACTGCAAGGAAAAAATCCTCCTCGTAGATAGCAGACAAGATTAAGGCCACTGCCTTTTGCAGTACCTTGTCACCAATGGTGGGAATACCAAGCGGTCGCTTCCCGTGCCGCCGCAGGGGAGCGCTTTGGTTCTGGTTATGTTGCTGCTTACCTCCTGCTTTGGGAATGTACTTGCGTCGCACAAGCTTTGCTTTGTACCTGTTCCCCTTGAGGTCTTCAACAATCCTCTGAATATTCTCATCCAGTTTGACTTCAAATGTACTGTAACTAACAGCATCTACTCCTGGTGCAGATTTCTTGTTCAACTGCGGAAAACACCAGCAAAGGTTCTCCTCATTCAGTAAACTGAAGAGGTTTCCGAATCTGTGGTCTGGAGCGACTTTCGCTCTCTTTGCTATTCCATGCAGTGAGGTTTGCATATGTTTGTCAGCCTGTCTAATCTGCATATGTTTCCTTTGCATGCTGCATAATACCGTCATCCCCTTCCCCATGTGAACGGCCCTACCGTCTCAGAGTACTACGAGATGATCTGACTCCCTTTCAACCCTTTGAGCATTCTTCTTTTGGTTGAAATGCTCTACCCGTTCAAGCGGGAGGCTGAAGGGTCTCCCAAGTTCCTGATGCTTCTCTCACTGCATGCCACGCTCTTTGACCCCGACAGTCCCTCAAGAATCTCACCAAATCGATTCTCTTGTGCTGGCTTCCGGTACGTTAAAGTCGTCGCCAACTGCTTTGTTTTCATTAACGGGGCTGAATCGCCTTGGGGAAGTACGCCTCCCCTGCGGCCTACAGTGTTCCAGTGCTTACGCATGGGAGCGCTTTAAATCTGGCAATATTGCTTACTCTGTGTACGCTTCACCCATTTTGTTCACCGGTGCGTACACCGGCTCCGCCACAGGCGCAACACTCGATACGGGCTGCTGGTTAGGCTTTGCCCGACTGGGACTTGCTACTCTTCCTGAGTAGCTCACCCGGTAAGAAGCACCAAGCTGAGCTTGGCGCACTAGCGCTCTAAATCGGCAGACTGCTAAAACTTGACTTCATGCTACTCTTGTGCAGTTCTGCTACATTTTTTGGTTAGCACCCTATTTTGCTAGTCTCGCACTTACAAGCCTATTGATGCTTACACCCTCTTCTGCCGCAAGCTCTGCAAGTTTTTTGTGTACTTCCGGTGGAATACGTACCATGAATTTTCCACTGTACTTTCTTATTGAAAACGGAATTGGAATTTTCTCTTTATTTTCTTTCATATCTTTGATAGCTTCTGAGATAAGTTTACGTATGCCTTTAAGTGCAAGTTCCTGACTTTCATCGAGCCAGCTCAAACTGGGGAATTCGGTACAAAGACCAACATACTCTTGATCTTCTTCGGACCAAGTTACCCTGTATGTGTAAAGATCATTCTTCATTGACATCGCTCTGACCAATCCTTTCTATGGCTCGGAGAACTTGCTTGACTTGGTAGGATTTTGCCTTGCCATTTTTGTTTTGGATGTTAATTCTCGGATCTCCTTGCCATGGCATCTTAAAAACAACATGACTTGATTTCGATTGTCTCGGTTCCCCGAAATAGTGTCGGCAAACCTTGAGCAATTCCGAGAATGAAACACCCTTAGGGTTCCTCCGCATTTGTTTTACGAGTTCTTCAATCTTTGCCATAGATTATAGTATCAATAATGATACTGTTTGTCAACCCTTTCTGTTAATCTGTTTGTCCGATATACTCGTACTTGCTGATAATCCTCGCAGGTGTTGTACTGCCCAAAGGTCTGCTGATTACTGACGACATTTACTTTTCCCTGTTTCTGATTGAGATCAACTGGTGTAGAAACAGGATGTCCCCCAGTATGTGTCTATTTAGTCTTGACAATGTGTAGCCTGTGGGCTACATTCTGGTTATGTTAGAAATACGCCAAACCGACTACTTCACCAAATGGATACGAGGTCTTCGGGACATTCGTGCTCGGGCTCGAGTTCAGGCTCGAATTGACCGGCTAGCGGATGGAAATGCCGGAGATGTAAAACCTGTCGGGGAAGGAGTATCGGAAATGCGCATTACGTATGGCCCCGGATATAGGGTGTACTATACATGGCAGGGGAAACAGTTGATAGTTCTTCTTGCCGGAGGAGATAAGAGAACCCAGAAGCGTGATATAGAAAGGGCTTTGCGCCTTGCACGGGAACTTTAGGAGAAGAATAAATGGGTAAGACAAAAACAACTCGTTACGATGTAGCTGAGTATCTCAGAACACCTGAGGAGATGGCTGCCTATCTTGAAGCTTGCATTGAGGAATCCGATGGAGATGCTGCATTTGTTGCTAAAGCACTCGGCAATATCGCCAGGGCTAAGGGTATGACCCAGGTTGCTCGTGATGCCGGTCTTTCCCGAGAGAGTCTTTATAAAGCTCTATCAGGTGATCGTACCCCTGGGTTTGATACAATTCTAAAAGTTGTGCATGCGCTTGGTCTTGAACTGCACGCAGCACCTATCGCGAATTAGTCTTGATTGGTTTTGTGAATCAGCTTGAGTTGAGCATTTCTAAGAATCAACCTGAGATATTGTATCTCACATTCATCACTTGTTTTGTGTCTGATTTCATAATTACGAATTTGCCACAATTTTTCTCTAGATTCTCTCCCAATCACGAACTTCTTCCATTCAAGCAGCTCAGCAACCAGTTGACAGCGTCCGGATTTCTTGAGGTTTGACATTTGAAGAGAAAAGGGGCATCAATCTCCAAGTAAAAAACAAGATAGCAACTTGAAATACTTGGAGGTGAGCCCCAGTGAATATTAGAGTCAATTTTGAG
>Ga0164318_10008113_pt1 | contig 10204 bp, 7 predicted proteins | sample GuaBasSedimGuay9_FD_113734 | JGI IMG/M metagenome (GOLD analysis project Ga0164318, IMG submission 113734) | Subseafloor sediment microbial communities from Guaymas Basin, Gulf of California, Mexico - Guay9, Core 4571-4, 0-3 cm | ecosystem: Environmental > Aquatic > Marine > Hydrothermal vents >...
CTTCTTTGGTTTTTTCGCAATATTGTATCGTTGCCATATTAACAATACGGCAACAAATACAATTTTATTAACTTTTTTACTCAATCGGCTAAATAATTACGGCTCAGTAGATTATGAAGACTGAAGACAGAATTCAGAAGTCTGAAATCAGAAGTCGGAAGTCGGATTTCAGAAATCAGAATTCGGAAAACAGAATTCAGAGGGCTGAGTAATGAATACAGACATCAGGCCTCTGACTTCTGACCTCTGACCTCTGACGTCTGACCTCCGACCTCTGTGGCTATTTTTTTTTACAGAATCAGCTTGAGCATTTGGTTCAACATGTCGTAGTCTTCCGGGGTGATGGTGAAGTAGTTGGGGTCTTTGTCTTCTTTTACTATATAAAGATTGTCTTTGGCAAAAAGGTTTAAATTTATCTCTTCATCCCGCCCATTAATAAAAAACCCTAGTGAGCATATTAAATTTTCAGGCTCAACTACGGGTACCTGCTCGTTAGCCTCATTCACTTCAGGCGCAAGAATCATATCATATTTGAGCTCAGAGCAAAAATTCACTATCTCATCAACAATCATTGAAATATCTTCCCCCTCGTCCATGCCTTCCTGCTCTCTTTCTGCTTGAACATCAGGGGGAGCCTCAACGTTCTGCCAGACGCGGTTCTTCTTCTCATAAGTAACAAGGCGTTCGTCTTTTCTAAAAACAAATTTTCCTACATTGTTCACGTCAAACGAATATATCCTCGTATCGAGGAAATAATCATAATCTTTCTTAAGGGAATCTATCTTATCCGCTGCAAGAGAAATCACCACCCCTTTTGATTCTAAATAAGCATAATATGTTTTCTCATCCTCCGACTTAGAACCAAAGTACAAGGTCTCCTGTGACTCATCGAATTTTACCGTAAACATATTTTCTTTCTTCTTTAGCCCCGTAACCTTATCATCAATTTCCATATCATCATGAAACTTACTCACCATAACTCCGCGCAAATTGTGCAAAAACTCCTCAGCCAGTTCAAAATTTGCCCTGTTCTCGTAAGGCTCGGCAATCCACCATTCCTCACCCCTTTCAGTGGCTATCTTCTCGATCCTCACTGCTGAGCCCCTAAGGGTTATGGTGAATTCATTAACTGCATTGAAATCATACGTAAACAGTGTCTTCTGGCGCAGGGAATATAAATCCTTTTTGAACAGCTTAAAAAAATTCTCACTGACTAAAAATACCTCCTCAGTATCTTCCCACCTTGCATAATAATCAGACCCTACGTATGTCTCATCCCCTAAAAGTAAATACCGCCTTACGTCACCATAGCCTATTCCTATCCGTATTTTGGGAGGCTGGAGACCGATCGTGGTATAATCAAACTGCGTATCAGTCAAATCCCTCACCTTTTTATCTATCTGCAATGTGGATATAATACCGTTCACAACAAACCCGTCTGCATTATCAGTCACAGGTTCTTTTATATACCACTCATCCCCTTCTTCTCTTTCCATTTCAATATCAACTCCCTCGTACTCAAGAGATAGGTAATGAATAAAATCCGCATCGTCAAGCAAAAGGATTTTTTTCTCTTTGGATTTAATCTCAGTCTCTTGGGATCGTTTCTCGAGTTCGTGGTGGAAATAATAATAGGAAAGCAGGCTGAAAAGAAGAAAGAAAATAATTACTTTCTTAAAATTCATCTTACACTCTTCTCCTCCGGATAAAAATAGATACGCCTACCATAATAAAAAATGCGGGAAAGAATACCACGGGAATGAAAAACAACATGCGGCTTTGCCCCTTGGTCAGGTATAGGGGCGTAGCATCTACTTGTTTGGGCCGTATTGATATTAAAGTCGTATCACCGCACAGCCAGGCCAGTGTATTAAGAAAAAGGTCTTTATTGCCTGATAAACGAAGGTGTGCATTCGATGCAAAATCAGAATCACCGAACACCACTACTTTTGCCGTTCTTTTATCAGCCTTCTTATCCTGGGCCGGGGCCTCATCTGTCTGATTATCACCAGCTTCCGAATCCTCATTACCTTTATCCGATGCAGCAGGCTCAGGCTTTGTTATCTCTTTTGTAAGCACAACACCTAAGGGAATAGGCCCTTTTTTATCATCTTCATCTAATACAGATTTATCTTCCTTCTCGAGCATCTCAAGATTTGTCTCTGCCCAGCTTCCTGCACCGCTCCATGCAAGGTACTGTCCGGTAAATTCATCAGGCATCTCATCTGCCAGAGTCAGAGAAGAACATGCGGGGAAAAATGAAGCCACATTGAAATTTTCAGTAATTTCATGAGGTTCATATTTACCTACTATTGCCATTTCATAACTGGCTCCAAATAGCTGGCTCATCTTATCAATAATCATGTCTTTACCCAACGTGACTCCCCAGCTTGCAAGAAGCTCACGTAATGTACTGGGCACTTCAATATCTGCTAATATTAAAAGGCTTCCGCCGTACTCCAGCACATATTTATTCAGGAGCCATATTTCATTATCGAAAAGGTCGGTCTTGGGTGCGGCCATGATAAGACACGACGCATCGGCAGGTACCTCAGGCGTTCGCATCAGGGATATTTCTTTGACCTCATAATTTTCCATGATCAAATGTTGTGCGAGCAGTCCGTATCCTCCACGTTCCATATCATCTAGCTGAGGTTCTCCGTGCCCCTTTACAAAATAAAGAACCTTCTTCTCCTGGGTGGTTACTTTAAGTATTGCATTGGTCAATTCTTCCTCTGTGGCAACATCTTTGAGCTTCTCACGCCTCTTATCACTCATCACAATTACTTCGCCGTAATTTTCAATACCGTACTGCTTTGCCCTCTGCGGATACCTGTCAGGGTCAATGAACTCATATTCTATTCTTTCAGAATGGTATTTGTACTGCTCAAGCCCTGCTTTAAGAAACTCCCTGCCAGGCTGTGCGTCTTTGTAAAAAGCCAGGACCGTAATTTTCTCCTTGAGATTATCTAAAATATTTATTGTCTGGGGCGAAAGTGAGAACTTTTTGCTGGCAGTTAAATCAAACCTGACTTTATGCCCATCAGCTATCAAATAAATAAACGCAAAGACCCCGAATACAACAGGTATTAAAATCACAAGGCTTATGCTCTCCCGGACTGACCTTCTCCTTAAGCTGCGCAGCACATTTAAAATATTTGCCAATATATAATACAGAGTCATAAAAGCAGCAACGTGAAACATTATCTGGAAAGGCACGGCGAGGGATTCCTCGAGCAGAAACACCAATGCCACAATCACAAAAAGCACTATGGCTATTCCTATGATGAATGAATTGATTTTATTTATAACCTTTCCCATTATCCTCTCCAGCTCCTGGACTCTAATGTACGTAACGTAAAAAAGAGAAAAAACATAATGAAAAGCACATAAAAAACTATATCCTGTGTATCTATTAACCCCTGGGCGAAATTTTTAAAATGCTCTATTATTGAAATATTAGTTAAAACCGCGGTAAGACTTTTAGGCGCAAAACTCGAAGACCATCCTATTATCCAGAAAAGCAAAAGTGACCCGAACGAGACTGCAACAGCAATAATCTGGTTTTCTGTCAATGACGAGACAAAAATGCCCAATGACAGAAAACTCATGCCCATAAGCACCAGCCCGAGCAGGCCTGCCAGATACGTAGTGACTTCAAAAGTACCGCCCACCACGGATATCAATACCGGGTAAAGGAGGAGCGGCATTAACATTACAAAAAACACCCCAAGCACGGCGCAGAATTTACCTGTCACGATTTCGAAATCAGTTAAAGGATATGTGAAAAGAAGTTCGATTGTGCCGCTTTTTTTCTCCTCAGAAAAAGACCTCATGGTTATCATGGGAATCATAAACAGCATGACAATTGAAACGTTCATAAGAAGCGGCGTTAGGATTGCCTCTGTCAGGTTTAAAGCACCCTGGTAGTAGGGCTGCTGCGTAACCTGAAACGACATAATACTGAAAAAACTCATCAGTGAGAAGAAAAAGTAACCTGAGATAATCAGAAATATCGCTATTACGATATAAGCGATAATAGATGAAAAATAAGACCTCACGTCTTTTGAAATAATTGCCGGAATGTTACGCATCAGACATTATCCTCCTTAGTAACAAGCTTAAGAAATATATCTTCGAGCGACATGGAAATTGTCCTTAGCTCGAGAAGCTGGCACTTCTTTCTGCTTTTAACTATTGCAGAGGCAAGCTCGGGGCGTATATCCGCGTCTTTTTCAGAATCAACAATATATTCGATCCCGTCATCAGTCCTTTTCTCCACACGCACGCTTAAAACATTGGGAACAGACTTGATAAGATTTAGAGCTGTCTCTTCATCCCCGCGGGCTAAAATAAAAATTTCATTGGACGCTCTGAGCTTCTCATGCAGATTATCAGGTGAACCGCTCGCAACAATACGCCCATTGTTAATAATTATCACACGGTTTGAAATCATGCTTACCTCAGGCAGAATGTGCGTGCTTAATATCACGGTCTTTTTGCCTGCCATTTTCTTGATTAATTCACGTATTTCAATAATCTGCTTTGGGTCGAGGCCTATTGTGGGTTCATCCAGTATTAAAATCTCGGGATCGCCGATGAGTGCCTGTGCAAGAGCAAGGCGCTGTCTGAATCCTTTTGAAAGGTTTCTGACCAGCCTTTTGTATACTGACTGAAGAGAGCATTCATCAATTACCTGGGAAATATTTTTTTTGCGCCTTCTAAAGGGAACACCTTTTACCCTGGCTGAAAATTTAAGGAAATCACTCACACGCATGTCAGAATAAAGCGGTGCATTCTCGGGCAGGTACCCTATTTTTCTCTTAATCTCTATGAGGTGTTTATCTAAAGGCATGCCTCCGATTTCCACGCTTCCTGAGGTGGGCTGGAAAAAACCCGTAAGTATCTTCATAGTGGTTGTTTTGCCAGCGCCGTTGGGCCCCAGAAACCCGAGGATTTCACCCTCTTTTACTTCAAACGAGACCCCTTTTATGGCCTCCACGGTTCCGTAACGTTTAGATAAATTCCTAACACTTATCATTCTCTAAGTCTCTCACCCTTATAATTTTTGGTTCGCACCTGCCCGCCGCTTCGCTACGGCAGGCGGGGATTTACAGGAGGCTTCGCCCCGCAGATTTTTCTATTTTTTTAAAAAATATCCTGAAAATCTGTCCCGTGAAATCGCAAAGCGATTTCCGCCCCGTGGAATTCGCAGAATTCCCGGGATATTGTCCTTGGAATTTCTACGAAATTCCTAAGGAGGATTTAATCCCTGAGATTGCTTCGCAATCTCTAGGGACGTTTTTCTGCGTCCTATTATTAATTTGTGTGTTTTTTTGAATAAAATGTTCTTAGCCTTTTATGCAAATTAATGGCTTAAGCCTCGCCACTTTTAAATTTACCCCTGCAGTATGAACAATATCAACTACCTCATCAACGTCTTTATACGCAAGAGGCGCTTCTTCGGAAATTCCTGAAAAAGACACGCCCTTTATTATAATGTTTTTTCCGCGTAAGTCATCAATTAATTCACGCGCGCGCCACTTTTTTTTAGCTTCGTGCCTTGACATTTTACGTCCGGCTCCGTGAACTGCGCTTCCGAAAGTAGATTCCATTCCGCTCCTGGTTCCGCGTAATACATATGAAGCAGTTCCCATTGTTCCTCCAACAAGTACGGGCTGTCCGGTTTCTCTGTACGCATCGGGTAAATCTTCACCTCCGGGCCCCAGTGCGCGTGTCGAACCTTTGCGGTGTATCAACACTTTTCTCTGCCTGCCCCCGACATTGTGAAGTTCGATTTTAGCGTTATTGTGACCCACGTCATAAAGCATTTTTATTTCTTCATATTCAACTGAGAAAATATCGCAAAATACTTTTCGTGCCAAATGCCCGAGCACCTGACGGTTTGCAAATGCGCAATTGACCGCGCACGCGGTTGCGGATAAATACTGGTGCGCTTCAGGACTCTTAACGGGCGCACTCACAAGTTCTTTATCCGGTATTGGAATTTTATATTTATTTGTGGCAGAAGCTAAAACCTTAAGATAATCAGTACCTATCTGGTGCCCAAGTGCGCGCGAGCCGCAGTGAATAGCAATCGTAATCTGATTTTCCTCAAGGCCGAAAGCACGGGCAGCGTCACGGTCATAAATTTCTTCAACATACTGCACTTCCAGATAATGGTTGCCTGAGCCAAGAGTACCCACCTGTTTAAACTGGCGCTCTTTGGCCTTGGGACTCACGTTGGCCGGATCTGCACCATCGAGCCTGCCCCTTTCCTCGATATATTCAATATCATCTTGGATGCCGTACCCCTTCTTTATTATATACTCAGCCCCATCACGCAAGAGCCTGTTTAACTCCTGTGTATTTAACCTGAGAGTTCCTTTTGACCCTACTCCCGCAGGTATTTTATTAAAAAGGCTGTTTGCCAAATGCTCCTGATGATGTGCAATATCTTTTTTTTCTAAATTTGTGGTTAGTACTCTTACGCCGCAATTACAATCAAAACCTACGCCCGCTACACTCACCACTCCTTGATCAATGTCGAACGCGCCCACAGCTCCGATGGGGAATCCATATCCTGGATGAACGTCAGCCATTGCAATCACGGGATTGATGACTCCGGGCAGTTGAGCAACATTTACTAACTGCCTGAGTGAGCTCCATTGAACATTTCCTGTTATCTCACGCTTAAATTCATTAATCGTATCTTGATTGCCGTAGATTCTGACACTGCTCCTCATAGGCCCCTGCTGAGGGATTTCCCAAACCACATCAGAAATTTTGTTAATTTTGATTGTACTTAAATCCATATTTTCTTCAAATTGATTAAGTTACGGAAAGCCTGCCTGACGTATTACACTGCAGGCAGGTTGGGGAATGTTATGGGATGTTATGGAAAGTTGCATAGTGCACTTTGTGTAAATTTTTGTAACCTCCCAAAACTTTCCATAACCTTCCATAACCGTCCATAACTTTAATCTTCTATACTTGCATTCTCTTGTTATGCCTTGTTATGCCCTGTGATGACTTGTAATCTTTTTTAAATATCCAACAAACACTGAAAGATAAATTTGTCGTTTTCCTTCCTAAAAAACAAACCTGAATACGTGGCTGCCTTGACTTCTGTTTTAACTTCATGCTTATCTAAATTTTGCACCTCACCCTTCAATACACAACTCAAAGTTTTACGCTCCGGTGAATCTAAAAAAATTACATTATCACAACAGGAAAAAAACACTTCTTTTCTGTCAATTAAAGATATTATTTCATTTAAAAATTCAACAATGAGGAATTCGATGGATGTAGAATGTATGCGGAGTTCGTAAGACTGAAACGGAGAAACAGCACGAGCTTCATACATAATGTTAAAAAGTGCTCGTGCCGCTTCCGAAAAAACATTTTCTATGCTGTCTGAAGTAACCCTAATGCCTATATCTGCACTATGGTCGAGATATTCATAGACCATAACTTTAAAACTAACTTTTATAAAACTTGGCGAATTTACGCTTGCCGCACTGGACGAGTATTTCTTTATCAATGTTTAGGACAGCATCAATGTCAATTATCTTTTCATTGTCTATCCTTACCCCGCCCTGTGTAATCATCCGGCGTGCTTCGCTTTTGCTTTTGACCAGTTTATAATCAACTAATAAACTTACTAAATTTATTTTTTTATCATCCAACCCAATTCTTGGAACATCGTCAGGAATTCCTTTATCCCGGAAAATCCTGTTGAATTCTTCAACCGCTCTGGAAGCTTCATCAGAGTTAAAATAAAACGAAACTATATCTTTAGCAAGATTTACCTTAATATCGCGGGGATTTACTCCTTTTGACTTTAAGTCCTTCTCTATTTTCTTAATTCCTTCATCCTTCTTGTCAGTTAAATATTTATAATATTTAACAATTAAAGAATCTGGGATTGACATTATCTTTCCGAACATGTCCGTTGATGTATCATTGATATTGATGCTGTTTCCGAACGTTTTGCTCATCTTCTGCACACCGTCCGTACCTTCTATTAAAGGAAGCGTAAGTACCACCTGCGCTTCCTGGTTGTAATCACGCTGCAATGCCCGGCCCACAAGTAAATTAAATTTCTGGTCTGTGCCCCCTATTTCCACATCAGAGGCCAATGCAACCGAATCATAACCCTGAAGAAGCGGATATAAAAATTCAAGTATTGTTATGGGCTTGTCATTTTCATACCGTTTTTTAAAATCGTCCCGCTCAAGTATACGCGCTACCGTGTATTTAGATGTCAGCATTAATAAATCAGTAGAAGTTAATTTTGCGAGCCAGTCTGAATTAAACACAACGTTTGTCTTTTGGGGGTCGAGGATACGAAAGACCTGCTCCTGATATGTACGTGCATTTTCCTCGATCTGCTCACCTGATAGCATATTCCTTGTCTCGGAACGTCCTGAAGGATCACCTATGCGTGCTGTAAAATCACCTATTATAAAAATTACCTGATGTCCCAGGTCCTGTATCTGTCTTAATTTTCTTAATGGTACGGTATGTCCTAAATGTATGTCTGCTGTGGAAGGGTCTGCGCCGTACTTAATTTTTAGGGGGATTCCCGCTTTGATCGAACGATTGAGTTTTGCCCTTAAGTCATCTTCTGATATAACGTCTATGCATCCTTGGGTTATTATTTGGATTTGTTTTTCAATACCAATCATGATAGTTCTTGTTAAAGATTATTAGCCACAGAGCCCGCAGAAATCAGAGGTCAGATGTCAGATGTCAGAGGTCAGTATTTTTTACTCCACCCTCTGAATTCCGTCTTCAGATTTCTGATTTCTGACTTCTGACTTCTGACTTCCGACTTCATAATCTACTGAGCTATGTCCCGTCCTTTCGGAACCTTAATGGTCAAGAAAGGGCGGGGCTATGAGCTTTCTCGTATAACAAATATTGCCCACCATAATAATGATGGGCAATGAAATTTTTAACAAATATCTATCCTAGGAATGAGACGCAATACTTACTCTGTTTTTTCCTTGGTGTCAGTGTCTTGTTCTTTTTTCTCTTCAGGCTGAGTTGTCTCAGCTTCAGGGCTTGGTGTCTCAGTCTCAGGTTTAACTGGCTCTTGCTCCGGACTTGCGGGCTCAGGTTTAGAAGCTTCACTCTCAGGTTGAGCTTCAGGTTGTGCTTCCTGGGGCTCTTGCGTGCTCTCAGGAGTAACATTCTGCTCTTCACTCGGTTGAGCCTCAGATGGTGCTTGCTCTTCTGCTTCAGGTTTATCCGCAGAAACATCACCTTTTAAAGTCAAAGCGATTTTCCTGCTATCAACATCCACCTTTAAAATCATTACGTCAATTTCATCGCCCGCTTTATAATGGTTTTCTAAACTTGAAGCCCTGTTTTCCGGAATTTCAGAAATATGCACAAGGCCTTCGATGTCATTGCCTAAATCTATGAAAAGTCCAAAATTAACTATTTTAGTAACCTTGCCCTTTGAAATCTGACCCGGCTGAAGACTTTCGACCAGTTGTTTCCACGGATCTTCTTCTAACTGTTTTACTCCAAGGGAAATCTTTCTCGCGCCCTGGTCAATAGCTAAAACCTTTGCCTGGACTTTCTGGTTGCGTTTGAAAAATTCACCCGGGTGGTTCACTTTCTTAAGCCATGAAATATCGGATATATGGATCATGCCATCAATGCCCTGCTCTAATTCAACAAACACTCCGTAATCCGTTATGTTTCTTACTTTGCCTTCAATTATACTGCCCACTTCATATTTCTCCTCAACAAGGAGCCACGGATTCACCTCGGTCTGTTTCACGCCAAGTGCAATTTTCCTGTTTTCTTTATCAACACTCAACACAATGGCTTCGACCATGTCACCTATGGCAAGCATTTCTGAAGGATGATTAATTTTCTTAGTCCATGAAAGTTCGCTTATATGAACCAGACCTTCTATTCCTTTTTCCAATTCTATAAAAGCTCCGTAAGGTAATATGTTGACCACTTTACCCTTTACCTTGGAATTAATAGGGTATTTCATATCAGCGTCCTGCCATGGGTTCTGGGTCTTCTGTTTCAGTCCAAGTGACACACGCTTTGTGTTCTGGTCAAATCCAATTACCATTACTTCCACTTCATCACCAATGGCTAAAAGTTCAGACGGATGAGAAACTCTGCCCCAGCTCATATCAGTAATATGCAGCAGGCCGTCAACGCCGCCTAAATC
>Ga0164318_10008115_pt1 | contig 10203 bp, 9 predicted proteins | sample GuaBasSedimGuay9_FD_113734 | JGI IMG/M metagenome (GOLD analysis project Ga0164318, IMG submission 113734) | Subseafloor sediment microbial communities from Guaymas Basin, Gulf of California, Mexico - Guay9, Core 4571-4, 0-3 cm | ecosystem: Environmental > Aquatic > Marine > Hydrothermal vents >...
TCGAGAATAATTTCAATCAGTTCTTCTTTGGTTTTTTCGCAATATTGTATCGTTGCCATATTAACAATACGGCAACAAATACAATTTTATTAACTTTTTTACTCAATCGGCTAAATAATTACCCTCGCAACCATAACACCCCCCTGTCCCCCCTTGATAGGGGGGATTCTTGCAGGTCTCCCTTAATAAGGGGAGTGGCCGAAGGCCGAGGGGTGTGGCGTATGATACCAAAGGGGATGCCCTGAGGGCGGGGGAGGTAAGAGTGACAATTCATATGAATAAAAAAATTAAATCTCTAAAAAATTTGTCCCTCAAACGGAGATCCTTAAGGAAAAAGGGGGAAAAAGTTGTTTTTACTAACGGTTGTTTTGACATTATACATTTTGGTCATATAGCATATTTGCGTAAGGCAAAATCATTTGGTGATGTGCTTATAGTAGGACTTAATCGAGATAGTTCCGTAAGGCGCATTAAAGGACGTACGCGTCCAATAGTACCGGAAAGGGACCGGGCTGAAGTACTCAGTGAGCTCACCTGTATTGATTATGTTGTTTTTTTCAGCGAAGATACACCATATAAAGTTATAAAAACCCTCGAGCCCGATATTTTAGTTAAAGGTAGTGACTGGCCTTTAGATAAAATTGTAGGCAGGGATATCCTTAGGAGTTATGGCGGCAGAGTGAAGAGGGTAAAGCTTATAAAGGGTAAATCAACATCGAATATTATAAAGCGTATAAAACAGATATAAATTCGATGGACAAAAAACTTATTCGAATCATTGATGCAAATATTAACCGCTCGCGTGAAGCTTTGCGCGTGTGTGAAGAAATTGCACGTTTTATTCTTAATAATAGAAAATTTTCATTACGCCTTAAAAATATTCGCCATGATATAACCCGTGCAGTTAAAAGCATGCCCATCCCTTATAAAGTCTTTTTGGAAGAACGCAATAGCAAATGTGATGTTGGTAGTGATATGGTCGTATACCACAAGAGGGGTATAAATTATACAGATATTTTGGTTAGTAATATGAAACGGGCGCAGGAAGCTGTACGTGTACTGGAGGAGTTTTCAAAAGTAAAGTCAAAAAGTGCATCAGCACGTTTTCAAAAAATAAGATTCGTGCTTTATCAGACAGAAAAAAATATGCTCAGAGATTTGTTATGAGCACAGGAAATTGGAAGCAGAGGGCATTTAAACAATTTACTTTATACGCTGTTACTGATGTAAGGAATTCTAAAAAAAAGATTATTGCGTCAATAGATAAAGCTTTACAAGGCGGAGCAGATGTAATTCAATTGAGGTCGAAAGTAATACCGGATCGCGATTTATTTTCGATAGGTAGAGAAATAAGAAAATTAACAAGGCGCCGCAAAAAGCTCTTTTTTATTAATGATAGGCCTGATCTTGTTATAGCACTAGATGCCGATGGAATTCATTTAGGTCAGGATGATTTACCTATTCCCGTTGCAAGAGCAATATTTTCATCCTGCAGGATGAAGGTTTTTATAGGTAAATCCACACATAGTCTCAGGCAGGCACAAGAGGCTGAACGTGAAGGGGCTGATTACATTGGGGTGGGGCCTGTTTTTTCAACGCCTACTAAAAAGGATTATAAAGCGGTAGGGCTTGAGTTAATTAAACAGGTAAAGAAACATATAACCATTCCGTTTGTTTGTATAGGTGGAATTAATCAAAGGAATGTAAAAGATGTTCTCTCAGCCGGTGCAGATCGTATTGCAGTAGTTCGTGCTGTTTTCAGTGCTTCAAATCCATACACGGCAGCTAAGAACTTAAAGAAGCTCATTGTTGATAAAAATGATACACGAAGTGACACGAATAGAAACACGAAAATCCACTAATTTATTAATAGATCTCTTAGATAAGTGGAAGGTACCTATACTACTAAGTTGATGAATCTATATTAATTTTACTGTTTTTATTTGTGGCGATTAGTGTTTAGTAGGAATAATTATGACAGAAAAAAAACTAAATCAAATAGACGCTTCTCGGCAGGGAATTATTACTGATGAGATGGCACGTATTGCACAATTAGAAGAAGTTGATGCCCACCTTATCCGTGATGCAGTTTCCAGGGGTGAGGTTGTTATTTTTTGCAATAAAAAAAGGCGCGAGAAGGGAAAATTATGTGCTGTTGGCAAGGGACTTCGCACAAAGGTAAATGCTAATATTGGCACCTCTCGTGATCATGTGGATATAGAAGAAGAATGTGAAAAAGCCCGAGTCGCTGATGAGACGGGAGCTGATGCGATAATGGATTTGAGTACGGGGGGTAACGTTACTGAAATACGTTCGCGTGTAATGGAAACCTCCAGCTTGGCAATCGGAACTGTTCCGGTTTATGAGATTTTACATTCATCAGATTCATTTGGCAGGGGCATCGTGAATGTGAGCGAAGATGATTTTTTGCGTGTTGTTGAAAAGCATGGTGAGGAAGGTATTGATTTTGTTACGGTTCATTGCGGGCTGACCCTTGATGCAATTTGCCGTATACGAAATCAGGGACGGCGAAATTGGATCGTAAGCCGTGGCGGTTCTTTTCTTGCGCATTGGATGATAGAACATGAGAAGGAAAATCCATATTATTATCATTTCGATGAACTGCTTAATATTTTAAAAAAATATGATATGGTTTTAAGTTTGGGTGACGGATTGCGTCCTGGTTCATTAGATGATGCCACAGACCGAGGACAAATTCAGGAACTTATAATTTTAGGTGAGCTTCAGAAGCGGGCACTGGATGCAGGTGTTCAGGTTATTATTGAAGGTCCTGGGCATGTACCGCTTGATCAAATTGAAGCAAATGTTTTGCTTGAGAAGAAATTATGTAATAATGCACCGTTTTATGTTTTAGGACCTCTTGTAACAGATATAGCCCCGGGTTATGATCATATAGTGTCTGCAATCGGAGGTTCCCTGGCTGCTCAATACGGGGCTGATTTTTTATGCTATGTCACACCGGCAGAACATTTACGTTTACCAAATGTTGAAGATGTTCGTATCGGTGTTATTGCATCACGTATCGCAGCTCACTCAGCTGATATTGTGAAATTAGGGGCTAAAGCAAAAAGATGGGATGATGTTTTTTCTGCTTATAGACAAAAACGTGATTGGAAAGGACAGGTGCCCTTAGCTATTGATCCTAAGAAGGCACAACAACTTCATGAGGAAATAAAGCCTTCTTTAAAAGATACATGTTCAATGTGCGGTGAATATTGTAGTTATCGCCTAAGCGAGAAGATATTTGAAAATGGGCGTACTGTTAAAGAAGGGAGAAGGACGAAAGATGAGTGAAATAGTAGTTGTTGGTTCGGTAGCAATTGATTCTGTTGAAAGCCCTTTTGGCAAACAAGAAGAATGTTTTGGAGGCTCTGCGTCCTATTTTTCATACGCAGCAAGTTTTTTTACTCCGGTAAAACTAATTGCTGTTGTCGGTGAAGATTTTCCTCATTATTTTAAAACTGTTCTCCAGGAGCGGGGTATTGACTTATCGGGACTTGAAGTTCAAAAGGGGAAAACTTTTAGATGGAAGGGGAAATATGAGGGAGACATGAATGTGGCCGAGACTCTTGATACTCAACTTAATGTGTTTCAGCAGTTCAGTCCGATCATAAAACTTGAGTCATGCGACTATTTATTTCTTGCAAATATTGATCCGCGTCTACAACTTGATGTTTTAGGAAAGTTAAAGATAAAAAGGTTAGTAGCATCAGATACTATGAATCATTGGATTCGTGATAAACGTGATGAATTAATGCAGGTTTTTGAGAAGGTTGATATGATTGTGTTAAATGATATGGAAGCCCGCTTATTGACTGATGAGCAAAATTTAGTTAAAGCTATAAAAAAAATAAGTGAATATGGCCCTTCAAAAGTTGTTATAAAAAAAGGGGAGCATGGCTCGATTGCTTTTTATGAAGGAAATATTTTTACCTTTCCTGCTTATCCACTAGAGGAAGTATACGATCCTACCGGTGCAGGAGATTCATTTGCAGGTAGTATGATTGGTTATCTTGCGAAACAGGATAATTTAAATATGAATGAGTTTGCAAAGGCAATTGCTTATGGAACTGTGGTTGCATCATTCACCGTGGAGCGGTTTAGCCTTGAAAGATTGCGTGAAATTAGTACTGCTGTTATTGAAGAGAGGCTACAGACTTTTCGGAAATTAACAAGGTTTTAACGGCTCCTAACACCCCCCTCGCCCCCCTTGATAGGGGGGATTTACGGGGCTCGCTATTCCCCCTTAATAAAGGGGGATGCGTTTAAAGTGTTCAGGGGGATGTAATTGATAACATTAATATTATGGAGGAAAGTTAAACATGGCACGACTTAAAAAAATTGGTATTATTACCAGTGGTGGTGACTGCGGCGGACTTAATGGTGTAGTCAAAGGTGCGGCACTTATGGCTTCGGCAATGGATATTGAGACTGTTATAATTCCAAACGGATATGCAGGGCTTTATAATTTGGAAGGTTTTGATAAACTTGTTTCCCTCTCAACACAGCGAACTGATTTAGTCAATGCGAGTCTTGCCGGTTCTGAAGCAGGACATTCGCGTGTAAAAATTAGTAAAATAAAAGATGAAAAAAAATATGAGCGCATAAAAAAAGGTTTAAAGAAACATGGCATTGACGGTCTTGTGATAAGCGGGGGTGATGATACGGGAAGTGTTATTGTTGATCTGCACAATAACGGGATTCCGTGTGTTCATGCACCTAAAACTATGGACCTTGATTTACAAACTTATTCTGTAGGAGCTGATTCTACGATTAATCGTATATCACGGTTTGTTAGCGAATTAAAAACTACCGGGATAACACATAATCGGGTCATGGTAACTGAGGTTTTTGGACGGTACGCAGGACATACAGCTTTTCGCGGAGGGGTTGCCGCAGAGGCGGACTGTATTCTGATTCCTGAGATTCCTGTTGATTTTGATTTTGTTTACAAACACCTTAAGTTTCGCTATACCCGCAGGATTGAAAAAAGTGATGTGAAAGCAGGAACTTACACAATCGTTGTTGCCGAAGGTATCAGAGATTTAAAAGGGGATGCTATTACTGATGATAGTGTTGGCTTGGATGCTTTTGGTCATAAAAAGTTGGCTGGAGCTGGTAAATATGTTACAAATAAGCTTACGCAGTATCTCAGACAGGATAGCGAAATAAAAGATTTTATGAAAAAGCAGGGTCTGTTTGTAGAAGGATTGTATGAGGTGCCAGAGGTACGTGAAGTTCATCCGGGCCATTTAGTCAGATGCGGAAATGCCTCAGCATATGACGTTAATTTTGGAAAGGAAGCAGGTGCGGGTGCAGTAAGGCTTCTTGAAGAAGGTATTACAGGTGTTACTGTTGTAAAAGCTGTGGGAGATAACATTTTTTATATGGAAACGCATGATGCTATTAAAGAGCGTCAAGTTGATTTGAAACAGGTTGCCTTATATGAACAGCTTGGTGTTTGTTTTGGAAGGGTCCCTGTATCATATGCTCCTGAATTTCTTAGAGTAACCGGTAAGGTTGATAGGATATATTAAAAGACCGAAGACCAGAGACAGAAGACCACAGATTAATTTACTATTCTAAAAGCTAAAAAATTAGTTAACTATTTTTTGTTTGCCTTGTATTCAGTCATTGGGCGGGAGAAGCAATCCTATAGTTTTTGTACATGAGATCGCTTCGTCACTTTCGCTCCTCGCGATGACAATAATAAGAAGTTAGAATAAAATAAAGTAATTATATGGGTATTTAAGAGAGACTATTTTATATTTTCATAAGAAATTTTTTACCTTCCGAATGGAGTTATGAATTTAAATGCTGGCTTGCTTTTATTGCTGGGTGGTCGATTGATGAATTTTGGAATGAAGGGAAGATATTAGGTGTACTTGATAGATTTAAACGAATTAATTAATTTCTACTAAAGTCTGTTGTCTTTAGTCTTTGGTCTGTGGTCTCTGGTCTTTAGTCTATTTATGCGCTTTCAACGACACAGGCTGCCCAGTTGTTGATAAAACCTCACGCCAGAGTTCTCCCTCGGGATTGACCTGTTTTCGAGCCGAAGTAGCAAGAGGAAGTGGAACATGTGTGAAACATCCATGCCAATAACCGATTAGCATATCTGTTTTTCCTGCCATTGCTGCATCAACTGATAATCGTCCTAATTCAGCAGCGAATATGGAATCATTTGCATTTGTTGGAACGCTCCGGATCATGTAACTAGGATCAATATATTTTAAATCAACTGGTATTTTTCTTTCCTTAAAGTATTCAATTATTTTATTTTTAAGGAATATGCCGATATCACCAAGTCGAATGTTGCCAGAGGCGTCGTATGTTTTCACACCTTTTTCGTCTTTTAATAATTCCTGGCCCGAACCCTCTGAGACAACAATAACAGCGTGGTGACGGTTTTCTAGACGTTTTTCTAATATTTCTAGGAATGCTCCTTTGCCGTGCAGTTCAAATTTAACTTCAGGGATTAAGCAGAAATTCACATCGTTGTTTGCAAGAGTTGTTAAGGCTGCAATAAAACCTGAATGGCGTCCCATGACTTTTACTAACCCTATGCCGTTATATGCACTTTCTGCTTCGCAATGAGCGCTGCGAACAGCTTCTTTTGCAACAGTGACTGCAGAATCAAGACCAAAAGTTTTGTGAACAAAATTTATATCGTTATCTATTGTTTTAGGAAGTCCTACTACGGATATTTTTAATTTACGTTTTTGTATAACCTCATAGATACTATGTAATCCCCTTTGTGTGCCGTCTCCACCGAGACATAATAAAATGTTTATTCCGTATTTTATTAATGAATCAACTATAATTTCAGGATCAACTTTACCTCGTGAGGTGCCAAGGAAAGAGCCGCCGCTTTCGTGAATTTTTACAACTGTTTTTGGGGAAAGTTCAATAAGGTCGTATCCTGATGAAGGGTCTAGTCCTTTTTGACCGAATTGAATGCCGTATATATTTTTGACATTATATTTGTAATATAGCTGCATAACAATGCTTCTTATAGCATTGTTAAGTCCCGGGCATAGGCCTCCGCATGTCATAACGGCAGCTTTTACTTCATCAGGTTTAAAAAATATTTTTTTGCGAGGTCCGGCAGATTCGAAATAAAGATTTGAATCTTGTGATTCATCTGTTAATTTTACTTGGTAGAGAATTTTGTTTGTTTCTTCGACAAAATTGACTATACCGTCGCCGCGGATAGTTGAAAGTTCAAGAGGAGAAATAACAGTTGATTCTCCTAACGTTTTAACTTCAAAGTCTTTTTCTGTTAGCATGATATGATCTCCAGTATTGATGAAATTTAGGGTAAGAGATTAATATTTTGTACATATTTTTGTGTTAATTTAAAATTGTAAAACATCTTGACATATAAGTCTAGTAATTTACAATAATGATTTACTTATTATTTAATGAGCATAGAAACGTGTGTTTTGTGCAAAAGTAGGCTAAATATGCGGGCGTAGTTCAGCCATGAACCAGATCAGAGATCGGTTCATGGCTGCCCTGAATCTAATTTCGTTGTGCCATAAACCAGATCGGAGATCGATTTATGGCGCCCCTGAACCGAACTTGTTCTGGTTCAGGGGTGGTTCAGGGTAGTGGTAAATATGAAAACTATTGATGTAAAATATGCGGGCGTAGTTCAGTGGTAGAACACAAGCTTCCCAAGCTTGATATGAGGGTTCGATTCCCTTCGCCCGCTGGAATTATCCGTCCGGGATAATCGCGGATAGACGCTGAAAATATCCATCCGTGGATAACGCGGATAATCGCAGATAGGGAATCGAAGCGAGTTCGCCGCCGAGGAAGGCCGAGGAGGAGCGAACAGGATTGAGAGCGGCAGGCGAACGAGGGGAGCTTACGCAGAGAAGAACAGGAAGTTCTGAACGTAGTAAGCGATTCCCTTCGCCCGCTGGAATTATCCGTCCGGGATAATCGCGGATAAACGCTGAAAATATCCATCCGTGGATGACGCGGATTATAGCGAATAGGGAAAAAATAACTAACATTAGTGTTATGAAAAATAAAATTCACGAAAGAGCTATAGTAGGCAAGAATGTAAAGATTGGCGGGAATAATACAATCAGTCCTAATGTTGTTATTGAAGACGGAGTTGTCATAGGGTCAAATAATTTAATTGGTCCCGGCGTGGTTCTTTTGAATGGTACTACAATAGGTGATGATAATTTTATACATACAGGAGTTGTAATAGGAGATATACCTCAGGATCTTGCGTTTAAAAATGTTGAATCATTTGTGAATATTGGAAACAATAATAGAATTAGAGAGTATGTTACTATACACCGAGGTACTAAGGAAAATTCTACGACAAAGATTGGACATAACAATTTTTTTATGGGATACACCCATATAGCTCATAATTGTCAGATTGGCAGCGGAGTTACTACTGTTAACACCGCAGTACTTGGCGGTTATGTGTCGGTGGGTGATTCTGCTTTTATTTCAGCAAGTGTTGTTGTGCATCAGTTTTGCCGCATTGGTAAATTAGCAATGGTAAGCGGCCTTTCCGCTGTTAATCAGGATATACCGCCGTATTTGATATGTGGAGGCAGGCCTGCTTTGGTAAGTGCAGTTAATGCTGTTGGTCTAAAACGTAGTGGGTTAAAACCTGAGATAAGAACTGAAATTAAAAAGGCTTTTAAATTGCTTTATTTTTCTAATCTTAATACTTCAAATGCTATTAGTGCGATTAGTAAGGAATGTTCTAGCAATGAGATAAAATATTTTCTGGATTTTATAAAAAGTTCATCGAGAGGGATCACATCGGCCGGTAGTGGCGATGATTATCGTTTTTGAGCTATGTTACGAGATACTAAATATGTGAAAATCTGCATTATTTAAAACGGAAAGGTTATTCATGCAATTACCAGAATTAAAGATTAAAAATTTCTCGTCACGTTTTCCTGTTATTCAAGCAGGTATGGGTGTTCGTGTCGGAACGGGAAAGTTAGCTGGGACTGTAATTAATGAAGGCGGGATGGGGGTTATTGCGAGTGTCGGTCTTGGCGATATTTTCAAATCGTTAGGAAAGGGATATGAAGAAGAAAGTAATAGGCAGTTGATTGAGGAGATACGTGAGGCGCGCGAGATAAGCGGAGGCAAAGGGCCTCTTGGAGTTAATGTTATGGTTGCACTCACAAATTATGAATCATTGGTTAGAACTGCAGTAAAAGAGGGAGTTGAATTTATCATTTCCGGTGCAGGGATTCCACGTAATCTTCCCGCTTTTGTTAATGAAGATACTGCAGTTATTCCTGTACTTTCTTCAAGGCGTGGTGTCGAACTCATTATGAAAACATGGAAGAAGAGATTTAATAGAAGACCTGATGCAATTATTTTAGAAGGGCCTTTGTGCGGAGGTCATCTAGGTTTTACGTATGAGCAAATTAATAATCCTGAATCTTGTTCGACTGATATGATTTTAAAAGAAACGCAAGAGGTTTTGGGAGATGAAAATAAAGATATTCCTTTAATTGCAGCTGAGTGTGTGAACACTCGAGAGGATATTGAACGTTTTATTAAAATGGGTTTTGCAGGTGTTCAGGTGGGAACAAGGTTTATTTGTGTTGAGGAGAGCGGGATGGAACACTCAGGACAGGAAATGTATTTGAAGGCAAAAAGTGATGATGTTGTTGTTATACAAAGTCCGGTCGGGTTGCCGGTACGTGTTCTTCGTTCACCTCTTGTTGAGCGGATCCTTTCTGGTAAGAGGGAGCCTTTTCATTGCCCTTATAAATGTTTGATTACCTGTGATAAGGAAAAAGTTCCTTTTTGTATTGCCCAGGTTTTACTTGCTGCCCGTGCCGGAGACCAGGAACATGGACTCTTTATGACAGGCTGTAACGTTGAGCCAATTAAGAACATTATTTCAGTTAAAGAGTTTTTTGATACATTAAAATAGAACTAATCCTATTGTTTTCCTATAGATATGGTAAAATTCATGAGTTGAGATATTCCTCAATATTAGTCTTGACATTTTATTTGATTAACATATAATAAGTGTACTTTATTAGCGATGAAGTTTTGTAATTATTTAGCCGATTGAGCAGGAGTTAGAATAATACTGTTTTTTGAGGTATTTTCCGGTGAGCAAGATAAGCGAATCTAAATGACTCAAATAGATTTCGATCTTGAAGCTTGAGAGAA
>Ga0164318_10008116_pt1 | contig 10202 bp, 7 predicted proteins | sample GuaBasSedimGuay9_FD_113734 | JGI IMG/M metagenome (GOLD analysis project Ga0164318, IMG submission 113734) | Subseafloor sediment microbial communities from Guaymas Basin, Gulf of California, Mexico - Guay9, Core 4571-4, 0-3 cm | ecosystem: Environmental > Aquatic > Marine > Hydrothermal vents >...
AATTCTGCTAATTTGTGTTTCTCTTCCAGTTTTGCAATTTTTTTACGTAAAGACATTTTATAATGATTTTATAATATTCAAAATAGATTTATTCAAAAGTTATTAAAGGCTGGTCGCCATCAATGTTGTCGCCCTCGCTCACGAGCACCTCTTTAATAACACGGTCGGCCAACACTTTGTATTCACTCTCCATTTTCATGGCCGAAATAATAATAACGGTTGTTCCGGCCGTCACTTCGTCGCCCGGTTTAACCAAAAGTTTAACCACCTGACCGGGCATGGGCGTGGAGATAAAGTTGCCGCCATCATCATCATCGCCGGCACGGTTTTTACGGTAGCGACGTTGGGCATCGATAATTTCCACTTCCCAGTATTTGTCACCCGATACAACTTCATATTGGTTCTTATCTTTCTCTTTTGAAAAGAAATTGTATTCCAGCGATTTTCCCTTGTAAAGAAAAGAATAAACTCCGGGTTTCGGTTCAATAACGTCTAAATCGTAGAGCCGGTCGCCAATGGAAACTGTAACTTTGTTTCCCTCTCTCTTAACGATTTCTATTTTATATTCGTTGTCGTTTATGCTAATTTCAAACATAGTAATTCAATTTATTATAAGCGTAATACACCTTTTCGGCGACCAAATTCTTTCCAATAATTTCGCGGCTCACTCTCTATGGTTGAACGACCGGCTTTTCCCTGTTGATTCATAAAATCAAGGAATGCTGCAATGGCAGCCAGGTCGTTTTCCTCTTCAGAGGTATTCGTGTCAGGATGGAGAATATCCATATTCTTTTCAATAAAATGGGTGCTGTACTTTCCGTTTACAAAATCGGGGGCTTCCATCACCTTTTTCAAGAAAGGAATCGAGGTTTTTATGCCGGATAATTTATAAGCCGACAGTGCTCTTCGCATCCTTTTAATAGCATCTTCCCGGTTATCGGCCCAAACAATCATTTTTGAAATCATGGGATCGTAATGCATCGGTATTTCATAACCACTATAGATGTAACCATCATGGCGAATGCCGGGGCCTAACGGCTCTGACAGATATTTAATCTTACCGGGATTAGGCATAAAATTGTTTTCAGGATCTTCGGCGTAAACCCTCACCTCGATGGCATGGCCTTTTTGCGAGAGGTCTTCCTGTTTGAAACGCAACTTTTCGCCATTGGCGATTCTAATTTGTTCAGCTACCAAATCAACACCAACCACCTCTTCGGTAATGGGATGCTCCACCTGCAGGCGGGTATTCATTTCAAGAAAATAGTAATTCAGATTATCATCAACAATAAACTCGATGGTGCCGGCACCCGAGTAGTTAACAGCCATGGCAGCCATAACCGCGTGTTTACCCATCTCCATCCTCACTTCGGGAGTCATCAGGGGGGAGGGTGTTTCTTCCACCACTTTTTGGTGACGCCGTTGTACCGAGCATTCCCGCTCGAATAGATGCACGCCGTTTCCATGATTGTCGCACAATATCTGAAACTCGATGTGGTGTGGCGAATCGATATATTTTTCAATATAAACGGCATCGTTGGCAAACGAAGCTTTCGCCTCCGATCTGGCCGCATTAACCGAGGAGATAATATCTTCCTCGCGGCGTACCAGGCGCATCCCTTTACCGCCTCCTCCCGCGCTGGCTTTAATCATCACCGGAAGGCCAATTTCTTTAATTACTTTCACGGCATCTTCCACATCAATAATCGGCTCGGTGGTACCAGGTACCACTGGCACATTGACTTTCTGCATGGTTTGACGGGCAGTAATTTTATCGCCCATGGTGTTGATGGCGTAAGAGGAAGGACCAATAAAAATGATTCCCTCTTTTTTACACCTGTCCGACAGTTCGGCATTCTCCGAAAGAAACCCGTAACCCGGATGGATGGCATCGGCACCGGATTCTTTGGCCACCTGTAAAATTTTATCAATGACCAGATAACTTTCTGCCGATGGTGCAGGCCCAATTAAATAGGCCTCATCCGCGTAGCGTACATGCAACGAATCTCTGTCAGCTTCCGAATAAACTGCCACTGATTTGATTCCCATTTCGCGACAAGAACGCATTACCCTGATGGCAATTTCACCTCTGTTTGCAATAAGTATTTTTTTTATCATAAATATGTATTTATACTGTTTTACAGTATGTTATCTTATCGTTATAAAAAAACAAGGGTGTAAAGATAAAAAAATTCAAAAAGGACAATATTTTAAAAACCGGTAGTTATATGTAGATGTTGTTAATATTTGTTTGGTTTGACCCCGATTTTTATTCGTTCCATACCTGTCTTAACAATGCCATTTTCTACTTAACCTCAACAGCCGGGCTGCCTTATAGAATGTTTATGTTTTAGATTTCATCTTTGGCTTTAATTGAATTAAAAGGATATTTATCGTTGTAAATAAATATTTAGTAAATTTGAAAATAAATTAATACGTCATTCTTGTGAAGCGATTCCGTGTAATACTATTTTTCATTCTTGTTAGTCTGGTAGCGGAGGAAGTTGTGAGTGCCTCTGCTCAAACACTATCACCTGCCAAAGCCACTTTGCTAATTGATAGTCTGGAATCATTACTTCCTAATGCGCCCGATAATCGCAAGGCTGATTTGTACGACACACTGGCAGGGCTTGCTGAGCTGTTGTCGAAGGAGCGTAGTCTTGATTATTATCTTAAACTTTATCAGCTGCCCGATTCGCTGGTCAGCTATCGACAAAAGGTAAAAGCAACCCGTAAGATTGCCGGCATCTATCTTGATATGAACCAGATTGACAAAGCTAACCGGTATATTGACAGGTATGCTTCCGAATTACAAAAGTACCCACAACAAACAGGTGATGAATTGATTAAGGCAGTTTCAGAAAAAAATGCACTAGCCATTAAAAAACAATTTAAGCTGACAAAAAATGAAGTACTGATAATATTGCTTTTGCTCATCGTAATTGCCATTCTCTATCTATCTTATTTATACCGGCGATTTAAAAGTACAGAAAACAAAAAGAGGCTTTTACAACGGGAAGCCGAGATAATCAGGTTAAAAAATCAGGAAATGGAAGAGGAGCTTGAAAAAACTATTCAAAGTAAAACCTCTTTAGAAGAAGCCAAAATTGAAAAGTTGCGAAAGTCTCATCTCAAACTAAAAAAAGAGCTTAAGAAACTGGAGGAATCAATCTATAACAGAAATGCGTTTTTAAACGGTTTGGGGCCTGAATTACGGACTGCCCTAAGTTCGATACTAGGTTTTTCGGAAGAGTTAAGAGCAGAAGTTGAGAAACTGGAAAACGAAGATTTAAAAGCCAATTCCATCGACCTGTTTGCCAAAAACTTACAGCTTGACATCATCCTGGAAAATATGGTAGATATGTCGGGGGCCCAGATTAACCTGTTAAATCTTGATATTCAATCGCACCCTGTTTTACTGATTGTTGACAAAGTTAGCAAGTCTCTTCGATACCTCACGGAAAACGACAAGGGTAAGTTGGAGGTTAAAATTCCCAATACCATTCCTAATATTAAAGCTGACGCTGATAAGTTGATAAGGATATTAAGTGATATTATTATAAACGTATACAAGCAGTCGACAAAAGATAATGTAACCATTAGTGCCAGCACCAACCAGTCGCTTTCCGAAGTTTCCATGGTGGTTTCAAACGCCTCCGGCCGGCTGTTGCGAACAGGCCTTGAAAAACCGGCAAAAGAGATTCAGGATGATGGCTCCGGAAAAGAGGCCGGTAGTTTACATTTATATACCGAGCTGTTCGCCTCGCGTGAATTGGTAGCTGCCATGGGCGGAACCATACAAATAAGCTTGATTTCGGATGAGGGAGCCACCGTTGCCGTTACCCTGCCCGCTGCCGAATCTACATCGAAAAAACAGGAACAAGACACTATCAGGCCGACACAAAAAGAGGCTCTTTCAACGCTCGTAAAAGATGTTGATATTTTTCTGGTGGAAGATGACAGGATGAACCGGATGGTGATTGAAACCATGCTAAAGGATGCCGGTAAAATTACTACTGCTGTTGATGGCGAAGAAACTCTTCAGATTATTGAAAAGTATCACCACGAAGGAAAAGTATTCGACATTATGCTTTTCGATATTAACCTGCCACCACCCTGGGATGGCATTGCTTTAATGCACCGGATAAAAAGAGATTATCCGGAATTTAGAAAAGTACCGTTTGTTGCCCAAACAGCCTATGCTATGGCCTCCGATCGGGAACGCTTTCTTAATGAAGGATTTGATGATTACCTGACCAAGCCTATCAATAAAGGCGAGCTTCTTACCATTATGCATCATCAGCTTGAGCTGTTTAAGGAGCAGAATAAAAACAGGTAATCAAAGTTCTATCCGGAAGTATTTTTTATCTGAGTACAAACTAAATACAAGATAATGAATTTATCTCAAAACCAGATTAGATTACTTGGAATAGCCGGTATTATGGGAGGTCTGGTATTGTTTGCAGGTGATATGTTGTATTATTATGATGGCAACAGTATCAACCTGAAACTGAACATGGGGCATGCTACTGATTTCAGAATTATTGCTAGTGGTGCTACAGCACTGATTGCAACCTGGCTATATTTGCTTGGACTCGGACAGGTTTATTTCGCGTTTAAGCCGGCTAAATCCCGGACAAGAAACCTGGTAGTTTTAAGTTTTGCCGCCATATTAACTGCTTACGGCATCGTTCATGGTGCCTATGTAGCCATAGCTGTTTCAGCCAAACTGGCGGTTCAGCATAAGCTGGATTTAGAAACGACAACTGAACTGGCCTCTTCAGCCAATAATTTACTAAGGTTGTTTGTTTATCCTGCCTTTGCAGTTTTTTCTTATTTCTTTATTGTTGCTGTTTGGAAAAAGAAAACATATTACCCCCGATGGATTCTACCGTTTTTCCCTTTGGTACCTTTTCTGTTTCGCCAATTAATTACCGGCTTTTTCTCGGGAGGAATGTGGGTAATTGTTTCCGGTGGTTTCCTAAACCTTATTTTAGTGCTCTTTTTTACAGCATCTACCGTGGCGTTGTGGAAGGTTAAAAGGATACAGCAACCTGGGTTTAAGTAATAATAATGATGTACAATTTGGCTTTGAGGTAGAAAATAGTAACAGAATTAAAGTTAGAATGAAAAAACAAAAAATACCATTAAATTTTTTTCATTGGTTTCTCTGAAAACGTTTGCGCTTTAATAAAATCTTGCTCACACCTATTAAGAATTCATAAAATCAGCTGATAACCCTCCCAATCCTGCATAGATTTTGTTTTTATCGTACCTTTGCATCAACAAAAAAATAAGTGATATGACAACTAAAATTTCAGAAAAAATTAAACCCGGGTTTGTTTGGGGCGATGATGTTCAAACAATATTTAATATGGCCAAACAGCAAGGTTTTGCCATTCCTGCCGTCAACGTGGTTGGTAGTGATTCAATTAATGCCGTGCTGGAAGCTGCCAAAACGGTCAACTCCCCTGTTATCATTCAGTTTAGCAACGGTGGTGGTGCTTTTTATGCCGGTAAAGCTATTTCAAACGACGGTCAAAAGGCAGCCATTGCAGGGGCTGTGGCCGGAGCAAAACATATTCACGAATTAGCGGAAATGTATGGTGTTCCCGTGATTATTCATACCGACCATGCTGCCAAAAAATTATTACCATGGATTGACGGGCTATTGGACGCCGGTGAGAAGTTTTTTAAAGAAAACGGTAAACCGCTTTTCAGCTCTCACATGCTCGATTTATCAGTAGAGCCATTGGAAGAAAATCTGGAAATTTCCAAACGCTATTTTGAAAGAATGAACAAAATGGGCATGACCCTCGAAATTGAACTGGGCATTACCGGTGGTGAAGAGGATGGTGTTGATCATAGTGGCGTTGACTCATCAAAATTATACACACAACCCGAAGAGGTGGCACTAGCTTACGAAACCTTGCTTTCAGTCAGCCCGCGTTTTACCATTGCAGCTGCTTTTGGTAATGTGCATGGTGTTTACAAACCCGGCAATGTTAAACTTGAACCTGTTATTTTACATAACTCTCAGGAGTATATTCAAAAGAAATTTAATACTGCTGAAAAGCCTGTTAATTTTGTGTTTCACGGAGGATCGGGTTCGGAACCTGAAAAAATTAAAGAAGCGGTTTCGTATGGGGTCGTTAAAATGAACATTGATACCGATACACAATGGTCGTTTTGGAATGGCGTTAGAAGATATGAAGCTAAATACCACGACTATTTACAAAGCCAGATTGGCAATCCTGAAGGAAAAGACAGTCCTAATAAAAAATATTACGATCCTCGTAAATGGCTTCGCGAAGCTGAAGTTTCAACCATTGAAAGACTAAAAGTTGCTTTCGATGATTTGAATTGTATCAACAGATATTAGATTGTAAACGAATATTTAAGAAGAGGCTGCCTAAAAAGTCCATAATAATAAACGTTGTCAGATTGAACGGAGTCGAAATCGATTTATTACCAGCGTAATACATTCTTCAACTCCGCTCAGACTGACATAATATACGACTTTTTAGACAGCTTCTTTTTTATTTTTTACGAACGACCCAGATATCCTGCTGTGGCTTGCCGGCTCCGGCTTGTTGAATAATATGCTCAAGCACATCAAACTTTTTAAACAATTGATCGGTAAACCCTTTTGGATGAAAAGCGGCAAATGTACGGTGTCCCTCTTTTACATGGCCGCGAATTACAATTTCCCCTTTATTATAGTCGGCAAGCTCGGCTTTTGAAAGCTTGGGAATAAAAGCATCTCCATGCAAGGTTAACATAAAAATTCCACCCGGTTTTAACACTCTGTATAACTCAGCCATCCATTCATAATGCATTTTTTCCGAAAGATGGGTAAAAATCGAGATTCCGTAAATGTAATCGAAAAAATTACCATCATAGGGAAGGTCAGCTTCCAGGCCATTCAAATTGAAATCTATTTTCGGAAGATTGGTTTTACACCACTCAATAGAAGCAGCATTGTAATCGGTACCAAACACACGACTCTCCTCATCCAGGAAATCGGGCAAATGCCGGATAATCCTCCCGGGGCCACATCCCCAGTCAAGAATATTGTACGGATCAACAGGATTGTATTTTTTTAAAAATCCGAGAATCCATTGAGCCGATTCACGACTTTTCAGATAATACTCTTCATAGTCGATTTGAAAGGACTCGTAAATGAAATAATCGGGCGGGAGCTTAACGTTGGGATAGTTTTTTTTAAAGAGGCTGTTTTTTTTTCTGTTTTTTACGCTGTATAATAAATATCGCAGCTTATCTGTCAGATGCATCAAACCAGCCTTTCGAAGAAAATGAGAAACATCTCCTTTATTCATTTGATAGGGTTTATCATTAAAAGAATGAAAGCGTTACTGCTTTACTCAACCGTTACCGACTTAGCCAGGTTTCGTGGCTGATCTACATTGCAACCTCGCATAACAGCAATATAGTAGGCCAGTTTCTGCAAAGGTATTGATGCCAGCAGTGGCACCAGCATATCTTCTGTTTCAGGAATTTCAATCACATAATCGGCAAGTCCTCTAACCACTTTATCGCCTTTGGTAACAATGGCAATTACCTTACCGTTTCGGGCTTTTACTTCCTGGATATTGCTTACCACCTTTTCGTAAATTACGTTATTGGTAGCAATAAACACCACCGGCATATTTTTATCAATCAAGGCAATGGGGCCGTGCTTCATTTCAGCGGCGGGATAACCTTCGGCATGGATATAAGATATCTCCTTGAGTTTCAAAGCTCCCTCTAAGGCAACAGGGAAGTTATAGCCTCTGCCAAGATATAGGAAGTTGGTAGCGTCTTTATACTTTTCGGCAATCATTTGAGCTACGCCGCCGTCGTTAAGCACCTCTTCAACCTTATCGGGAATAGCCTCCATTTCGTGTAATATCTGCATAAACCGCGATGTTGGAATCGTGCCCTTGAGTTGCGCCATACGCAAAGCCATCATGGTTAATACTGTAACCTGTGCTGTAAAAGCCTTGGTTGAAGCCACCCCTATTTCGGGACCGGCATGGGTATATGATCCCGCATGGGTAGCTCTCGAAATGGAAGAGCCAACGACGTTACAAACACCCAAAACAGTAGCTCCTTTTTCCTTAGCCAGATCAATGGCAGCCAGCGTATCGGCAGTTTCGCCCGACTGCGAAACGGCAATTACGACATCGTTTTCAGTAATAATGGGATTTCTGTATCTAAATTCGGAAGCATATTCTACTTCAACAGGTATTCGTGCAAGGTCTTCAAAAAGATACTCTCCAACCAAACAGGCGTGCCAGGAAGTTCCACAGGCAATCATAATAATTTTATTGGCATGCACAATCTTTTGTTCAAAATCTACAATACCGCCCAGCGAAACAACACCTTCTTTAGCCCTTAACCGGCCTCGTAAACTGTCGCGAATAGAAGAAGGCTGCTCATAAATTTCTTTTAGCATAAAATGCTCGTAGCCTCCTTTTTCGAGTGTATTCAAGTTGAACTCCAGCTCTTGCACATAGGGGGTCTTATCTTGATTGGCAATGGTTTTTATTTTAAGAGGCTGTCCTTTTTTTAAGATGGCAATCTCCTCATCGTTCATGTACACCACATTTTTAGTGTATTCAATAATGGGGGTGGCATCCGAAGCAATGTAATAATCATCATCACCAATACCAATTACCATCGGGCTTCCTTTTCGTGCTGCTATTAGCATATCGGGTTCTTCCTCCGAGATAACTACCAAAGCATAAGCTCCAACCACCTGGTTTAAGGCAATCAGTACAGCATCCTGCAATGAGCACGATTCGTTGTGCATTACATCTTCGATAAGGTTTGCCAGCACTTCAGTGTCTGTTTCCGAGTCAAACCTATAGCCACGGCCTTTCAACTCTTCTTTTAGTGTTGGATAGTTTTCGATAATTCCATTGTGAATAATGGCAATCTTTTTATTCATCGAATAGTGAGGATGCGCATTTTCCTTGTTTGGCTCGCCATGTGTTGCCCAACGTGTGTGTGCAATGCCAATGAAGCCATTGGTATTTTTATCTTCAACAAACTTATCGAGTTTCGAAACTTTGCCTTTGGTTTTGTAAACAGAAAGCTTGTTATCAATAAGGGCAACACCGGCACTATCGTAGCCACGGTATTCCAGTTTGTATAATCCGTTAATAAGAATAGGGTAGGCATCTTTAGAGCCCAGATAAGCAACAATTCCACACATTAATGAAAAGTATTAAGTTATAAACTATCAAAAAAAGTAAGGAACAAAGATAAGGTATAAATTAGTTTGTATTATCTAAATTGGTGTAGATAATTTCCAAACGCATTCCAGTAGTATCGCCTTCGTATTTATTACCTTTGATAACAAAGCCTTCGGGGTTTATGGAAGCCCCCGAAACAAACAGGTAAAGTCCCTGATTAGGTTTATCACCCGAGTAAAGACTTTGCATATATCGTGTAATTCGGAAAACGTATTCGTTGGAACTGCTTTTGTAAGTCCCGCCAAAATAGCTATCACCTTCATATTGGTCAATCAAAGGAACGTAGCTGCTATCGCCTGAAATTTCTACCAGCGCCAATCGTTCGGGAGCGATAACGGGCTTGGTGACGCCCGGGATAATAAGTTTTACTTCGTTAAAGGCAATTCGACTGCTGTCGGTATAATCTTTTATATCGGGTACTCTAAGAATGGTTTTTACCCCTCCTACACCCTGAACATACAATTTCTCAAATCCCAGTAAAGTATCACCATCAAGCACTTGTTGTTTAAAATCGACAGGCGATAAGCTATAATCATGCGTGTAACTATTGGCACGAGCCGTAATTACATTAGCACTAAGACGGTAGTTTAATGAATCTTTTTCGTCATTGTGGTAATAAAGCATTAGCTGTGAACCACTCAACATAAAGTTGACAGTATATAGTGCACCGTTGGCAGTAACCGGTTCCGATTCAAAAAAGAGTCCTTTAAAGTATTCACGAAATGTGCTATCGGAGTCAAGCGTCGTTGTGTCGGCATTCAATATTTTTTGTCCCAGTTCGGGTGAAAGGTTACTCAGGTTAATGACCATTTGCGGGGCAACGGTATCGGCAAAAACCCCTTCTCCCAATACTATACTGTCGTGAGGAGCAGGTTTGTAACTCAGGTCGGCATAAGCGATGTCGTAATGTTGAAAGGTACTTCTGGAGTTGTATACGCTGTC
>Ga0164318_10008117_pt1 | contig 10202 bp, 9 predicted proteins | sample GuaBasSedimGuay9_FD_113734 | JGI IMG/M metagenome (GOLD analysis project Ga0164318, IMG submission 113734) | Subseafloor sediment microbial communities from Guaymas Basin, Gulf of California, Mexico - Guay9, Core 4571-4, 0-3 cm | ecosystem: Environmental > Aquatic > Marine > Hydrothermal vents >...
CTCTCGTTCCCACGCTCTGCGTGGGAATGCATACCAAACGGGCATTAGCAGTCACTGCCCCTGTATCGTTTCCAGCACCACCATAGCAATACCATATTCAGCCTCATCCGAAAGACTTAGGTAAATTCCTGCTATGTTATTTTTTCTACAGATTTCAGCAGAAGTTCCATAAAGTTTCAATCCCGGTTTACCTCCGGGATAATTAAAAACTTCAATTTCACGCCACTTGATTCCTTTTTTCATACCGAGACCGAGGGCTTTTGAAAAGGCCTCTTTTGCTGCAAACCTGAGTGCAAAGGCATAATGAGGAGCATGCCTGCGGTAACACATTTCAGCTTCATAAGTCGTAAACACCCTCCGAACAAATCTGCTTCCCCATCTCCTGATCACAGTTTCGATTCTGCGAATCTTTACAAGGTCAACACCTATCCCGTAAATCATTTCAAAAATCCTTCACAAGCTCAACCATTTCTCTAACCGCCCTCTCAAAGCCTACCATGACCGCCCTTGCCACAATACTGTGTCCTATGCTGTATTCTTCTATCTCGGGCAATGCCTTGAAACGCTTGACGTTAACGTAATTTAATCCATGTCCGGTGCTTATGCCAAGCCCTATATTTACTCCGGTTTCCACGGCTTTTTCAATACGATTAAACTGTTCAACTATTTCTGATTCCGAAGATGCATCAGCATAATGGCCTGTGTGAATTTCCACAATATCAGCGCCACACTCGAGAGCAGCCCTGACCTGATCAGGAACAGGATCCACAAAAAAACTAACCTGGATACCCGCTTCCTTAAGACGTTCGGTCACTCCCCGAAAATGATCCGGCCGCGCCAGGACATCAAGACCTCCTTCTGTAGTAAGCTCCTCCCTTTTTTCAGGAACCAAAGTAACCAGATCCGGACCGGTCTCAATGGCAATTCCAACTATTTCTTCCGCGGCAGCCATTTCCATGTTCAGTTTTGTCTTTATGGTCTGGCGCAACAGCATAAGATCCCTGTCATTAATATGTCTCCTGTCCTCTCTCAGATGACAGATAATCCCCTCTGAACCTGCAAGCTCCGCCAGGCCTGCGGCCAGGACAGGATCAGGTTCCTGAATTCCTCTTGCTTCCCTTATTGTAGCCACGTGATCAACATTAACCGATAGACGAGCCATTTCCTATTCCTCCATGATCAGCGCCATTAATCTGTTTTCCTCTTTTTCCATTTTCTCTGCCTCAAATTCAGTTTTCTCGTGGTCATAACCGAATATATGCAATATCCCATGGATCAGTAAGCGACAGACTGTGTTTTCCAGGGACTCCCCTCTCTCTTTTGATTCTCTGAAAGCCGTTTCAACAGAAATAACAACATCTCCCAGCATTGGCGTAAAAACGTCAGGCTCCGGTCCTCCGATCATTGAAAATGAAAGGACATTGGTAGGCCCCTCTCTTCCAAGATATTGAGAATTAAGTCTTGAGATCCGTTCATCATCAGTAAACAGAATACTCAACTCCTTATCATGACAGGCCAAGTCTTTTAAGACTGTTTTGAGCATCTCTTCTATCTTCCGGTTCTCTAAACCGGGAACCCTTTTCTGATAATTGACCTGTATCTCCATTTCCACCTTTCGCTGCAACACTGCCTGAATCGTCAAAACACTCGCGATAATGAGTATTCGTGCTTTTTGTCACCGGCTCAGGATATTCTACCCGGTGATGAAAAATACCACTCAAGGTCTTATTGAAGCTCTTTGCAATCTCATGAAGATCTCTTAATGTAAGCTCACATTCATCAAGCTGCCCATCTGAAAAGATCCTGTTTATTATCTTCTGTACCATCCCCTGTATACGTGCTGAATTGGGATCTACGAGTGTCCTTGAAGCGGCCTCCACAGCATCTGCAAGCATTATAAGGCCAGCCTCCTTGGTCTGTGGTTTTGGCCCTGGGTAACGGAAACCTTCTTCTTTGATCTGAAGAAATTTTCCGCCCTTTTTTTCCGCCTGTTGTCTGGCCTTTTCATAAAAAAAAGTAATCAGGTTTGTCCCGTGATGCTGTCTTATAATATCAACTATCTCCTTACCGAGTTTATATTTTCTTGCCAGCTCAACGCCGTCCTTTACGTGGGAGATCAGTATCAGACTGCTCATGGATGGCGCAAGTTTTTCATGCTTGTTTTCGCGTCCCCCCTGATTCTCGATAAAATAAAGCGGTTTCCCGATCTTTCCTATATCATGGTAATAGGCAGCCACCTTGACAAGGAGCGGGTTGGCATTTATAGCTTCCGCGGAAGCCTCTGCCATATTGCTGACAATAACGCTGTGATGATACGTTCCCGGCGCCTGAACCATAAGCTCACGAAGCAAAGGCTGGTCAAGGTTAGCAAGCTCAAGGAGTTTGATATTGGAATTATACCTGAAAGACATCTCAATGAGCGGCAAAATACCTGTGGCAAAAACCCCTGAAAGAACTCCGCCAAAGAAAGAAGATATAATAGCAAGGAGGGCCTCAATGGAATACAGACATCCATACAAAGCTTCAATAGAAAGCGCAAGGACAATGCCGACAAGGCCTACTTTAACCCCGCTTTTAATAAAGACACCCCTCTCCCTGAAGTCTGTTACGCCATGAGCGGCAATTATTGAACCAATAAAAAAAAATATAAAAAATTCAATCCTGCTGCCGATAATGAACGCAGCTAACACAGAGGTGATAAAAGAAAAACCGGCGGCAACTATCAATCCCTGAAAAACAGAAATAATCATCGCACCGCTTGCAACCGGTATGGCAAATAACAATGCCCTCGGTGTAAAGAAATTGAAACCTCGCGCGATTTCATCGCACACAAAGTTTGAAACTATAGCCACGAGGAAAATAAGTAAAAGGGTTACAGTATCCAGAAGGAGGTCTTTTGTTTCAAGCTTTGATGCCTGATTATTTATCAACCCGGCAAGATACATGGCAGAAACAAGAAAACCGAAAAGGACCGCCATGGCAGGAATTCTACCAAACACTTCCTTCCGTTTCAAAAGCTTGTATTGCTCCTGTAACTTAAGCAGATGCTCCGATGTAATTCTTTCTCCCTCCCGGACAAGCATCTCACCCTTTTTGACCTTAAAATAAAATGGTGTAACAGATTTCCTCGCAAGCTCTTTTCTTAATTCCGTCTCCCTCTTGTTAAATGTCAAAGTAGGTTTGATAAGAGAATCTGCCAGTCTTGCTGCAACAACCGCCAGTTCCTTAGAATCAGTTGAGTTTATTAAGGAATTTACTTGTCCATTTATAAAAACCCTGGCAGATTCTAAGTCATAGAAGCAATCCGGATTTCTTACCGTGCTTTCCCTTCCCGTATGGATATCATGCAGTATGATCCCCTTTCCTCTCTGCTTCATCAACATCTTCCCGTCACTAACTACGCCATTCTTAATGAGCCTGACGAGCAGGCCGATCACAGCATTCTCCACGGTAACCGGAAAACCACCTTTAATAAGAGGATCAACAATCCTTTCATCGGGAAGAACATCAAGCGTTTCAAAAAAATGACTCTTAAAATAATTAATGTTTCCCCCCTGGACCGATTTAGATTTTTCATTTTGAGAGAGGGTCTTTTGATATGCCCTCCCTTCAGAAAATGCCCCTCTTATCCTGGAAATGATGTTTGCAGTCATTGGGTCAACGTCATATACTGAAAGCACTGCCTTAACAGCCGCATCCCTGTTTTTCTCCGTCAGACCTTCATCCTCAACAAGAAATTCATGAGTGGCCTTGATATCACGTTCAGCCACGTCTCCAAGCCTGTACATCTTTGGGCGCGTCAGGAGATTAGGAAAAAGAAGCACGGAGATAATCACACTCAAGCCTGTAAGGATATACCATTTTTGAACCTCCGGCCGGAACCAGCGCTCGAACCTGCCGCTATTTTTTCTGGTTCCCGGGAGAGACTCCCTCTCTGCTCTTTTAGTAGACTTGGGTTTTATCAATGATATTATTCTTGAGGTATTGGAACCGTTTGTTTTAGTCTTTGTTTTTTCCATATTTTTTTGTTCGTGGATCGTAATAGTTCAGCAGGAATTCGAACTTGCGGGAACACAAGGCATATATACGTTTACAGGATATCTCATTCTTTTCCGCTTTCCATCCTTTCATATGCATCTATGATTTTCTGAACCAATTGATGCCTTACAACATCGTCCCTTGAAAAGTAGACAAACTTTATACCCTTAATCCCATCTAATATTTCTATGGCCTGGATCAGTCCTGACATTTTTCCTTTTGGTAAATCAGTCTGAGTCACATCTCCTGTTATAACGGCCCTGGAATTGGAGCCAAGGCGGGTCAAAAACATCTTCATCTGCTCTGTCGTGGCATTCTGTGCCTCATCCAGGATCACAAAAGAATCGTTTAATGTCCTTCCCCTCATAAAAGCAAGGGGGGCAACTTCAATTATACCCTGCTCAAGAAGACGGGGAGTACTTTCAAAATCGACCATATCATGCAGGGCATCATATAGAGGCCTGAGATATGGGTCTACTTTATCAGAGAGGTCACCAGGTAAAAAACCAAGGCGCTCCCCCGCTTCCACGGCAGGTCTGGCCAGGACAACTCGGCTAATCTCTTTTCTTACAAGGGAAGAGATGGCCATAGCCATGGCAAGATAGGTCTTTCCGGTCCCGGCAGGCCCAATTCCAAAAACAATATCAAATCTTCTGATACTATCAATATACTCCTTCTGATTAATAGTTTTGGGAGTGATGATCTTTTTTTTCGAAGAAAGACAGACCTTATCCATAAATATTTTTTTAAGGTCAAGAGAATGGTTACTGCCAAGAATCCTTACGGCATAATCTACATCATTAAGAAAAAGAGGATAACCGGATTTTATCAGTTCATAAAGCTGGTGTAAAACCTTCTCTGCCAGATCGACTTCCCAATCCCCACCCTTCAGCAAAAAGACATTGCCCCTCACATTGATGGAAACACCGGTTTTTTCCTCTAACAAATAAAGGTGAGCATTTTGTGCGCCGCAAAGGATGCCCAAAAACTCATGGTCGGGAAAAGTTATTTTTTTATTTATATTCAATCTATCCAGACGGTCACTGAAATGGCGCAATTTGAGATACCTTCGTTCGCCTGCACCGGAGCGTGGCAACGAGGGACTTAATAGCTAAAAGCTGTACAAGTCGCATATTTCCATTAAAATGCTTTTTGTTCTATCACAGGCATTATTTTCTTGCAAGAAAAAGAGGAACCGGAACGGAAAGGAACAACCATTCCTTATAGAAGCATCATGATTGTCACCAAGACTTACAGATTCCCGCTTTCGCGGGAATCCATGAACGGTTACCATTACTTTTTGGGAATGTAGCTCCCTTGAAACATAAAACGTCTCATGCTGATATTCATCAGAAGTCCCATTGCGGCCATGGTTGAAATCAGAGAGGAACCTCCATAGCTGAAGAGCAAAAGAGGTATGCCGACAACCGGCAATAAACCTGTAACCATGCCGACATTAATAACCACCTGCCAGAAAATAAAGGCAACAATACCTATTGCCGTAATAGAGCCGAATTTATCCTTTGAATCCTTGGCAATATTCAGCCCCCACAAAATCAATAACAGATATAAACATAAGAGCAGGGCAGCGCCGATAAACCCCCATTCCTCCGCCAGTACCGACATCGCAAAATCCGTGTGTTGTTCCGGCAAAAAATGCAGCTTTGTCTGGGTCCCCTTGAGAAACCCCTTGCCCCAGACCTGGCCGGAACCGATAGCAATTTTGGACTGATGTATATGATACCCGGCACCGAACAGGTCTTTATCCGGCCTAATGAATGTCATGATCCTTTTCTGCTGGTATTCTTTTAGATTCAACCATATAAAAGGCGCAACAGATAGAGCGGTTAACACTATAATTAACAAGGATTTTCTGTTAATTTTTACAAAAAGAATCATTGAGGCGGAAACCACAACAACAAGGATGGCAGTGCCAAGATCCGGCTCTTTAAGAATTAAAAGGGTTGGTATGCCAATTAAGACAAATGGCCGACCAAGGTCCCTCAAACGATATTCCCGATATCCTCCTTCTTCACTAAAGAACCTGGCAAGCACCATAACAATACTGATTTTTGCAAGTTCGGACGGCTGAAATGAGATCGGCCCGAATCCTAACCATCTCTGGGAGCCGGAAGTAACCTTTCCCGCAATCAGCACCAGAATTAACAGGGCAATGGTTAAAAAATAGAAAGCGTTAGCAAAACGCTCCAACCTGTAATAATTAAAGGACGTCATTATAAATAATACAACAAAACCTATCGAAAACCAGTAAATCTGTTTTGTAAAGACCTGTGCTCCTCCTGCATTTCGAATCGCGTAAGTTGCACTATAAAGATTAATAATACTGATTGCCGCTATAAACAAAAGTAAAAGCAATAATATCCAATCAAAATTCTGGATCAACCGCCGATCAAACATCTCATTCCTCTTTATAAAAAATAATCCTGAATACCGGATTATCAGGGTTCCCTGAAAATATAGTTTTTTTTAATAGCCTCCGAGATTATTTTCCGGGCTATAGGCGCGGCGGTACTTCCACCATGCCCCCCATGTTCAACCAAAACAGCTATTGCAATCCGAGGTTTTGCGGCGGGAGCAACAGCAACAAACCAGGCATGATCCCTGGCTTTGTAAGGAATTTCATTATCCTTATTTAATTTTTGTAATTCTTGTTGTCTTTTTCGGGTTACAACCTGAACAGTACCAGTCTTTCCTGCAACTGTTACATTTTTAAACCTTGCCCTTTTCCCCGTGCCATGCGGATCGTTGACCACACCTATAAGGGCTTTTTTTACAATCTCCAAATTCTCCTGCCTGAAACCTAAATTCCCTTTCAATTCGGGAACAAATTCATATATTTTTTCGGCTTCATTTTTCCCTACCCACCTCGTTAGCTGAGGCTCGAAGATGTTGCCGCCGTTAAAAACCGCTGCAACAGCAACGGCCATCTGAATCGGAGTCACTAATATATAACTCTGTCCAATAACGGTTGAGAGCGTCTCTCCACCCTGCCAGGATTCACCGTACTTTTTTAATTTCCAGGCCCTGTTTGGTACCAGCCCTCTCTTTTCTTGCCCAATATCAATGCCGGTCGCTTCTCCCAAGCCGAATTTTCGGGCATATTCAGAGATTCTATCAATTCCCAACTGTTCTCCAAGCTTATAAAAATACACATCGCATGACTCTGCAAGGGCCCTGTAAAGGTTCACTTTTCCATGCCCTCCTCTTTTCCAGCAACGAAACGAAGATCTTCCCAATCTATATATACCATTACAAACTACTTCATCACCGAAATCAATAACTCCCTCTTCAAGCCCGGCAAGAGCAACAATGATCTTAAAAACCGAACCGGGTGAATATTGACCGGCAAGAGCTCTGTTTTGAAGAGGAAACTTTTTAGATAAGGCCATTTCTTTCCATGTGGTTTCATCTATTCCTCCAACAAACAGGTTCGGATCGAAAGAAGGACTGCTGACCATAACCAGGATCTGCCCATTATCAGGATCCATTGCCACTATCGCGCCCCTTTTGCCGATCATGGCCTTTTCTGCAACAGCCTGGAGGTCCTTATCAATTGTTAAGCAGACATTTTCACCCGGGATGGCTTGCTTTTGTGCTATTACACGGATTATCCTTCCGGCCGCTTCAACTTCAACCTGTTCGCCACCCCGTATTCCATTTAAATATTTCTGCCATTTCCTTTCAACACCCGACTTTCCAATAAGATCCCCCGACTTGTTTCCAACATACCGACCGCTACTTAACTGTTTTTCATTAATTTCCCCTAAATAGCCTAAAAGGTGAGAAGCGGATTTTCCATAAATATAATGTCTTTGAGATGCAACTTTGATAATAATCCCCGGCAGGTTGAATCTGTGGCTCTCAATCTTTGCCAGTTCATTGCGAGACATATCCCTTTTGAGACAAACAGGACTGAAAGGTGGCTTGCGTTTTTCCTTATTTAATTTCAGTTTTACAGATTCAGGATCCAATCCTGCCAGCAGGTTCAGGTTTATTATGAGTTTCTCCCAGTCCTGAACCTCTTCAGGAATCACATAAAGATCAAAAGAAGGACGATTATCTACAAATATTTCTCCATTCCGGTCTAAAATCATCCCTCTAAAAGGAGGAATATCAAGAATACGAATCCGATTATTCTCCGACTTGGCACGATACATCTGCCCATTAACGACCTGCAGGAACCAGAACCTCAAGATTAAAATACTGAATACCACAACGATAATCAACGTTAATCTCTTAAGCCGCTTATTAAAAATATCTTTTGAGACCGGATCGAAATCTGATTTTCGCAAAGAACTACCCTACATATGAGGCTGTCCTAAAATAGCCTCTGCGTTTATTTATACAGGAATGACCTTTTGGCGACTTAATAGAGAGAAAATAACAGGCGCAATCAGGCCTGAAGATATTGCTGAGACCACAGATATCCAGAGAAATGAACAGGAAAAAATGATCCCCTCGGAGAAGATTGTGAGAATTATAATAAAAAACAGCTTTTCTAATAAAACAGAAAGTGAAACAATAAGCGCCTGCCCCTTTGGATCAAGGAAATTAAAAAGCCGGCGTCCGAGATAAATGCCCGCATAAACGCATAGGTAAAGAAGAGTAAAAAGGCCGTATAAACCTCCGGAATAAATATCCATTACTAATCCCTGACCAAAAGCAAACATACCTGCGGCGGCAGGCCCGTAATACAAAAAAAGATATACGATTAAAATGGCCGTAAAATCCGGAGCAAATTGATTCGGAACGATAAGGCTTGCCCACTTTCCTTTAATCAAAACGATAATTAACCCTAAAAACCATATAAACAAATAAAAAGCTATTCCTTTTCCAAGTGGTAATTTAACGATGTATCCTCCTTTAAAATCACCAGGACTTCTTCCAGCTTAGAAAAATCCACAGCAGGGATTATCTTGATATCCTTGAAGAGCTTTCCTTGAACGTCTTTAACGTTTAACACTTTTCCCACCGGCAGACCCTTTGGGAAAATACCTCCAAGACCTGATGTTATAATAATATCATCTGCAACAACATCACTGCGCTTGACCACATAATCCATTTTAGAAATCACAGCAGACAGTCCTTTAACCATACCCCGGTCGCGAGTTCTCTGAACAAGACAATCGACCGAGCTGTTTTGATCAATAACCAAAAGGACCTTGGCGTAGTTGGGAGATGTGGAAACTATTTTGCCTACCACACCGTCGGCATTAACAACCGGCATGTTCAAACTAATGCCTGCATTCTTGCCTTTATCAATTATAATGGATTTAAACCAGCCTGTCGGGTCCAGTCCAATAACCTGGGCCGCGATGACCGGAGGTTTTATAGAGTTTGTGAATTTAAGAAGTTCCTGCATCCTCTTATGGGTAGCCAGCAAATCCCTGTACCGGCTGTTCTCCATCTTCAGAGCATCAATCTCACTATGTAAATGTTTGTTGTCTTGACGGACGTTAATTAAATCAAAATAATTATACCAGAATCCCCTTGTTGAGTTAATCGATTGATTAATCAATTTTTGCAACGGCGCTGTAACTTCTATAATCAACTGTTCAGCTGAGTTCCAGGTTATTTCCCGGCCCGAATTTGATGAAAGCAGGAATAATACAAAACCAAATGCTATAATTCCAAACCATATTTTATAAAAGCTTATTATACCTCTCAATGATTGAAACTCACTCCATTTTTTTAGCATTATCAGGCCAATCAGTCGACTCAAAAAAAACCGTAATCAAGGAACTGGAAGGAAATAATCTACGCATATCGCGCAGAATTATTGTTCTTCTTCAAGGCGTTGTAACAGTTGCCAGGAGGCTGTCCGAGAATAGTTTTTCGAGCATAACGCAGAGTTTGGGAAAAAGGGCATTCCCGGACAGCCTCCTAGTGAACTATACAATTGTTACCGCAAAGTAGAAAACGGGCAAAAGGGCAAGCAAGATGCGTAGATTATTTTATGTGAGTTCCTTTGGGTGCAATACAAAAAAGTTACATTTGTTGGATAAATAATGTTTTTCATAGCATCCTTCATTTTTACTTTACACTTGGCAGAAAAGTGGCAGCGGCATCCTGCCGCTGATTTAAGAGGCTATAAGCCTCTTCTACAATTTACAATTTTTGGTTCCAATAAAAGTGTCAACTAC
>Ga0164318_10008118_pt1 | contig 10201 bp, 12 predicted proteins | sample GuaBasSedimGuay9_FD_113734 | JGI IMG/M metagenome (GOLD analysis project Ga0164318, IMG submission 113734) | Subseafloor sediment microbial communities from Guaymas Basin, Gulf of California, Mexico - Guay9, Core 4571-4, 0-3 cm | ecosystem: Environmental > Aquatic > Marine > Hydrothermal vents...
TGCGTAAAGTCGGTATAATAGATCAAAAATAGGGGCAAGGGGGATAAGAAAAACCCTCTTGCCCCTATTCCGCTTCCCCTATTATCCCTATACCACACACAACAAAGATAAAAATCCCTAAAAAAGAGCTTTTTATATTTTTGAGCATAGAAAATGGACTTTATTTCTTTAATGGAATCAATATATTATAGGACATAAAAAGGGAAGTTGCCAAACTTGGGCTGGGAGTAGGCGTTCCATTTTTATAATTCATTAGGTAACTATTCAAGTGCCTAAGTCCTGTCAGTGATCATATTTCCTCGTATGTTAAGGCTACCACTTCATCTATCCCTGCACTATTGCAAAACAGCATGACCAGCCTGTCTATCCCCAGCGCTATGCCTGCACATTCAGGGATCTTCTTTAATCGCAAAAATCCCTTGGGTATGGGATATCTGTCCTTTCCCATAAGGGCCCTCTTTCTGTTCTCATTATCAAGCCTTTCCTTTATCTCTTTGATATCCGTAAGCTCTGTATAGCCATTTGCAAGCTCTAATCCACATATATAAAGCTCAAACCTCTCTGATATACCGGGATCAGCACAGCTAATCTTTGAAAGAGCAGCCATAGAAGCAGGGTAATCCTTCACAAAAACAGGCCTATTGATACCAAGTCTGGGTTCCACCTCCTTTACCATGATCTCTTCAAATATATCCTGCTTTATTGCATCCTCAAGGGATACAGAGGCATATCTCAAAAATGCATCCTTCAAGCTGATCCTGTCCCACGGCAAGGTGAGATCTATGCTGTTCCCTTTGTAAATAATGCCCTCTTTGTTCACGACTTCCTTGCATATCGTGTATATCAATAGCTCACACTCGTCCATGAGTCCATTATAATCTATGCCTAAATGATACCATTCCAGCATAGTAAACTCAGGAAGATGCAATGTGCCTCTTTCTCCTTTTCTGAAGCACTTACATATCTGAAATATATTGCCATATCCTCTATCAAGAAGCATCTTCATGCAAAGCTCAGGAGAGGTGTGAAGATACCCCTCATCTGTCCTTATGGCATCTATATGGGCCTCAGGAATTATATAGGGCAAGAGGATAGGAGTCTCCACCTCAGTAAAGCCCCTCTGATCAAAAAATGCTCTTATTGCTTGAAGGATTTTGGTTCTGAGGAGGATACTATCCCTTAATCCTTGTGACATACTCCCCTGTTCTGGTATCCACCCTTATCTTCTCTCCCTCCTCTATGAAGGTAGGCACCCGGATTACATATCCTGTCTCAAGGGTAACAGGTTTGGTATTACTGGAAACGGAGTCCCCTTTTACCCATGGATCACTCTTTATTACCTTTAAGTCCACAAAATTGGGAAGATTGATCCCTATGGGCCTTCCCTCAAAAAAAAGGACCTCCACCTCCAGATTGTCTGTCAAAAAATTCTTGGCTTCTCCCACCTGATCCTCTGTGAGGAATACCTGATCATAGGTCTCCATATCCATAAAGCAGTACTGATCATCCTGCTTATACAAGAACTGCATCTTTCTCTCTTCCAGATCTGCTGGCTGAAAGGTATCTATGGAACGATATGTCTTGTCCACTATAATGCCGGTTATCATGTTTCTGAGCTTACATCTATATAATGCTTGCCCCTTGCCAGGCTTTGAAAATTGAAAATCAATAATAACATAAGGCTCATTATTTATGACTATCTTTAATCCCTTCCTGAGATCACTTGCTGTATACATCTATTCCTCCCCTGATTTTGTTACTTCTATAGCCTGCTTAAGGTCAAGGTCACCATCATATAATGCCCTGCCCACTATTATTCCTTTAACCCCATATCTTGAAAGAGAAAGGATCTTCTTTATATCTCCTATATCCCTTACCCCGCCAGAAGCAATAACAGGTATATTTATTGAGCTGGCAAGTTCCTTTATTGCTTCTATATTGGGTCCCACCTTCATTCCATCTCTTTTTATATCAGTATATATTATTGAGTCTATATCATATCCTTCAAATCTCTGAGCGATCCCTAAAGGGGTAATATCTACTCCCTTTGTCCATCCCTTCACTGATACTCGGCCATCCTTTGCATCTATACCAAGGATTATCCTGTTCGGATACCTATAACATGCCTCCTTTAACACATCTGGCATATCAATAGCAATAGTGCCAAGGATTACATACTGCACTCCAATCTCCATATAAAGCCTTATAGTCTCCATGTCCCTTATCCCACCCCCTAGCTCCACAGGAATGGGAAGCTCTTTTACTATCCTTTCAATGATGCTCGTATTAGTTGGCTTACCATTAAAGGCGCCGTCAAGATCTACTATATGCAGCCGTTCTGCTCCGCATTCATACCATCTCTTTGCCATCTCTTCTGGTCTATCAGAAAACACCGTCTTATCAGAGGCAACACCCTGCCTTAACCTGACGCATTGCCCATCTTTTATGTCAACAGCAGGTATAATGATCATCTTTCACACCCTTTTTGGCTCTTGATAAGCCTGTTTATCATATTAGTTATGCCCATTTCTGCCAGTTTTCTGGCGGTCATCCATTTCCCCTTTCCCTTAATAAAGGTCTTTATATCCAGCAGATTCTCGCTCAAGGCTCTCTGGGTCTTATCAAACTCGTCACTCCACAGCACCTCTCCCTTTTCAACCCCCACAAGATGTATATCAAATGCCACAGATGCAGGCCTGCTCGCAGCAAAATCTGAACCTATCCTCTCTTCCCACCTGAAGATATGCCCCAATATTACAGCATCTGCATTAAATGCTAAGCCTATTTGCCTTAGGTACTCCAGCAGGAGCTTTCTGTTGGCATTATCAATGCTATCATACAGGTCCAGAAACTCCCTTTTTACCTCCTCAGGATAGGTTATGGAAAATATATCCTTCTTTGAAAGATCTCTCAGGAGAAGCTCTGTCATATAAGCAATTACCTTATCCGAAACCCTTGCCCCCCTGAATGTATTCTCAGAAATAGGGCATCTCATATATGAACTCCCTTTAAAGGTAGGAGATCCGGGTCTGAAGCCTATAACCACTATCCTTTTAAGACATGGGATAGGTCTTTCACGCCAAAGGACCTTATGTCTTTGAAAGGCGCAGGCACATAATAGCGGTAGCAAAAGAATGATATAATATAGTCTTCTCATTATAGGATGCCTTTTGTGGATAATACCTGGCCAGAAAGCCTGAGCTCTTCCTCTTTTGCCCTATCCAGTGCCTTTGCAAAGGCTTTAAAGACTGCTTCAGCCACATGATGAGGCTCCTCCCCGGCCAGCAGATCTATATGCAGGGTTATTCCTGCATTAATGGCTAAGGCATAGAAGAATTCCTTTATAAGTCTCACATCAAAATTGCCGGTAAAGGGATTTTTCAATGGCACATTATAGGAAAGGAATGGTCTTCCTGATACATCCACAACTACCCTCACCAGGGCATCATCCATTGGTATGGTTGCTTCACCATACCTCTTTATTCCTGTCTTATCCCCAAATGCCTTCTTTATCCCCATACCAATACATATGCCTATATCCTCTACTGTATGATGATAATCTACATCTATATCACCCTTTGCCTTGAGATCCATATCCAAAAAACCATGCAAAGACATAAGGCAGAGCATATGATCCATAAAAGGGATACCACTATCTATGGAAAAGTTTCCCTTTCCATTCAGGTCTATTCTGAGATATATCTCTGTTTCCTTTGTCTTTCTTTTTATCTCAGCGATTCGATCCATTATCTTATGCTTTGAGATATTTTAATGGAGATGAGGGGACTCGAACCCCCGACCTGTGCGTTGCGAACGCACCGCTCTCCCACCTGAGCTACATCCCCATGTATATCTGCTCTATCTACTTCTACAAATATCATATCAATTTCCCTTTAAACTGGGGAGACCTTTTTTCCAAAAATGCCTTCAGGCCCTCTTTTGCATCTGGACTTGCAAAACAAAGGGCAAAATTGTCTGCTTCCATATAACAACCTGATCTGAGATCCAGATCAAACCCCCTGTCTATACTCCTCTTTATTGCCATTAAAGATATGCTCCCTTTACTGGCTATCTCCCCTGCAACCTTTGTGGTCTCCTCCCAGAGCCTATCATTGGGAAAGACCTTATTAACAATTCCCAGCTCCTTTGCTTCCTGAGCACCTATTACACGTCCTGTCATGCAAAGCTCCTTTGCGATATTCTTGCCCACTAAGCGAGAAAGCCGCTGGGTTCCACCAAAACCTGGGATGATCCCTAGGTTTACTTCTGGCTGTCCAAACTTAGCGTCTTCTGAGGAATATATAAAATCACATGCCATGGCAATCTCCATCCCGCCACCAAGGGCAAATCCATTTACACATGCGATCACAGGGATCGGAAGTGATCCTATTTTTAAAAAGAGCTCTTGACCTTGTCTAACAAATCTTCTGGCCTCAAGAGGAGAAAGATTAGCCAGATAAGATATATCTGCCCCAGCAACAAATGCCTTGCCCTGACCAGTAAGGATTAAGACCTTTATATCCTTGGCAAGTAATATCTTGTTCAGGAGATCATCCAATTCCCCCATCATCTCATCATTTATGGCATTTAATTGCTTTGGCCTATTAAACCTTATAATTCCAATGCTATCTGTCTTTTCAAATATTATTGTCTTATAATCCATTTTAACAACCCCCTTGGTATTTACTCTCTTTTATTTTAAATCTCTTTTGTAGTCAATCTAAAAGCGCTCATATATAGCATACTCCCAGAGCCATTGCCTAGATTCATTCGCAAACCTCCAATCTCCTGCTGGCTCAAGTATATGCTCATTTATCTTTCTGACAGGGATGATCCCTATCAAAGAATTTAAGACCCACACCTGATCCGCATTTATTAGGTCATTAAAGCAGGTGGCCTTCCTTTCTATGCTTATGCCTTTGATCTCCCATAACTTTGAAAGCATATTCAGCGTGATACCTGGCAGGATATCTTCTCCCTGCGGGGTAAACCACCTTCCATGTCTCTGAAAGATAATGCTGCCCACTGATGTCTCCTTAACAAGGCCATCATGGCCTATTAATATGGCATCATCTGCACCCTGTTCCAAGGCATAATGCTTTGCCCACATATTGTATAAATAGTTAAGGCTCTTATGGGCAGAGAGCAAGCAAGACCTTGGGATATGGAATGATACCAGATGCCATCCCTGCTGATACCTTTCATGGGGTGGCTCATAAGGCTTGGCAATTATTATATATGTTGGCTCATTACCATAGGGGAGGCCAAGCCCTTGCTCCTCACCCCTTGTGATGATGATCTTCATCATGGCACATCTATTATTCAGGCCGTTCAGACTTAATATCTCGGTATATATATCCTTCTGATGCAATTGTTCTGGAAATCTTATCCTAAAAAGCGCACATGAACCTTTAAGCCTTTTCAGATGTTCTGCGAGAAAAAAGACCCGCCCTTTTTCTGCCCGCATTGTAGTAAAAAAGCCGTCCCCATAAATTAGCCCCCTATCCCATATAGACAGTCTGGCGTCCTTAGAGAGGATAATCTCTCCATTCATATATACATAAGTTTCAGGCGTTTTACCGGCTCTTTCCTTTTGCACCAAAAAACACCTCTGCCTTATTTAATGTCTCCTCATATTCTGCCTCTGGATCAGAATCATACACTATCCCACCGCCAGCCCCATAATAGCTTATCTTTCCCTTTATTATCATGGTTCGGATGGCTATGTTAAGATCCATCTTGCGATGCAGCCCAAAATAGCCTATTGAGCCAGTATATACATGCCTTACATTCGGCTCAATCTCATCTATTATCTCCATGGCTCTTATCTTGGGGCAACCTGTAATAGAGCCTCCTGGAAAGGTGGCATTTATTATCCTGGTAAACATATCCTCATAATCCACAAGCTCACCTTCTATAATGGAAACAAGATGGTGGACATACGCGTATGTTTCTATCCTCTTGTGTTCTTTAACCCTTACCGAGCCAGGGAGACATATCTTGCCCAAATCATTTCTTAATAGATCCACTATCATGGAAATCTCTGCATCATCCTTCTGATTTGTTAGCAGATCCTGCTCATATTGAAGATCCTCTTCTTCTGTCCTACCCCTTGGCCTTGTCCCTTTTATGGGCCTTGTTTCTATTATCCTGCCATTACTCCACAAAAACCGCTCCATGGAGGTGGATACTATGTGGTAATCTCCTGCATTTATATAGGCATAAAATGGTGCAGGCTTAGAGATAAAGAGCCTATAAAAGAGGCTAAGGGGATCACCCCTGAATTCTGCATAGAACCTCTGAGAAAGATTCACCTGATACACATCCCCATGCCTGATATAGTCCTTTATCTTTTTTACAGCCTTGATATATGTATCACGAGAAAAATTACTTCTTATAGGGCCAAATTCAAATGAATCAAGCTCCCTGTTCTTGATGCCAGAAGCAAATGATAATTTTTTTTTATCAGAGAAGTGCCAACTATATGCCTGCAGGCGATTTTCCCTCTTGTCAAAGATCATTAATCTGGATGGAAACATCCAAAACATATCTGGCAATCCTAAGTCATCCTTTGCCATCTGGGGCAAACATGGCTCTATCATGTTCTTATATTCATAAGCAACATACCCCATAAAGCCACCAATAAAAGGCTCTGCATGATCGCTTATATCCCTTGATAGATGATTAATCACTTCATCTATGTAGAGGAGCACATCATAATGTCTAAAACTCTTAGCTACATCCTTGCCTTTTATCCATAAATGGGCATTCCTCGCTTTGGAAGATATAATAATCAAAGGATCCCAGCCTGCAACACAATATCTGGAACAATCGGTCTCTTCACCGCTTAGAAATAAGATTGACGGCGAATCTTTCATATAAGGCATGGCTAGGAAAAAAAAATCCTCAGCGCTATTGCAACTGTTAAGGCACGAAATACGGGATACAGAAAGCTGGGGGATTATATACATCCTTTTAGATCAAGAAAATTTTTAATCATATCTCTGCCATACTCAGACATGAATGACTCGGGATGAAATTGGACCCCATATACAGGATATCTGGGATGAGCAATTCCCATAACCACATCATCGCTACCCCTTGCCAGCACTGCAAGAGATGGGGCCACAGGCTTACACTGGAGTGAATGATAGCGTGCCACTTTGAATGGGGAAGGGATCCCTTTAAAGATCCCGCTACCAGTGTGATAGACAAGATCTCCTTTACCGTGCATGGGATAAGGAGCAAGATCAGTCTTGCCACCAAAGACCTCGTTTATTACCTGCATCCCAAGACATACCCCAAGTATGGGGGCAGTCTTATGAAATCTTTTTACAACCTCCATGCTAATTCCTGAATGCTCTGGCGTTTTTGGCCCTGGGGATATGCATATCCAGTCAAATTCCATCTTATAAATGTGATCCAGTGATACAGCATCATTCCTAAAAACTGCCACCTCTATATCAAAGGTAGAGAATAATTGAACCAGGTTATATGTGAAAGAATCATAATTGTCTATCATTATCATCCGCATCTTTTAGGTATTGCTCCAAAGAGGTGGCGAAATTCTAAATTTTTGGATACACAGTGTCAAGGCTGGCACTCTTACCCCTCTACTGCATCCAGATAAGACAAAAACTTTTGCGTAACGTCAGTTACAAATAAAAAAAACCAGTTAGAAGGTATCTAACTGGCTCTTCACATCTCCTTTTTGGTAGCGGGGGCAGGATTTGAACCTGCGACCTTCGGGTTATGAGCCCGACGAGCTACCAAACTGCTCCACCCCGCAACATCCTCTCTATCTTATAGCCCAAGTGCTATAATTTGTCAACCAACATATAACTCATCTCATCTGTAATCACATCTAACCAGCAATTCTCGGTGAAAAACAAACCAATTTTATTGTTCCTATTCCTTATTGACAAGATTTTCTATAACCCAAGTTTGGCAAAACCCATTTTTATGCCAAACAAGTCACTGATTTCATTAAAAAAATGAAACCTATTTTCTGTACTACAAAACAGAAAAACCCCTTACCCCTATTTTTGATCTATTATTACCGACCTTACCAAAAAGATACCTGATCCAGAATTGGCAATATTTTTACAATAATTGTAGTTGTGAGATATGGGGCTATTTGTGACACTACAAATCATTTTGTATAAGTAAGGGCTAAAATTTTCAATGACTTATGGGATTATTGGTGCTAAAAATTGGTGAGAAATGGCTTTTTGGTGCCAAACTTGGGTTAAGCAAGAGTTTCTGTAACATTTCCCGCCTGTCTCACCTGTCTCATCTGTCTCACTGATACTGCATTTCTCATAGATTAACAGGCCATTGCAGACAAGATGTGTCAAAAGTGATGACCTGACTCCTCCTATATTGCATAACATCAATTTTATGTGGTTGTGTTTATTATTTCAGGGCCACCTATATGGTTAAGCGATTGCTTCAGCTATGATTTTGGGGCTTTGCGTAATGTCAGTTGCTTATATGGCATACCTATTGCATATAACAACCCCAAAAAAATAAATAAGGAGGATTGGATATGAGTAAGACAGACAGACTTGACAAAGGGGCTGTATTGCAAAGGGATCATGACACATATGCCATAGTTCCCCATATAGCAGGGGGGATATGCACACCCGATGTATTAAGGAAGATTGCGGATGTAGCAGAGAGATATGGTGCCAAGGCCATAAAGGCGACCGGGGCACAGAGGCTTGCTATAGTGGGGTTAAAGGAAGAGGATCTGGACAATGTATGGAAGGACTTAGGGATGAAACCTGCTGCTGCAGTGGGAATGTGTGTAAGGAGTATAAAGTTTTGTCCTGGGACCACATTCTGCAGGCTTGCACAGCAGGATGCAGTTGGAATGGGGATGAAATTGGATGAATTGTATCACGGCTATAACCTGCCTGCAAAATTCAAGATAGGTGTAAGCGGCTGTCCTAATTGTTGTGCAGACTCGTGGGTCAGGGACATAGGGCTAATAGGAACCAAAAAGGGATGGAAGCTCGTGGTTGGCGGAAATTCTGGTGCAAAGCCAAGGATCGCCCATCTGCTTGCAGAAGGGCTAAATGATGATGAGGCCTTGAAGCTTATAGAAAAGATAATTGGTAGATTTAAGGAACATACCAAGCCTCAGCGGATAGGAAAGCTTATTAATGACATAGGAATTGATAAATTCAAGGAGGAGATAGGGCTTTCAGTATAACTGGGTATGTCCTGTGTGCGGTGCATCAAAGAAGGACTTTAAAAAGATACAGTAGGGAGGCAGAAAAATGGCGTCTTGCACATTTATATGCTCAAGGTTCTCTCTTGATGGGGTCTTTCCCCCACTTATTTTATCCATAAACGCAAGAAGACTTGGCATGGATGCAACCGTGTTTTTTACGTTCATGGGAATACAGGCCATAATTAAAGATAAGATCAGGAAAACAAAGTTCATTCCCCCAGGTTTTTTAGGAGCAATTCCGGGTATGCCCACTGTTGCAACATGGATGATGAAAAGGATGATGGAGAAAGCAGATATTCCCTCCGTAGAGGAGGTTTTTGAGATGGCTCAGCTTGAAGGGGTGAAGTTTGTAGCATGTAGAATGACAGTGGATATGATGGGTTTAAAGGAGGAGGATTTTATTGATGGTGTTGAAATAAAAACAGCAGAAGAATATTTAAAGGTGGCTAAGGAATGTCAGATAAATATGTTTGTATAAGAGATAGGCATATATATAAGGCCATAGAGCTTGCAAATGAGCTCTTGGATGTCTCAGTGGATGGGACAAGGGAGGCAAAGGATGATTCTTCCATGATATTTTTTGGGATAGTCAGAGATTATGCATTCAAGATAAAGAAACTTGCGGATGAGGTGTTAAAAAAGAAAGAATAGAATAAGGGAGCAGGATATCTGCTCCTTTATAAGATGAGCTTTTTCTTGTGTAGCAAGTATAGGCCACAAGTTGTTCAAGCTTATCAGATATGGGCATATAATCTATTTGGATAGAAAGTAAAAAAGGATAGGCTTGAGGAGGCGTATTATTAAATAAGGAGGTAGGTGTATGTATTTTAAGCAGATCATAGCTGAGGGTCTTGGATGCTTTTCCTATTTAATTGGCTGTCCCATGGCAAGGCAGTGTGTTATTGTGGATCCAAAAAGGGATATACAGGAATATCTGGATATATCCCAGCAAGAGGGTATGAA
>Ga0164318_10008119_pt1 | contig 10200 bp, 12 predicted proteins | sample GuaBasSedimGuay9_FD_113734 | JGI IMG/M metagenome (GOLD analysis project Ga0164318, IMG submission 113734) | Subseafloor sediment microbial communities from Guaymas Basin, Gulf of California, Mexico - Guay9, Core 4571-4, 0-3 cm | ecosystem: Environmental > Aquatic > Marine > Hydrothermal vents...
ATGCTAGATTTCGATTTTCTACTTACTATAGCAAAACCGCCATAGAGGAGTCATTTTTAGGTTAGCAAAATCACACGGGGATAGGAAACAGGCGGGGATAGGTAAACATGGTCTTTGGAGACGTAGCCTGGGATGATTTCAATATCCCGGGATTTGCAGGTTTCACAAAAAACTGCGAAGGGGAGGCTACATCTCTAAAGACCAATGGTTTATGGCGGTTTGGGATAATACCGCGAGGTTACTTAAATCTTCTCCTGAAGGCCAAGCTTTTCTACCAATCCCTGAAGAAGAGCATAAGCTTAAGTAATCAAGTCATTAGTTGTCCCAGTTGAAAGATTACTACGGCGCTGGCCCAGCCTACCAACAGACTCCAGCCCACGGCCAGACCGGTCCATTTCCAGGAGTTGGTCTCGGCTTTGATGACCCCGATACTAGCAATGCAGGGAATGTAAAGCAGCGACATCACCATAAAAGAGAAGGCGGACAGCCCGGTAAAATATTGGGGCAACACTTTACCTAAGCCCTCTTCTTCCATGCCGTACAGGGTGCCCAGGGTGCCGACTACCACTTCTTTGGCGACGATGCCGAAGACCAGAGCGACCGCAGCTTGCCAGAAGCCGAAGCCGGCCGGCGCAAAGAGCGGCGCAAAGACTTTGCCTAACTGGCCGATCCAGCTCTGCTCACTGGCATACTCCACCCCGACCGGCAGCGAAGACAGCAACCAGATCAGGATTACCCCGGCCAGGATAATGGTTCCGGCCTTTTTGACAAACATACTGGCCCGCTGCCACATTTGCAGCAATACGGATTTAACCGTCGGCATGCGGTAGGGCGGCAGCTCCATAATCAGCGGTGCCACCTGCCCTTTAAAGAACAGAGACTTAAAGAGCAGCGCGGTCAACACGGCTACTATGATGCCGAGCACATACAAGATAAAGATCACTGCCCCGGCGTGGTGGGCAAAAAAGGCCCCGGCAAACAAGACATAGATCGGCAAGCGGGCCGAACAAGACATAAACGGGTTAATCAATATGGTCAACAGCCGGTCTTTTCGAGATTCAAGCGTCCGGCAAGCCATAATGCCGGGAATATTGCAGCCCAAACCGAGAATCATGGGAATAAAAGATTTGCCGTGTAGCCCCAGGCTATGCATAAATCTATCCATCACAAACGCGGCCCGGGCCATATAGCCGCTGTCTTCGAGGATGCCAATCATTAAGAACAGGATTAAAATATTGGGCAAAAAGACCAGCACGGAACCGACGCCGGCGATGATGCCGTCACCTAAAAGCGAAGCCAACCAGTTCTCGCCGAGTCCGGTTTTGGTGGCCTCGGCGAGCCAGCCAAAGCCTCCATCAATATAATCGGCCAAAGGACTACCCAGGTCAAAGACCAGTTTGAAGGTCAGCCACATGAACAACAAAAAGATCGGGATGCCCAGCCAACGATTGAGGACAATTTTATCAATCTTATCCGAAAGAGAAATTCTCTCGGCCAGATCCAGAGGTTTAGCCAGGCATTCTTTCATCAGCCCATTGATGAAACCATAACGTCTCTCAATCAGATAAGTCTCTGGATCGTCGGCGATGAGCTTGCCGAGATCGGCGGCCAGAACCTCGGCTTTATGCAAGATTTTTTCTCCCTGGGGCCAGCCCTGGAGCCATTCTTTCACCTGAGAGTTGTTTTCCAAAAGTTTGAGGGCTAACCAGCGACTGGGAGTATTTATGGATGCGTCTTTAACCCGCTGAATATCCTCGGTCAATTGGCCTAGGGCATTTTCCACCTCGGGACCATAATCGATTTTTAAGGGCTGTGCCTGGCACTTTGCGGCGGCGGCAATGGCCTCTTGCAATTCCTCCAGACCCTCGCAGCGATTAGCTACCGTGGAGACTACGGGGGCGCCCAGGGATTTGGAAAGTTGCTCAACATCGAGTCGCCACTTTTTTTGGCGCACCAGGTCCATCATGTTCAGGTCAACCACCAGGTTGGCCCCTAGTTCCAGCAACTCTACGACAAGATAGAGGTTGCGCTCCAGGTTCGAGGCATCGACAATGGCTACGCTTACATCCGGCTGTTCTTTGACGAGAAAATCACTGGCAATGCGCTCATCCAGGGAATAAGCGGTCAGACTATACGTCCCTGGCAAATCCACCACCCGGATGCTTTTCCCCTGATAAGAATAATTTCCTTCCTTCTTTTCGACCGTAACCCCTGGCCAGTTGCCTACTTTCTGATGCGCGCCGATTAATTTGTTGAATACCGTAGTCTTCCCGGCGTTGGGATTGCCTCCGAGACAAATGGTCAATTCTGCCATTATTTCCTTGTTCCTCCTTAGCTGCTAGTAAAAGTTGCTAATACCCAAGCGTTATAAGGGCTCGGGCTTAGTGCACCGGTTTGACCAGAATACGTTAGGCCCCACCAAAACCCATTCCCAACTGTTTACCGTCGAAAGCCAACATTACCGGGCCAGGACGGCCATTGTGAACCATGATAAGCCTGGTGCCAGGGAAAATACCCATTACCGCCAAACGGCAGAACATACCTCGGCCTCACCTGGATATGCAAGACTTCAACTGGACGACCATTTTCTACCATGTTTAACGGACCCATACTAGGCGACCTCAACTTCCACCAATTTGGCCTCTTCCTGACGCAGAGAAAGATGATAACCTTTGACGACCACATCAATAGGGTCTCCTAGCGGGGCTACCCGTTCCACCTCAATTATCTCCCCGCGGACCAGGCCCATTTTTAACAAACGCCTCTTCAAATCGCTGTTATTGGTTATCCCGGTTATTCTAGCCTTCTGGCCTTTTTTCAGACTGTTTAAGACTAGGGCACTCATTGCCTACCTCCTTGATGCCTAAGATTAAATAGCAATTGCATATCATTTGCATTAGATAAACTAATTTTGGCGTTTGTCAAGCCATTTTTGCTAAAGACCTTAAAAATATTTTAGCAATATCCGGGACTGGCCCAGTATGGTGCTAACCTACATAGGTGACTAAATATTTATTGGCATAAATTTATGTATCGCAGAAGCCGGAAAAAATTTTTTAGGATTGGTGTAAAAAAACTGTTGACAGCCACCGATTTTATTGTTATTGAAACTCAGTAAAAATAATTTCAATGGAGAAAGATTATGGCCAGCAATACCGCCCTGTCGTTGTCTCAAACTTTGACACCCGTGCTCCCTAAGCACTCTGAGCGTCTGCAGTTATGGGAGATTTGTCCAGAGTTTATCTGTCCGGTGGTCGGGCTTTGTACCACACTTCAGGAACAAAAAGCCATCCTGCGACGGGCCGGATATAAAAGTGCCGGTCGCCAGCCCAACGAACTGCACGCCTTTTTGGTGAAGCAGGCCCGTACAATGAACCCGGTATCGCAACGTTTGGATAAATGCCTGAACCAAAAATTTCGGAAAGAACTGGTGCAGTTCGGCACTTTGGATCAGCCCCAATTTATGGAGGCATGGAGAAAAAGTCTGACCCAGGGGGAAATTTTGGGTTTGTTGTGGACGGCGGTCACGCGAGGCGATCTGAACCAATCGGACATTGATCAGATTTATGATGATATCCATATGTTGTCGTTTCAAAACATAAAGGACGGCTTGAAAGAAAAGCGTACTTTGGTTTGCCTCGAGCTCAAAAACCTGGAACTGGAGACCCAATTGAAGGGCGCGGTCAGTCAGCGCCGCATCCTGGCTAAAGAAAAGAAGGCTCTGGAAAAAGATCTCATTAAACTCGAACGGCAGCATCAGGTCTTGGAAAAAAGGTGTCACCGACTGGCCGAGTTAGCCGACCGCCAAATGTCCCAGAGAGAAAGCGTCGGTCACGTTGAATGTCAGTCCAAGAGGTCCGAACTAGAAGGCCTGCGACGCCAGGTTAAGGAATACAGCCACCAGGCGCAGATTTGGCAGGGCCGTTATCAGCTGGTGATGGAGAAACTGAACCGCCAACAAGAAATTAATGGTCGGCTCCGTCAGGAGATTAGCCGTCTGTCTCAGCCTTGTTGTGATCTGTGTCCTAAGTTATGTCCCAATTCAAATTTAGGTGCCCGGCGCATCCTATTGGTAGGCGGAATTACCAAATTAGAGCCGTTTTATCGGGAACAGGTAGAAACCCTGGGGGGTCAATTTGAATACCATGACGGCTACATGCAACAGGGTAAAAAAAACCTGGAAGATCGCATCAAATATTCTGATGTGGTGCTTTGTCCGTTAAGTTGCAATAGCCACACCGCCCGCCGCTGTGTGCGCAAACTGTGTCGGAAATATAACAAACCATTTTATACGCTTCCCGGCTCCAGTCTGGAAAGCGTCTCGCAAGCGTTAGTGAAGATAGCTGACCATCAAAACAATTCTAACAACCGGTAATCCTAGGGGTTATCGGTCAGAAAGGCGAAGCCCATGTCTAAAGCTTTAAAGCTCCACTTACAAGTAACAGATGGGTACTTAAGATTGTTGCCCAAGGGCAAACTCAATAATTTAGATGTTGATCTGCTGCTGGGGGCGGCCCGTTCGGGCTTGGGATTTTTTCCGGTAATTATTATTGATTTAGAAGAGGCGGGGAAGGTAGATGAGGCCAAGCTCGACCTCTTGGAGAATGGCTTGGCGCAAATCATCAGGGAGAGAAAGTTCGCCCTATCTGCTGAGCGTCCGCAATTACGCTGGACGGTGCATAAATTACCACTTCCCGAATCGGAGTGCGCGTGCGGGGGCAATTGTCAGAATTGTCCGTGTCAGCATCATAAGCCTGCCGAAATCGTCAAGCAAAAATTTTAAAGCCGGGCCGAGGCCGTTAATGATTGTCATCTTTAGAAAAATCGGAGGCGGTATCCTTAATCCCAACGACGGATAAAAAAAAAGCTTGACAAGTTAAATTATGGGGTCTAAATAATTGTTTCTGATTATCAGTTGCATCTATATTGAAACTCATACTCAATAAAAGGGGGTTTCAGAAATTAATGGGTAGATTTGAAATTCTCCAAGATCGTTGTTGGCGTTGCGCCAAGGCCAGCGTTACGCTCCAGAGCATATCTGCAATGGTACCGATGGTTGTTATCGCATCTGCCGACAACCCAAAAATGCCGAAGAATATCAAATGCTGCTCTCAGCCAGCGAACAATGTCAGTTCTGGGCCATTACGGCGTTTGATAGCTCAGCGCTTGAGCAGGATGATAGCTGCCTGGCGGCTGGAAAATATTAATCATCGGGAGGATAGAAATGAAGCTTACCTTAAAAGACGCAGAAAGGGAGCGGGCGCTTCGGGTAACCGGATTGAGCGAACATTTGTGCGAGTTTGGCAACAATCTGCTGGCGGATTTTGGCATCAAGGAGGGGGTGATCCTGGAGATTGATCCCGGCTTTGTTTCGGAAGATGTCCTGGAGGTCGGCGATCGGCCCCTGATTCTGGGCTATGTCCTGGCCATGGGGGGGGCATGATCGAGGGCGAGCGTCTGACCAACCTCCGGCCCGGAGCTTCCGGCCAGATTTCCGCCTTCGAGAGCGGCCACGAGGCTTATCAAGTTTATAAGGGCATCGGTTTAGAGAAGGACACAGAGATTGTCTTGAAGAAATACCTTCCTTGCACCGGCCCCACTTTCGTTCTCATCCAGAATCAGCATGTGGTTTTGACTTGCTGGGAAGGTTCCTTCCTGCCTAACCGTGACTTCTATAAAGACCATCTGCCCGGGGCAGCTATCCTGGTCCAGGGTAAAAACGGGTCTACCCAGATTCCCCTCCTGGCTGTCGGCGAAGCTGGGGTAATTACGCAAGTCTTAGCGAACGGTACCCATTTAGAGGAATTTGATCGACATTGGATCAAGCCGGATAGCGAACTCAAGCTTTTGCAGCGTCTGGAAAGAGACCCGGTTCCGCTTTTGGTGCGGGCCGGAGAAGGCGAGCATCTCCTGGGATGCCATCTGACCAACAAGATTTATGTAGAATATCTAAAAGCTTAATAGGGACCACTGGAATCGCGATTTCGGGAAAAGATCTAATAGTTGTAGGGGGGGTATGGTTATGCCCGTGTACCACTACCAATGCACCAATTGCCAGGTTACAGAAACCCGCATTGCCGGGGTAGATGACCATTTGGCCATATGTGCGCGTTGCCAACATCTGATGATTCGCCTGGATCATGATCTGTTTGGGCCTTATTTTGACAAGCTTACGGTTCGGGCCAAGCCCGTCAAGGTGTGTGAAAACCTGTCCAGGGTTGATGATACCAGATTGAGAAAGGAGAAATAGAAATGAAGCAAAAGCGATTTTGGGTAATGCTGTTGTTGGTTATGTGCCTTGTGCAACCAGCAACGGTTTGGAGTGAAGAATTGGAAAAGTCTGCAGAAGTCGCAACATCCCCGGCGCGGCAAGAAGAATGCCCTGGCACCTTTGGACCCATACTTACCGACACCACGGTGCCGGCGGATGTCGGCGCCCTGGAATTGCAGCCTTTCTGGTATTTCATCTCGGTTATTGATAGTTTTTCACCGAGCTGGAGGCGAACCAGCGCCGGGGGAGATTTTTATTCTTTCGGTTTCGACTTGCAGATCACCTATGGTGCCTGGGAAAATCTTGAGGTTTTTACGGTTATCCCCATGGCGGTCAATTGGGCCAGTAGTGTCAATGAGCCCGGCCCCAGTGGAGACCGGTCGGCCAGTTATGGCGGTTTCGGCGACGTCAACCTGACCTTTAAATACCTCTTATTGAACGAGGGGCCGTTGGCGCCCGCCATGTCTGCCATTTTTGCCACGGATTTTCCCACCGGCCACTATAAGCGCTTGAACCCCAACAATCTGGGAACCGATGAGTTGGGCGGCGGGTCCTTTGTCTTCACCACCGGACTGAACCTGGCCAAATGGATCAAGCCCTTCATTTTTTACGGTAATTTGTATTACTCCATGCCGACCTCATTTACCAATGATGATGGAAAACAGGAACCCCGCGATTTTGTCACGGTAAACCTGGCCGCGGAATACCCCATTACCGAGAAATGGATTGCCCTCTTGGAGCTTACCAGTGCTTGGGATGCCGGGCGATTGTTCGGCCCCCACCCCAACATCGAGCCGGCCGGATTGGTCTCCATTTTACCGGGAATCGAGTTCATGGCCATGGAAAACCTATCCTTCGCCTTCGGGGTGAATGTTGATTTAGCCGGGAAAAACACGGACGCTACCGTGATGCCGATATTGTCGCTGGTGTGGGCGGTGCATTGAAAGTTAAAAAGCCAGTGTTACTTTGGCGAGCCGAGAATTTTAGTCATACGGCTTTAGCGTTATTCCCTAAGTTTTATTAAACATCGTGTCCAAGTACAACTTGGACATGAGAATAACAAATTTTACCCCTTGTTCCCAAGTTGTACTTGGGAACAAGGTAAAATAAACAGGTAGGTATATGCTTATGTTAAGCAAAGCCGGAAAAGCATTGATTGGTTCAGTCGTTGTCCTGACCTTGGCCCTCAGCCTTGGCGGGGTGGCAAGCGCCTATCCTTATATGGTTGACGGCAACCAAGTTAAAATCTATGATGGCACTGACCTCATAAGTTACGACTTCAATGTCATCAAGTGGGAACAAGAAGAGCCTAACAAACAATGCCTCTGCAAGATGTTGAGTTTTCGAGCCCTGCAAACCCTGTCCTATATGTTTCCGGACTCGGGAGAGACTTTTTAACAGGCTTATAAAATCTTTGCCGATGCATATGATCGAGAGGAAATTAAACGCATCCCGCCATTCCCTACGATCTGCGTGCCTGAGGCGAAAATCAAATGGATAACCGAGGCGCAGCAGGCCGAAATTCTATCCCATGTTCGGGAGCCAATGCTCCGGGCCTTTTACTTATTACTGATGCGCCAGGGCTGCCGTCCGGGTGAGGCTCGTGCCCTGCGCTGGGAAAAGTTCGATCGGAAAGGGTTCTAAGACTGCGTGCAACCCGACCGCCTGCAAAACGCCTGCAAGCCTCAAATCGGCATTGTAAGTCGTTGATTTATCGGGTATTTTTTGGCTGGGGGAGGAGGATTCGAACCTCCATTGGCGGATCCAAAGTCCGCAGTCCTGCCATTGGACGATCCCCCATCAGATTGGGTGGGGTTACTTAGCCATGCGCGGCTGCTTGGTGATGTGTTCGCTGATTAAGCGGCGCAGAACCCCCGATGCCTTGAAGGTTACCACCCGGCGGGCATTAATGGTCACCTCTTGTCCGGTCTGAGGGTTACGCCCCCGGCGTTCTCGTTTGTCTTTCACAGTCCATTTTCCAAAACCACTGATGAGCACATCCTCGTCTGAGGCCAAGGCTTGTTTGATGAGACTGAATACGGCTTCGACGGCGCGGGCCGCGTCGGCCTTGGATAAGATCTCTTTCTCAAAAAGCACCTGGACCAGGCCTGCTTTGGTCAATGGCATGGACGCTCCTTAGAATCTACTACTTAAAAGCTGATCGCAATATATCTGTTGCAGACTTAATTTTGTAATCTGAGCCGGCGAGGGTAGCCCTTAAGACCTTGGTAACCCTCAAAGGGACTTAAGTCAGATAAAAATATAAGTCAAAATCTGCTTTAATGCAAGGGAATTGTTTAGGATTATGCTGTTGCTCCACCTGGCCCCGTTTATTACTTTCTAAGACCTCGGTTAAGCCACCAAAAATTTGGGGTAAGCTTTCCAGTTGGCAGATATGATATAAAAAGGGAACCTGCCATTAACCGTTGGGGTCTGAACGTGGTCTGAGTGAATGGCTAACCCCTCTTGATCAGATATCCTGAGGGGGCAAGCGGTCCCGAAAGGTTAAAATCGCGGCATCGGAAGGAGCTGACAATGGAAGCAATTCCTGGCCCCTTTGCCTATTATTATGATTGGGCGACCGGAAGTTCTTATTTTCAAAGTTTATATGCCCGGTTTGTTGAAGACATGCAGATCGCCTTGCCGCCCGGTGGTCTGCTGCTCGATGTCGGCACCGGCCCGGGGCGTCTGCTAAAAATGATCGCCCGCCGCCGCCCCGATATTCAGACCATCGGTCTTGATATATCTCCTCGGATGGCGGCTCTCAGCCAACGCCGTCTGTGCCGTTCCCATCTTGCCCGCCGTGCTGTAGTGCTGGTCGCTTCCGCCACGGCTTTACCATTTGCCGGGCAATCCTTTGATCTGGTAGTAGCGACCATGAGTTACCATCATTGGCGTGAGCCTATCCTTGGCGTCCAAGAATTATTACGAGTTCTCAAACCCCGAGGGCGGGCCTGGTTATATGAATTGGACCGGGACGCCTGGCTTGGGGACATCCGGTCCTTTGCCCGCCAGCAAGGTCAGAGTTTCTACCTGACCTTTCCTGCCATCCGGCTGATAGCTCTTCATTCGGCGCTGCGGTTCCAGGACTTTACCCGGGTCGGGCGGCAGGCCGGGGCCTCTTTTTGGCAAATTGAAAAAGTCCATCAGATTTTTTGGAGATTAGAAATCAGGCCGATGCCGCCTTAATCAGGCCTTGAGCTTCGGCCGTCTCGATCCGGGACCACTCAATCTGCGGTAAACACTTATGCAAAGATTCCTGTCGGCCCGATTTATCTGTACCCTAAGATATCGACAAGCCAGGCCGACAGGGCGCCAGGGATAAGGAGAGGGCGGAGATGCCCCAGGATTATAAACTATGTAGATCTGTCCAGATTTACTGGCCGTTAGCCAGTCCCAAAAAAAACCTCAATTCTCCGTTGCGAGAATTGAGGATTGCACCCAGCTTTCTTAGTCCTCAAACATTAGGAGTTGCGGCTCTGACGGCGACAATCTCCTTATTTACACAGGCAGGTCTTCTGACTCCCGGCTCTTTCTACTCCCAGCGCCTTCCCAGCCCGTTTATCGAGCCAGTGGCCTCCTGCTGGTTTCGTCCCCGGTCACAGCGGCGGGACCGCGACGGATTTTCACCGTCTTCCCTTTTAACCCAACGGGGCCTGCAATTGTAGGTATTATACAATTGACATTTTGGAACTGTCAAGCATGATTTTGGCAATTAATTATCCTCCAACCAATTTCTGACTGCACGGATTGGAAATCAAAGCGGTCAGAAATCTTATTAAACCCCTAGTAGCCAATTCTCATTGACAGCCCGGCCTGTTATTGATAAGAAGATAATGTTTAGTCGGGACGTAGCGCAGTCTGGTAGCGCACCTGAATGGGGTTCAGGGGGTCGGAGGTTCAAATCCTCTCGTCCCGACCAGAAATTA
>Ga0164318_10008120_pt1 | contig 10200 bp, 13 predicted proteins | sample GuaBasSedimGuay9_FD_113734 | JGI IMG/M metagenome (GOLD analysis project Ga0164318, IMG submission 113734) | Subseafloor sediment microbial communities from Guaymas Basin, Gulf of California, Mexico - Guay9, Core 4571-4, 0-3 cm | ecosystem: Environmental > Aquatic > Marine > Hydrothermal vents...
ATAGACTACGCGTTCGAATACAAGTCGGTCGCCGTGCAGCATGGACTAAAATACGTGGAGTTGCCCGACGAAATCAACTTGTCCAAATGGGAGCTACGCGACTACTATGCACAAGTGAACGTAACAATCCGGAAGGGCGAAGAAAAAATGGTTATCGCAGGCGCTCCTATACTCTACGGATTGACGATTCCTAAAAACGCGGTTCACAAGGAGCTCGCTATAGACTTTGTTCAATTTCTCCTCAGCGTGAAAGGTCGAGAGATAATTAATGAATGCGGGCAGAACGTAATTTATCCAGCCTACACGGACAATGTTTCAAATATTCCTAAACCGCTTAAAGAACACGTAGTTGGCCTTCCGAGTTGAGGCGTCATGTCGCTGATTAAAAATAGAAGCCCGTTCGTGGCTCTTTCAACTGTTCTAGGGGTTTTCATGTTAATTTTCCTTCTGTTGCCGATATTCAACACGGTTTCAACTTCAGCGAACAGGCTTGGAGAAGCAGTAGTAGACGTAGATACCGGAAGCGCTATACTAACCAGCTTTTACGCGGCTTTCTTGGCTACGCTTATAACGTTTATTTTCGGAACACCGCTCGCCTACATCTTAGCAAGATACGACTTCAAAGGCAAAACACTTATTGACGCTGCAATAGACCTTCCAATTCTCATCCCACACAACGCCGCCGGGATTTCCCTTCTGATGCTTTTAGGACCAAAATCCCTTCTCGGCTCGGCTTTCTCCGGCATAGGCTTAAGCTTTGTTGACACATTGTTCGGCGTCGTAGCGGCTATGACGTTTGTGAGTTCACCGTTCATGATAAGAAGCGCTGAGGAAGCCTTCAAATCCGTTAATCCCGGACTGGAAAAGGTTGCGCGGAGCCTTGGAGCGTCCAGCTTTGGAGCTTTTGCCAACGTGACTTTTCCGCTGGCTTTTAGGGGGATACTGACCGGATGTCTTCTCACGTGGGCTAGAAGCGTAAGCGAGTTCGGAGCAGTCATAGTTTTGGCTTTCTATCCGAAGACAGCGGCGGTTCACCTCTACGAAGTGTTCATCAACTGGGGATTGAACGCAGCTACGCCTATAACAGCACTCTTAATAATAACCGCCGTAGGAATCTTTGCATTAGTGAAACTCATCTCAGCTAAACCGCTTAAACCAGTCTACAGCCGACAGGAAAGTTGAAGAGTTGAGCGTCTGCATACAAAGGCTTTCAAAAAGTTGGGGCGACTTCGCAATACGAAACATAGACCTCGAGGTTGAAAACGGAGAGTACTTCGTATTGCTCGGACCGACAGGAGCTGGAAAAACCCTTCTCCTAGAAACGATTGCTGGTTTCCATAAACCCGACACGGGGGAAATATGGATAAACGGAAAGAACGTAACAAGTCTTCCTCCGGAAAAAAGGAGCATAGGCCTCGTTCCTCAACAGTATATGATTTTCCCCCACATGACCGTTAAACAAAACGTCGAGTTCGGCTTGAAAATTCGCAAAGTCCCTAAAACTGAACGCGAGAAAGCCGTAAACGAAGTCTTAGAATTGGTAGGGTTAACTCATCGCCGCAACCGGTTTCCAAGCACACTAAGCGGAGGAGAACAGCAGAAAACAGCGCTGGCAAGGGCGCTCGTAATAAAGCCTAAAATCCTACTCCTAGACGAGCCTTTAAGCGCTCTAGACGTGAACACGCAAAAAAGGCTGAGAGAAGAGCTTAAAGCTATACACGAGGAACTGGGCATAACAACCATCCACGTAACCCACAACCATTTTGAGGCTCACATGCTCGCAGACAAGGTGGCAATTATGAAAAACGGGGCAATAGTTCAGAAAGGGTTACCCGAAGAAGTTTTCCGCAGACCGAAAAACGATTTTGTAGCCGAGTTCGTGGGGTTCGAAAATCTTTTCGAAGGGAAAATTCTAGCGACCCGCGGAGGATTAGCCACCATCGACTTAGGCGGCGTAACAGTGGAAGCCGTGACCTCAAAAAAGGGAAAATGCATGGTCGGAGTGAGACCCGACGACATCATACTTTCAAACAGCCTCTTTCAGTCGAGCATGCGAAACGTCTTAAAGGGGAGAGTAACCGGCTTAATCGACATGGGAGCCATCGTGAACGTCGTGGTGAAAGTGAAGAACGTTTCGTTCACAGCTCTAATCACCAAAAGGTCTCTTGCCGACATGGGGCTGGCTGAAGGGAAAGAGGTTTACCTAGCTTTCAAGGCTTCAGCTGTTCACGTGTTGTAGAACCCTCGTTTCTCGCATGCTCAAGTTCATATAAAATCACTAGGGCTTCGCCTAAAGGTACGCCCAGTCTAGCCGCAAGTTCCTCGGGCGTGATTTCCGGGTTCTCTGAAAACACGACGTCGCGCACGTAAGCCTTATGGTGAGCATACATGACAAGCGCATGAACTGTTTCAACAAGAATCTCCCACAACGGGTTGTTGACGTATTCCTTAAACTCGTTAATCCTGCTCATAGCCCTTCCACATTGTATTTCTATGTCGTCGTGGCTCAATTCGTTTTCCCTCGTCTGCAATCTGGAACCGTAAAGTATATTTCCCGGCGTACGTGTCTAAACGCTCTAAGTCTGCTTTCAACCGAATCATTGACCGGAAGGAGCACGAGGATGGTGATTAAAGCAGTAATCTTCGACCTCGATGGAACGCTGATAGACTTCAACATCGACTACAAGAGGATACGGGGTGAAGCAAGAAACTTTCTAACAAGCCAGGGAATACCGTCGTGTATTTTTTCCCGAAACGAAAGCATCTTCGAAATGTTGAAAAAAACCAAAATCTACATACGAAACAACGGCGAGTCAGACGAGAAATTCGAAGCCGTACGCAGAAAGGTTTTCGAGATAGCGGAAAAACATGAACTAGAAGCCGCCCGCACCACGCAGTTGCTTCCCGGCGTAGCTGAAACCCTTAAAATCCTGAAGAAAATGAATCTTAAAATGGGAATTTCCACGATAAACAGCCGAAAATCCGCAGATTACGCTCTAAAAAGATTCGGAATAGCCCATTTCTTCAACGCGGTAGCCACACGAGACGACGTTCCCGAAGTGAAACCCAGCCCGCTGCATGTTGAAACGGTTCTAAAAACTCTAGGCGTGAAGCCTTCTGAAGCCTTGATGGTGGGCGACTGGAGCGGCGACATGAAAATGGCAAACGAGGTAGGCTTAATCGCCGTAGGCTTACCAACGGGGTTCGCAACAGTAAAACAGCTAATCGAAGCCGGAGCCAACTACATCATAACCTCGCTGATAGACCTACCGACGCTTATCCAGCAAATAAACAGAACAGAATAAGAGGAAACTAGGCTGGTTTGAAATAGTATTTCGGCCAAGCAGGCCATTCCGAAGGCAAGCTGGAGTCAAACGCTATTTCGAGTTCCATGCCTACATGGAGGTTTTCGAGCTCAACTCCTTTTATCATTCCCGGAAGCCTTATTCCTTCTTCGAGCCTCACTATGCCTACGGTGTACGGCGTTAAGGGTTGAAACTTCGGCGGTGCCACGTGTATAACCGTGTATGTTTCAAGTCGACCTTTAGGCGTAAGCTCTTTCCATTGAAGCTTGTCTGAAAAACATTTGTCGCATACGGGTCTCGGCGGCAGCATGATTTTGCCGCATTCCATGCATTGGGCTGCCATAAGTTTTCCTTGACTCATGAACCTGTAGAACTGTTCTATGGTGAAGGGTGCTGTTTCCGCCATCGCTACTCCCTCCTATAAATGTGCACGGTCGCCGTGGCCCCTGAACCGCCGACGTTGTGGGATAGCCCTATCGCTGCGTCCTTCACTTGCCTTTTGTCCGCTTGGTCTGTTAGTTGCAAGTATATCTCGTATGCTTGAGCTGTTCCGGTGGCGCCTACCGGGTGTCCCTTCGCTTTTAGCCCTCCACTAGTGTTTACGGGAAGCCTCCCGTCGAGACGGGTTTCGCCGCTTTCCGCTAAGCGTCCTCCCATGCCTTCTTCGCAGAACCCTAGGTCTTCATAAGCAATTATTTCAGCTATAGTGAAGCAGTCGTGAACTTCGGCTACGTCGATGTCTTTAGGCGAGACCCCAGCCATTTCATAGGCTTGTTTAGCCGCGAGTTTAGCTGCCTTCAACGTAGTGTAGCTCTCCCTCTCATAGATTCCAATAGTGTCGCATGCGTGTCCAGTACCAATTATGTGCACTGGCATATCTGTGTATTTTTTCGCTAGTTCCGGCCTCGTTAGGATGAGGCAACTTGCGCCGTCAGTTATCAACGAGCAGTCGTAAAGTTTCAGAGGCCAAGCTATTACGCGTGAGCTTAACGCTTTCTCGAGCGTTACAACTTTTTGCATGTGAGCTTTCGGGTTTAGGCTTCCGTTGTAATGGTTTTTCACCGAAATATGCGCTAGCTGCTCTTCAGTCGTGCCATACATGTGCATGTGCGCAGTCGCCATCAACGCGTAAAGCCCGGGGAAAGTGATTCCGTGCCACTGCTCGAAAGGGAAGTCTGAAGCCATGGCTAGAAACTCTGTTACCTCGGGCGTCGTCCGATGCGTCATCTTCTCAACTCCACCTACCATTACCACGTCGTACATTCCGGAAAGTATAGCCATAATTCCCACTCTCAAGGCTACACCTGAAGACGCGCAGGCGGCTTCTGTTCGTAACGCGGCTATAGGCGTGAGTCCAGCCCAGTCCGCCGCCGTGGCGCCCGTGTGTCCCTGATGCTCGTAGGATTCACCCATATGTCCAATAAACAAGGCTTGAATGTCTTTTTTCGGGTCTAGGTTCGGACATCGCTCATAGGCTTCTTTTGCCGCTTGAGCGAAAAGTTCCCTACCGTAGAGTCCCTCCATCTTCCCAAACTTTGAAAGCCCAGCGGAAACTATTGAGGCTAACGGTTTCCCTTTCAATCCAGAGTTTCCCCCAATTTTCTGATGATAGAAGGTATTTAATGGAAGAAACTCGTATTTAAAAGTTGAAACGTTGGAAAGCCCTTGTTTCCTTTCAAAAGTTTTAATAGCATTATACAATGATAACGTAGTTTCTATGAGTTGAGGTGGAAAATTTGAGTGATGTTGCAATTGTCGGAGTGGGATGCGTCGGCTTCAAATCGATTATGCCAGAGCTTTCCTACAAGGAGCTGATGTTCGAAGCAGCTGTCAAGGCATACGAAGACGCTGGCGGAATAGACCCGAGGAAAGACGTTGACGCCTTCGTGACATGTGCTGAAGACTACTGGGAAGGATTCAGCATCTTCGACGAGTTCGTTCCAGATCAGTTGGGCGCGGTTCTCGGACACTTATTCACGGTGAGCGGCGACGGGCTGCTGGGCTTGGCTAACGCTTACATGCTGATAAAAACCGGACACTTCGACGTTGTCGTAGTAGAGGCGCACAGCAAAGCGTCGGACATACTGACCTTCTATGACATAGTTGCCTTCGCATTAGACCCAATCATGGTTCGACCGTTAGGCGGAAACCCCTACTACATTGCTGGAATGGAGATGCACCGCTACTTGGCGGAAACAGGAACAACGCTTGAACAGTGCGCTGAAGTAGTGGTGAAAAACAAGAGAAACGCCTTGGCTAATCCTTATGCGGCTTACGGCGCAGACATAACCGTTGACCAAGTGTTGGACTCTGAAACCTGGTTCTACCCGTTGAAAAAGCTTGAAGTAAGCCCGCTGTCCGACGGATGCATCGTAATGGTGCTTGCGTCGGAGAGGATGGCGAAAAAGCTTACAGACAAGCCCGTATGGGTTGAAGGGGTAGGATGGGCAACTGAAACGCCTAACCTCGAAACACGAGACTGGTGCAGAGCCATATACACCGAAATAGCCGCAGACATGGCGTACAAAGACGCTGGAATAACATGTCCACAACGCGAAATAGACTTCGTAGAGCTAAGCGACCTGTTCGCCTACAAGGAGCTTCAACACTTAGAAGCGTTAAGGCTCTGCAGATACGGCGAAGCTGGAATGCTCCTCGAAGACGGAGTAACTACCCGAGACGGCGACCTACCCGTAAACGTTTCAGGAGGATGCCTCGGAATGGGCTACGCACTCGAAGCTTCGGGAATGCAGAGGCTCCTCGAAGCGGTTCTCCAGCTACGCGGCGAAGCCGAAGGAAGACAAATTCCAGACGCTGAAGTTGGCTTAGCCCACACTTGGCGTGGAATCCCAACAGCTACAGGCGCGGTAGCCGTGTTAAGCAACATAAAGGAGTGAAAAGGAGGAAAACAAATGTTTGGAAAGAAAAGAGTTGCAATAGTGGGCGCTGGCTTAACGCTTTTCAGAAGAAACTTGAAGGAAACCGGGAAGGAACTCGCGTATGAAGCTTCAAAAATGGCTTTAGACGCGGCTGGAATGGAGCTAAGCGACATTCAAAGCGTGGTTATGGGAACAGCTCCAGACGCCTTCGACGGAGTGCACATGAAAGGCGAATATTTGGCTGACGGAGCTGGAGCCCGCAACAAACCCTACGTCCGAGTCTACGTAGGCGGAGGAACAGGAGTATTCACCCCGCTAGCGGGATGGTGGCACGTAGCCAGCGGACAATTCGACACGTGCCTAGTCGTGTGCGAAGAGAAAATGTCCTCGTGCTTCCCGCATCCAGCATACGCGTTCACAACCATATTCGACAACATACTTGCACGGCCGCTGGGCACAACGCTCATATGGATATTCGCCCTCGAAATGCACCGGTACATGCACAAACACAACATCAAAAAGGAACAAATAGCCCGCGTAGCGGTTAAAAACAAGCGGAACGCGCTTGACCATCCGTGTGCGCAGCTGGCGGCGAACATAACCGTTGAAGACGTTTTGAACTCTGAAATCATGTGCTGGCCGGTTCAACGTTTGGACATAAGCCCGACAAGCGACGGTGCAGCGGCGCTCGTGCTGGCTTCCGAGGACGTTGCCAAAAAGGTTACGGATAACCCGGTTTGGATTGACGGCGTTGGCTGGTGCATCGACTCAACCATATGGACCAACCGCGACCTTTACTATCCGGACTACGTGGAATACGCGGCGCGTATGGCTTACAAGATGGCTGGAATAAAGAACCCGCCGAAGGAAATCGACTTGGCGGAACCCTACGATCCCTTCGACTATAAGGAGCTACACCACATGGAAGGGCTGCTGCTCTGCCGGAAAGGCGAAGCTCCAAAGCTCACCGAGGAAGGCGTAACCGCGCGGGATGGCGACCTACCCATATGCCCCTCAGGCGGACTGCTCGGCGTAGGCAATCCCATAGCAGCGGCTGGAGCAATGAAGGTATGCGAAGTTTTCTGGCAGCTACGAGGCGAAGCTGGAAAACGGCAAGTGCCCGGAGACCCGCGAACCGGCGTTGCCCAAGCGTGGGGCGACCTAATGCAGTACGGCTCCGTAATCGTGTTGAGGAGATAAAGAGCGAGGTGGAAAAGATGAGTGAAAAAATAAAGTCTTATCCCGGATTCCGCATAAAAACCGCTGACCTACGAGAAGGCAAAGTTCCATTTGAAGCTTGGCGTCCCAGAGTTCGCTACGCGTGGAGCGCAGGCATAGCCATGAGCCGATTCCTAGAAGAGCTTAAAAACGGAAGGATAATCGCCACTTACTGCAACAAGTGCGGGCGAATCATGGTTCCGCCGCGAGTGTTCTGCGAACAGTGCTTTAAGCCGGTTGACGGGTGGAAATACGTGAAGGACACGGGCACCATTAACACGTATTCTGTTTCCTTCATAGCTGGAGACGCGAGCAGAATCAAAGAACCCATCATAGTAGCTGTCATAGACATCGACGGCGCGTCGCCCGGAATGGGAATACTCCACAAAATAGGTGAAATCAACTGGAAAGAAGTAAAATTCGGCATGAAAGTCAAAGCCGTCTGGAAACCACCGGAAGAACGCGTAGGCTCCATCACGGATATCAAATACTTCAAACCAATAAGGGAGGAGACACTATAATGAGCCTCGAAAAAATCACAGACCCCAGAAGAATGAGACACTGGCTAGGACACATGGAAACAGACTACCGCTACACGCTAGGCATAGCAGGCGAAAGGTTCCTAAACGAGATAAAAGAAAACGCGCGGATAATGGGCGCCCGATGCAAGAGATGCGGCGTCATCTACGTCCCGCCGAAAATGTACTGCGAAGAATGCTTCGAAAAACTCGAAGAATGGATAGACCTAGGCACACGAGGCGAAGTATACACCTACACCATAGCCTACGTAGACATGGACGGAAACCGCCTAGCAGAACCAGTCATATACGCCCTTATAACGTTCGGCGACGCCTACGGCGGACTCATCCACAAACTAGGAGAAGTCAAACCCGAGGAAGTATGGATAGGCATGCCCGTCGAAGCCGTATTCAAACCGCCACAAGAAAGAAAAGGCTCCATCACGGATATCAAATACTTCAAACCAGCCCAATAACCCCATTTTCCTTTTCATCTTCAAAAACCCGAAACATACTTCTCAGTGAACTCCGTGTGCAACTTCGCGGTTTCCGCCGCTTCCACCATAGCTGCGTGTTTAACTGCTTTCTTCACGATTAATTTACATAACATGCTAAAAACCCGTAAAAACGCGGATACCGCCTACGCGGAAGTTGAGCGTCCCGGCGAATTCGCCGTATTGCTTGCTGCCTTCGGCACAGTCTTGTTTTTCGCCGAGTCCTTTCTTTACGTAATCCTTGTTTTTGGTGGAAGACTCGAAGTTTTTAACGCCTATTTTCTGATGTTGAGCTTTCCTTGCATGAGTTATGTGAGGGGCGTGGGGCTAGCGGTTATGGTTTTCGGCTATTTCCTCTTTTTGTGGAGTGTTGTGGCTCGGGGTAGATACGCTACTTCTTGGGAGATGCCGAGAAACCATAGGCTGGTGACTTGGGGTCCATACCGTTATGTTAGACACCCGTCCTACACTGGATACTTCTTGATGTTCGCTGGTCTGGCTCTGACATGGCTTAACCTCGTTGCATTCGTTCCCTTACTAGCTGTTCCCGGCTACGTAAAATTAACCTCGGTCGAAGAAGAGTTGCTGATAAAACGGTTCGGCGAAGAATACGAACGGTATCAACGGCGAACTGGAAAGTTCTTTCCGAAAACATTGAATAAGAATTAATAAGTTTATTAAATATTCTAGCTCTTTAGCTTTTTATCAAAGCGAGGTGAAAACTTGGCTGAAGTCGTTGAAAAAGGTTTGAAAAAGCTTGGGGTAACCGTTTCGAAGCCAGTCCTAGCTGTTCTCTGCATAATATTCGGGATACTTGTGCTACTGATTCCGGAACTTCTACAGCTAATCGTAGGGCTATTCCTAATAATCGAAGGCGCGCTTCTGCTCACGGACTACATGGAGATTCGAAGCCAGCAATCCAGCGCTTAGTCTTTAGGGGGCTATCTGAAACCTTCAAGGAAAGCTTCAACGTTTCCGCCCAAAACAGCGTGGTTGTAGCCGCCTTCCAAAACAGCGTAGCGTCTGCCACCGCAGACCTTTTCAGAAAACTCCCTTAAAATTCTGCCAATCTCCATATAATCTCCAGTTTTCAATACGCCGCCCCAGTCCTGCTCATGCTTATCGAATCCGGCAGAAACGGCTACAATGTCGAACTCCCTGTGCGCGTAGAGAAACCTTCGAAGGTTGCTTAGAAACTCTTGGCTTGAAGCTCCCTCTACGTGAAAATAAACGACTTCATTCGTGTCTGCAAATATGTTCGCTGTTCCATCGCCGAAATGCAGGTCGAAATCCACAATTAGAGCTTTCTCAACGAGTTTTTCCCTACGCAGCTTTTCCACGGATATGGCTATGTTGTTGAAGTAACAGAAGCCCCAGCTGTCGCCTTGGCTTGCATGATGCCCGGGCGGTCTAATCAAGCCGAAGGCTGGCTCGCCTTCCACGGCGATTTCTGCTGCTTTCAATGCTCCGCCAACCGCCAAGACGGCTACTTCGAAAACCTCGGGAAAACGCCTAATCCGTTCAACATGGGGCTGCCAATGAACCAGAAGCAAGTCTTCCTCTGTAGCTGGCTCTGGTTCCACGAACTCGAACTTTCCCTTCAACTGGTTGTATATGCATTCGATTCTCCCCGGAGCGGCTGCTGGGTCGGAAGCATAAACCGTGCAGTATTTAGGCGAATAGACTATTTTCACCAGAATCATCCCCTAGCTTATAGGGTATTGTATGGCTGTTATCCTCTTAAGGCTAACTATTAACGGAATCAAAACAATAAAGGAAACAATTA
>Ga0164318_10008121_pt1 | contig 10200 bp, 11 predicted proteins | sample GuaBasSedimGuay9_FD_113734 | JGI IMG/M metagenome (GOLD analysis project Ga0164318, IMG submission 113734) | Subseafloor sediment microbial communities from Guaymas Basin, Gulf of California, Mexico - Guay9, Core 4571-4, 0-3 cm | ecosystem: Environmental > Aquatic > Marine > Hydrothermal vents...
ATCTTCTTACTATATATTTTCTCATTCTTATAAACCTACTTATTTTCGGTGAATATTGGAAAAAAATGCATTAGAATCCTTTTTTTGGGAAAAATGGGAATTTCTCCAAAGTATTCATCAATTCACATATTCACAATTGTGAATAAAGAAAAATGGAAAAAGAGACGAGGTATTTACATATTTCCACTGGAAATGATGGGGTTGCCTTATTAGATGAATAGTGGTATTATTTTGCCTATTTTTTCAGAAAAAGATGAGAAACAGACTTATTTTTTCATATTTTTTCACAAAGATAGGCGCTTTTTGTTAAAAATGAAAATTGTGATAGCGCGTGTGTATTACATAAGTAGGTTCTCACCACAACTCTTATAACCTTGATTTCTACTGGAAATTTTGGTGATTTTTATGAACGATGATTCAGCAAAACCCTTAGACAAGATTTTCGAGCAGTTCCTTGCGAGCCCAAAAATAATAAAAAATCGTGATGTTTTAAGACCGACCTATGTTCCTGAGCATTTGCCCCATAGGGACGAGCAAATAAAGAAAATTGCTATGATTCTCGCTGCTGCGCTTAAGGGAGGTACACCATCTAATCTATTACTTTATGGAAAGACTGGAACTGGAAAAACTGCGGTTGCTAAATACGTACTTAAGCATCTCAAGCAGAAAAGTGTTGAAACAGGACTGGATCCTCCTTTAATATCTTATATAAACTGTGGTATCGTTGATACAAATTATCGCGTCTTAGCTCAATTGAACAAATCAATTGGAGTTGAGGTCCCATTTACTGGGCTTCCCACAGACGAAGTTTATCATAGATTTGTTGAAGCTTTAGATACAAATTCAAAATTGATGATTATAGTTTTAGACGAAGTTGATATGTTGGTGAAAAAAAGTGGAGATTCGATACTTTATGATTTAACTAGGATAAATAGTAACTTAGAGAATGCACGTGTTAGCATAATTGGAATTTCTAATGATCTAAAATTTAAGGAATATTTAGACCCTAGAGTTCTCAGCAGTTTAAGTGAAGAGGAAATAGTTTTTCCACCATATACCGCTAATGAGTTAAAAGACATATTAACAGAAAGAGCAAAGCTTGGAATATATGAGAATGCAATAGCCCCTGGTGTCATTAATTTATGTGCTGCTTATGCTGCAAGAGAACATGGCGACGCGCGAAGGGCATTAGATTTATTGAGAGTGGCTGCTGAGCTTGCTGAGAGGGAAGGTGCAAGCCAAATAACCGAAAGACATGTAAAGGAAGCGAAAATTCAAATAGAGGCTGATGTTGTTACAGAAACGATTAAAGGCCTTCCTCTTCAATCCAAATTAGTTCTGTATGCCATTTACATTTCTCATGCGCGATCTACTACAGCTGTTATGACGGGGGATGTATATGCGATATATACAGAATTATGTAAGGAGTTACATATTGAACCATTAACCCAAAGAAGGATCAGTGATTTAATAAATGAGCTAGATATGCTAGGCATTGTAAATGCTCGTGTAATTAGTAAAGGTCGCTATGGACGAAGTAAAAGAATAAAGTTAGCTGTTTCTAGGAAGCTAATTAGAAACCTTTTGGAAGACGATCCTCGTTTTCAAAAGATATCTAAGTTTTTATCCGATTAAGATTTTTAATTAAGTGGTGAGAGTTTGTATCCTCCAAAAAGTAGATATATCTTAGATATAGCCATCCCTTCAACCTTTACTTCGCAGGTCAAACATGGAATTTTAAAAACTTACTTAATAGGGCAATTAGCACGTGCGGTTTCTATTTTTCGAGTAAGAAAAATTGTTATCTATTTAACAAAGAACACAAAATCTGAGAGGAAAAATCAGAGAATTATTGAGTTGATATTAAGATATCTAATAACACCGCAGTATCTTAGAAGGAAGGTTTTTCCGAAGATGGCTGTCCTTAAATATGTTGGGATATTACCTCCTTTGCAAACGCCAAATCATCCTACAATTACCAATATTGAGAAAATTTTTGATGAGTTTAGAGAGGGAATTATCGTAAAAGAGACTCAAGATTACTTATTTATTGATGTAGGTTTAGAGGATCCTGTTATTGTTAGGAAACATAAAAGAAGAATTAAGAATAAAATTGTTGTAGTTCATTTAAAGAAGAAGGGTTCTGAACTTAAGGGAACGATTGTAAAGAGTGAAAAGGTACCTTATTATTTTAAGTATGACATTCTATCTTTTAAAGGAACTCTAAGAGAGCTCTTGCAAAAAAGTTATAAAGAATATGATTTAGTTATAGGGACTTCAAGATTCGGCAATCCTTTAGAAGAAGTTGAAAATCAACTCTTTAAAGAGTTAAAAAAAAGGCGACGGATATTGATAGTATTTGGTGGACCAAAGGAGGGCCTTTTAGATATAGGAGCAACTAAGGAGGATTTTGATTACTTTATTAATACTATACCGAATCAAGGAGTAAGAACAATTCGTACAGAGGAGGCCGTTTTTGCTACTCTATCGATTTTTAACTATCTTATAGAAAGAAGTAATAACAAAAAAATGTGAGAACAAAAGATTTATATTTATCACAGTATTGAGACTCTTTGATTAATACATTAAAAAACTTATAGAGAAAGTCTGTAGTAAATGCTCTAATATCACCATTCATGGTAATAAGGAGGAATATGTTTAATGGGCCACAGAAAATTTAGTGCGCCAAAACATGGGTCTTTAGCATTTCTACCAAGAGGTAGAGCTAGAAGGATTATCGCAAGAATCAGACACTGGCCAGAATATACTGGTAAGGAGCCAAAACTTCTTGGCTTTGCTGGCTACAAAGCAGGAACGACGCACGTGATATATATTGAGAATAAAAAGACAAGTCCCCAGTATGGTCAGGAGGTTACTAAGGTTGCAACGGTTATAGAAGCACCTCCTATGTTTGTAATAGGTATTAGAGGTTATTCTAAAGATATTAATGGTTATCGATTAATTACTGAAGTTCTGGCGGATCCAAGCACCTATCCTAAAGAGTTAAAATTAGATAGGGTTCTGACACTACCTAAAAAGGAGAACTATAATTTTGAAGAAAAAATGGCAAAATTTGAAGAAAATGTTGAAAAATTCACACAAATAAGATTACTGCTCGCGACACAACCAACAATCGCAGGGATTCATAAGAAAAAACCTGAGATATTAGAATACCCTATAGGTGCTGCGTCCATTGAATCTGCACTGGAATATGCAAAATCTAAAATAGGTAAAACAATAGTCGTAAATGAAGTTTTTTCACCAGGACAGTTTGTGGACGTTATTGCTATCACTAAAGGACATGGTTTTCAAGGGCCTGTGAAAAGATGGGGTATTAGAATACTTCAGCATAAATCACGAAAAACAAAGCGAGGTGTGGGTTCAATAGGACCTTGGCATCCTGCAAGAGTAATGTACACTGTTCCTAGAGCTGGCCAAATGGGATTTCATCAACGAACTGAATATAACAAAATAATTCTTAAAATTGGTAGTAGTGGTGAGGAGATAACCCCAAAAGGCGGATTTCCTCACTATGGAGTTGTTAAATCTAACTATATACTTCTCCTTGGAACGGTTCCTGGACCTGTTAAAAGATTGATTCGTTTGAGAGATGCAATAAGACCACCAAAATCAAAATATGAATTGCCAGAAAGTCGTGGTGAATATCAAATAACTTATATTAGCTTAGAATCGAAGCAGTAGGTGAGGCTAAATGAAGGTTAACGTTTATAACTTAGATGGTGAGCCAGAAGGAGAGATTGAGCTTCCAAGTGTATTTAATGTACCTTACAGGCCAGATATAATAAGACGCGCCTTTATAGCAATATCGTCTTTAGGATACCAACCACAAGGTAGAGACCCTATGGCTGGAAAGAGGACAAGTGCAGAGTCTTGGGGTACAGGTCATGGAGTTGCAAGAGTTCCTCGGATCAAGGGATCTAGACATCCAGCAAGTGGAAAAGGTGCTTTTGCTCCTATGACTGTTGGTGGAAGACGAGCACATCCACCTAAAGTCGAGAAAAATATAGTTAAATTAATAAATAAAAAAGAAAAAACACTTGCTTTAAAATCAGCAATAGCATCCACTGCTAACATAGATCTTGTGAAAAAACGAGGACATATATTTGATGAATCAAAAAGACTTCCTTTAGTTGTAGTTTCTGAGTTGGAAAAAATAAATAGTGCTAAGGAAATAAAAGAAGTTTTTAAGAAAATTGACGTTTGGGCTGATATAGAGCGAGTTAAAAACAGAAAAAGAGTCCGTTCTGGGAAAGGCAAAATGAGAGGAAGAAAATACAAAAGAGCTGTAGGTCCATTAATAGTAATAAGTGAAGATAAAGGAATCGTTAAGGCCGCTAGAAACTTTCCTGGGGTTGATATAATTAAAGTTAAAAACCTTAGTGTAAAGCATCTAGCACCGGGTGGTGTTGCAGGACGTTTAACTATTTGGACTCAGAGCGCAATAGATATGTTAAAAAACAGATTTAATGAGGGATAAAAATGTCATTTGACCCATATAAAATAATTATAAACCCCGTGTCATCTGAAGCAGCGTTTAATCTAATGGAAGAAAAAAATACTCTTGTATTTATAGTAGATAGAAGAGCCAATAAAATATCTATAAAGAAAGCTGTTGAAACTCTTTTCAATGTAAAAGTTATTAAAGTTAATACATTAATAACACCTCAAGGAAAAAAGAAAGCTTTTGTACGATTATCACCTGAGTATAATGCAATAGATGTTGCAACAAAAATGGGTATATTCTAGTTATGAGGTGAATTGAATGGGTAAACGATTAATAGTTCAGAGAAGAGGGCGAGGAAGTTCTACATTTCGGTGTCCCTCTCATAAAAGAATTGGTGATGTCAAATATCCTAAATATTCTGAAGTTGAAAGAACAGATGTTTTATTAGGGAAAGTAGTGGATATTCTCCATGATCCTGGTAGGGGAGCTCCTGTTGCTAAGATAAACATTAATGGAGATACATTTTTAAACGTAGCTGCTGAGGGAGTATATGTAGGTCAGACAATATTTATTGGTGCACAAGCTCCTATATCAGTAGGAAACATTTTACCTCTTGGCAAAATACCTGAGGGCACTCAAGTTTTTAATATAGAAGGGAATCCTGGTGACGGTGGAAAATACGTTAGAAGTTCTGGTGATTATGCAGTTGTTGTAACTCACTCTGGAAATTATGTTATAGTCCAGCTACCATCTGGTCAGCAAAAATCATTTTTAAAGGAGTGTCGCGCTACAATAGGCGTTGTTGGCGGTGGAGGTAGAATAGAAAAACCATTTGTTAAGGCCGGAACAAAATATCATCTAGTCAAAGTTAAAGCGTGGAAATGGCCTAAAGTGCGAGGAGTTGCCATGAATGCAGTATCTCACCCTCATGGTGGTGGAAGCCATCATACTCCGGGTAAACCTACAACGGTTCCCAGAACAGCTCCACCAGGACAAAAGGTAGGATTAATAGCAGCTAGACGTACAGGACGACGATAAAAAATAAATTTATTTTTTGTCATCCATTAATTCTCTCCATTAATCCTTTTTCTATGTTATCTAATTGATTATAAATAGTATTAATTATATTTTGAGACCATCCCATTATATCTAAAATCATTGTAAGAAGTAATGTTACTGTTAGTAAAGCAACTCCTATAAGCAAAGCTTCTTCCATTAAAGGAGAACCTTTGCAATCTTCTATATACTCTTTTATACTCTTTTTAATATATCCAAAAAATTTTCTCAATTTTTTCATAGATTACACTTCCTACATTTAATTATAGTGCTTCTAGCAATGCTATAATTATTTGTTTGTAAAAGTTTAAAAAGAACTAAAAAACAGAATAATACTTTCACTTAACACTCTTCATTTGAACATATTATTCAATTGTATACTTACACCCACTAGAATATATTTGAAAGTACTTTTTTTATTACAACTACTTTATAAAAAATCTAATGATTAAAGTCTTATTTTTACTATAATGATGTGGTTAGGATGGAAAGTAAATATAATAAAAAACACTCATTCGGAGAAGGTATTCTAAAATGTCCTGAATGTGAAGGAGATATAATTTATCATAATGGAGAATTTAAATGTACTAATTGTGGCTTAGTATTGGAAGATGAATGCATAGAAAAAAGCTACCAATTGTCATCGATCGAAAGATTATCATTTAATGAAATAACGTTAAGAGAGTTCAGCAGAGATCGTGTCCTAGGAAGTATGATAAACTTTTATGATATTGTAAACTCTTTTAGTAAAAAATCCTCAACTAAGGTAAAGGATCAAAGTTTAAATAAGATGATAAGAATTTTCAAAAAAGCGAGGCAATATAATTTATGGGGATTCGAATACTCTTCCACTCAAATAAAAACTTATAGATTCTTAAAAAAACTCTGCCTAACTTTAGGTATACCCGAAAGTATTCAAAGAGAGACTTTATATCTATATCAGAAAGTAATTAGTGAAGTTAGAAAGACAAATAGACATATATTTAAAAATCATTTGAAATTAATCGCTGCACTATTACTTATTGTTATAAGAAATAAACATAATATGTTTCCAATATCTCTAGACCTTTTAGTAAGCACATTAAAACAACTTGGTTATTCTATTGAAAAAAGGATGATATTAAGTGAGGTATCTAAATTAATACAACTTTATGGCTTTAAATTAAAGACTCCAAGCATTGAAGTGTACTTTGAAACTAATATACGGAGACTCAGAAATGATGATAACTTTAAAAGAATGCTTTGTGGGAAAGATTTAGATATAGATCTATTTCTGGCTGAGGCTCATGATATCGGAAGAAAAATACTTCTGAATTTAAAAAGAAGTGATATAGGTGGTCGAAATCCTTACCTAATAGCCGCTGCAGTTACTTATGCTAGTTTAAAGATTACTGCACGAAAAAGAAATATACCATCTATAATTACTCAATCTCTATTAAGTAAAATCATTAACGTACCATCCTACAGTATTCGAGATCATTATCTATTTTTAAAAAAAGTACTGCCATTATCCTACTAGGAGGGGATTAGCAAAATGGACGTTAAGAATATATTATTAGATAAATATACTGTTTATCCGTATGAGATAAAAATCATAGAGGCTGATAATAAAATCTATTATTACCCAAAACTGCTTATAAAGGAAGATCTTGAACTAAAATTTCTTATAGGATATATTGTAAGGGATATTGTTGCTAGTTTCATAAAGAAAAATGATTTATTAGAAGAAATTGAATGTTTATCCCTTAGGAAAATAATGAATATTGTAGAAAACGTATATGACTCGATAGTTAATGAATTACGTATGAAGAAGAGTAATATCTTCTCAAATGAAATTATAGAAAAAATTAAACCATATACCTTGTTAAAAGTTCTAAAGCTTTCTTTCCTTTCAGTCTTTTTACTTGATGAGCTAATAATGGAAATATACATTGATGAGGACCCTGGAATACTATATATAGATCATGAAAACTGGGGTCGTTGTGAATTCCCTTTTAAAATTGATAGAAAAAAAATCGAAAGGATAAAGCACTTGGTTGAAGTAGAGAGTGGTGAGTTACTAACCGAAGATAATCCAAGCTTGAAAATAGATTTAAGTACAAAATTTTTTAAGGTCAGGATTACTATTGATGGATACCCTTTATCAAACAATGGAATTCATATAGATATAAGAAAATTCTAGAATAGCCCTATTACAATTTTTGACCTAATAAGAGTAGGAACAATCTCAGCTGAAATAGCAGCATTTTTAATAATAGCAGTTCTTCATAGAATTAATATAGTTATTGTTGGAAGGGTTGGAACTGGGAAGACCACTTTAGCTAATGCATTAGATATGTTAACACCAGCTACTTGGAGAAAAATATATCTAGAACAAATAAATGAAAGTTTAGATCTAACACATTTGGGTCATAAGCAAGTGAAATATAAGATAGGTAAACAATTTTCTTACTTCATAGAATCCGTGAATTTACTTCATAAAAACCCTGATTATATTTTCTTTGGAGAAATATTAACAAAAGATCAATCAGAATCCTTATTTCATGCCTTACTCGCTGGCTTAACAGGAATTGAAACTTTTCATGCTGATTCCACTGAGGATGCTATTAGGCGATGGATTTTCTACCATGGAATACCAGTTGAAGTAGTAGCAAAAGCTGGAATTATAATCAATATGATTAAAATACGTGACATATTGGGGCGTGTTAAATTCAGAGTAAAAGAGATAACAGAAGTTAGATACTGTCCAAATAGCAGGAATATTGAATTAAAAACCCTTTTTAGCTGGGATTCAAAAAATGATAAATATATATTGAATTTTAGTTCATTAGAAGAGGTAGAAACCATAAAAAGAAACACTATAAGAGCCCATAAGAATATTGATCATTTGTATATGAAAGTTCTAAATCTCATAAATAACCATTTGAGGGATGAACATTATGAAATTTCTAATTTTCTTAGTAACTTAATAGAATTATTCAAAAGTAGAGATGAAAATTATGTTATTAAGAAAAATGTTCAACAAACTATTTGATAATAGCATCTCGTTTTTTATGAATAATAAGAATATTATTAATTTTGGAATTATAATCTTTGCTGTTTTATTCTTATTTTCATTAAGATTTATTATTCTTAATATATTATTGTTGCAACAGAGTAATATATTGATAGCAGCTTCATTTTTTGGAATACCTATATATCCAAAAATAATAAGAGATAAATTTTTTAAAAAAGATTCCCTATCATTAAAAGACCTTTTCTTAATAGTGTCATTATATGAACTTGAAAGCGTAGTACGAGATAATATCCCTCCACTTAATAAGCTTTTTTATATCATTAAGTATGCTGGTAGTCCTTATAATAGTAAATTGTTATATTTATTTAAGCAAGGAATACTAAGCAATAAAATAAGTAAAATAAAAATAAAAGAAATAGACAATAAAGAGCCAATTTTTGAGTTTTTAAGAAATAGTAAAAGGCATAAATCATATGAAGTTATACTACAAGAATATGAATCAAAATTTAAAAGAATAAACTTAGAATTGAGTTCTCTAATAACTATTACTATTAGTTCAAAATATTTTCTCATTTTAGTTATTACACTAGCATTTTCGGTTCTAGGACTTTGGAGAAATATAGTAGTAATTATAATTTCTACTTCAATAGTATCATTACTTATTATCCGTACTGTTATATTTATGCACAAAAATAAATATCAATGGATGCATGTTCCTAACATGAAAGATATTGAAAGAGATTTAATGGAAACGAGTTATTTATACGAATTATCAAGAGTTGTACTTAAAGAGATTAACAAGAATAAACCTCCGCTAACATCTCTTTGGGTGGGATTTTTAAATACAAGATACACTTTACTTAGTCTTTTCAAAAAAACCTCTAATAATACTGGTACCAAAGTTAATAACAAAATATTGCTCTCCTTACTGAGTGGAGCTTCTCTTTATACGATATCCAAATTAATCCAAGATACCTTTATTATTCCTAAAAACAAAGAACTTGTAAAAATACTATTAAATCAAGCCAAATACAACTTTAAATTATTCCAAACCTCACTAAATTCGTTATATATGTTATTAGATCGAAAGTTAATGTATTTAAAAGAGCAACTTGCAATATTAAAAGCGTATAGATTAAAGATGAAAGTCTTATCATATATATCTTCCATTGTAATAGGTTTAATTATTGCTCTATCTCCATTCTTCATAATAATATCTAAGCCAATAAATCTTAAGATAGTTTATGTATTTCCATTTAATAATTTTCTACTAGCACTGATATTAATTGCCTATACAAATTTTAGTGTATATGTTCACTTTTTTGAAACAAAAAAAGCAATATTTAATATATTTACAGTTATCATTATTTTCATCTTAACAAGTATTGCGACATCGTTATATATTCAATCAATCTTAATTTAGCATCATCTCTTTTAACATAAATGCATGGGGCGGGGGGGATTTGAACCCCCGACCACTCGCGCCCAAGGCGAGCATCCTAATCCAAGCTGGACGACCGCCCCTATATTCCTGTGTTCTTAATAATTATTTACTTGAATTATTTTTTAATTTTTTGCATATATCAAAATTCACATATAATATCTGAAAGGGATTTTTAACGAATGACAACTTTTAATTTATGCGTTATGCCAATTTATTTCA